>Ga0210121_1000059_pt1 | contig 31160 bp, 28 predicted proteins | sample Joice_ThreeSqB_D_FD_184873 | JGI IMG/M metagenome (GOLD analysis project Ga0210121, IMG submission 184873) | Wetland microbial communities from San Francisco Bay, California, USA, that impact long-term carbon sequestration - Joice_ThreeSqB_D1... | ecosystem: Environmental > Aquatic > Marine >... | reverse complement strand
TCCTGGCCGGAGGACGGGACGTAAAAACCGATCCGCCCCGCCCGCTGCAGGAGGATCGTCTTTTCGTCCAGGGCCCGAAGCAGAAGCATTTTCCGGAACAGAAACAGGAGGTCCTCGCGGGAAAGAGCCGGGTCCAGCGCCGGGTCGATCGTCCCGTCATCACGAAGCGACGTCAGCAACCGAAGCGCCATCGGATCCTCTCTTTCCCGGGTTTCTCCTCCGCAGCCCGCCCTCTATTCTACCCGTTTCCCCGGCGCTCTGCAGTCCCGACGCGGCTCACTCCGTGTTCCCCCGGATCACGCCCTTCCGGCGGAGGGACGCTACCCGCTCGGCCGAATACCCGAGATCCGTCAATATCTCCCCGTCGTGCTCTCCCAGGCGCGGGGGACGCCGGGGAGGTTTCTCGGGCAACGGACCATACTCCCTCCCCCGGTCCCGCAACTTGACCGGCCGGCCCAGCTGCCTTTCCCTCCCGCCGAAGGGAGACTCCACATCGACCACCATCCCCCTCGCCCGGGCCTGGGGGTGGGCGAGCGCCTCGGAAAGGGAAAGAACCGGGGAAACGCAGATGTCCTTCCCCGCGAAGAAGACCTCCCAATCGTCCCGCGTCCTGCCCAGGAAGACCTGCGAAAGCGCCTCTTTCGTCCTCGCCCCCTCCTCGCCCGTCGCGTACTGGAAGCCGGCCAGATCCTCGCGCCCGATCGCCTTCAGCAAATCCTCCCAGAACCAGGACTCGAGGGCCCCAACGCTTACATACCCCCCGCATGCGCACCGGTACGTCTCGTAGCACGGGAACATCCCCCCGAGTATCATCCTGCCCCGTTCCGGGGGAGGCATTCCGGCGAGGACCGCCGCCGCATGGATCGAGAGCATCGACATCGCTCCGTCGGTCATCGAAATGTCCACCCAGCATCCCCTGCCCGTGGCATCCCTTTGCCGCAGCGCCATCAGAATCCCGGACAGGGACATCATCGCCCCGCCGAACAGGTCCCCGATCTGTACAGGGGGGATCGCGGGAGGCTCCCCTTCCCGCCCGCAGAGGCCCAGCACGCCGGCGTAGGAAAGGTAGTTGATGTCGTGTCCCGCGACCGCCCGCATCGGGCCGGTCTGCCCGTACCCCGAAACCGAGCAGTACACCAGGCGGGGGTTGGCGGCGGAAAGCGTCGCATAATCCACCCCGAGCCGTTCCACTACACCGGGGCGGAATCCCTCGATCACGAAGTCCGCGGCCGCCGAAAGCGCACGGAAGATCTCCTTCCCCTCCTCCGTCTTCAGGTTGAGCGTCAGGCTGCGCTTCCCCCGGTTCAGGTACCGGTCCGCGGGGCTCTCCCCCCACGTTTCCCCGGAGAAGGGATTGCGCACCCGCGGCGCCGGCTCGTCCACCTTGATCACGTCGGCGCCGTGATCGGCCATCATCAGGGTGCAGAAGGGGCCGGGAAGCTGGAGCGACAGGTCAAGGACCCGAATACCGGAAAGTGGCGACATCGGCATTATCCCCCGGATATCTTGTGCTATCGTATTTTGCGTATGGAAACGGGGTTACCCATCTCCCTGGACAGAGCGATCTTCCTTTCCGACGCCCACCTGAGCCAGGAAGACCTGCACACACGCAACTTCCTGATCCTGGTGGAAAAGGCCGCGTCCGAAAAAATCCCCCTGTTCCTGCTGGGCGACATCTTCGACCTGTGGTTCGGGGCCCCGGGGCTTACCTTCCGGTTCCAGAAGCCCGTGATCGAGCGCCTGCGGGAATTGCGGAGCGGAGGCCTTCGCCTATATTACGTGGAGGGGAACCGGGATTTCTATCTGAAAAAACACCACGAGGGGAGCACGTTCCATGTCGTCTCCGATGGGGAGATGGACGTCGCCATCGGACCACAGAGGGTTCTCCTGTCCCACGGCGACACCGTGAACCGGGCTGACCTCGCCTACCGGTTCTGGAAGACCCTGTCGAAAAACCGTCTGGCCTATGGCGCCATCTCCCTCGTGCCTTCTTCCCTGGTGCTGCCGGTCGCCGACCGCATGGAGAAAAAGCTCAGGAAGACAAACCGCCGGTTGCGGGAATCGTTCCCCGAGAAGGAAATCCGCGATTTCGCCCTCCGGATGTTCGCCTCCGGCGTGGACTTCCTCATCCTCGGACACTTTCACACGGAGAGGATCATCCGGTTCGCGCAGGGGAAGGCGACCAAGACCCTCGTGGTGCTTCCTTCGTGGAAGGAGGGATGGCGGTACTTCTATCTCGCCGGGGAGGGAGAGTCCGGGTTCAGGACCTTCCGGAGCGACGGACCGCTACTTTGACATGGCGACCCGCGGGGGCTCCTCGCGGATCGTCTTCCCCATAAGCCAGACAAAGAGAATCCCGGCCGCCGCCTCGATCGCCCCGGACGACAGGGCAATCCCGTCCAGTCCCAAACCCACGGGCAACACCGCCCCGACGAGCATTCCGACGAGGCCGATGTTCGCGAGCCAGAACTGCGCTTCCGCCCAGCCGATGTTTTCCACCCTCGGAAGCCCGAAGAACATCGTGGGTATCAGCTTGTATCCGATGCCGTAGATGAGAAACAGGACAAACCCCACGAGCAGCATATGGACGTGGACGAACTGGAAGTTGTCGTTTCCGAAGGCGAGCATCCCCACGCCGAGGATCAGCCCCAAGGCAAGGTAGAGGAAGGCGACGCGGATGTACCACCGGCAGAGACGGTTCAGCCGTTCCTGGGTTCTCCGCTCGAGGAAAGAGAGGTCCGCCGTCATGGGTCATACCACCACCGAAAATGTGGCCAGGGGGAGCGACGAGTCGGAAACGAAGGTGACCCGGGAACCGCAAAGCTTTTCCAGGCGCAGGACCTGCTCCCGCTTCTGGTTCGCAACCGCCTCCAGCAGCGGGGGCGATACCCGGATGACGAGTTCCTTCCCCGGCTCTCGTGCAAGATCGCCGTGGATCCTCCGCATCAGCTTCACGATCGCCGCATCGAGGGTGGGGAGAAGCCCCGTGCCGGCGCAGAGTTCGCATCCTTTTAGCAGCACGTCGTAGAACGATATCTTCATCCTCTGCCGGCTGATGGCGACCAGACCGAACTTCCCCATGCCGGAGACGTCGGTTTTCGCCTTGTCCCTTTTCAGCCCCTCCTTGAGAACTCTCTCCACCTCCTTGATGTGGTTGCGGTGTTCCATGTCGATGAAGTCCACGACGATCAAGCCCCCCATGTCCCGGATCCGGAGCTGGCGGGCCACCTCGGCGGCCGCCTCCCCGTTCGTCCGGAATGCGGTGTCCTCGATGTCCCGGTCACGGGCGGATCGCCCCGAGTTGACATCGATGGACCACAACGCCTCGGTCCGGTCGATCACGATGTGGCCCCCGGACGGCAGCGGCACCTTGCGGAGGCAGGCCCGCTCGATCTGCTCCTCGAGGTTGAACCGGAAGAAGAGGGGTCGTTTCTGACGGTACAGCTTGAGTTTGCCTTTCTGCTTCGGATAGTAGACGTCGAAGAAATCAGACGCCTTCCGCTGGGAGTCGGGTGAATCCATCTGGACCTCGGCAAAGTCCGAGGAGTAGTTGTCCCGTAGGGCCCGCACCACGATGTCCTGCTCCTCGTAGAGCAACGCCGGCGTCTTCCGGGAACGCGCCCCCTCCACGGTCCTGTTCCACAGCTTGATCAGGTTCGTCAGGTCCGCCCGCAGGTCTTTCAGCGGCTGGCCCGCCCCCACCGTGCGCACGATGAACCCCAGGTGGTCGGGGTACGAGAGTTTCTCCATGTTCTTCCGGATCCGCTCCCGCTCCTTCTCCCCGGTGATTTTCTTCGAGATCCCGTACCGCTTCATCCCCAGCATCATCACCAGGTACCGCCCCGCGATGCTGATGTACGAGGTGACCGCCGCCCCCTTGATCGGCGACTCTTCCTTGGTTACCTGCACAAGGAGCTCCATCCCCGGCCGCAGGTGGGGGCGCTTGTCTCCCTCGTTCCAATTTTCGAGGTTCTCGATGAGGGCACCGCCGCAGTATTCATTCAGGGGGAGAAACCCGTGGCGCCCGCCCCCGAAATCGACGAAGGCCGCCTCGATCGCCTGGGCGACGTTTACCACCCTCGCCTTGTAGATGTTCCCCTTGAACTGTTTCCTGCGCTGGTTCTCCACCTCGAAATAGTCGAGGACGCCATCGCTGACGATAGCGACGCGTATCTCCTCGGGATGGGCCCCATCGATGAGCATCACCTTCTTCGGCCCCGTTCCCTGGGAAACGACTTCCTCCTCCTCGCCCTCCTCCTGCTCTTCTTCCTCGTCCGGCAGGGGTGCCTCCTCGGAGGTGGTTCCTTCGGCCCCCGCGGGTGTCTCCGCGACAGTCACGGGAGTCTCCTCCGGGCCGGCTTCGGCGGTCAGAGCCTCCTCCCCGGCGTCAGCCGGAACCTTCTTCCCGCGGCGACGTCCCCGGCGACGGCTTCGGCGCCGTCCCTTCCGCTGCTCGCCGGACGGTTCCGCGGTCTCTCCGGGTTCCCCGGTTTCCGCCTCGGGATCTGCCTCCCCGGTGCCTTTTTCCGCCGGTGACTCCCCCTGGGGGTCCTCGCCATCCGGCGACGGGGCGGATTTTTCCTCTCCCGGGACTGCGACCGGCTCCTGCTTCCCGCGCCCCCTCCCCCGCCGTCGCCCCCGGCGACGTCCCCTTTTCGCATCGGCAAGCTCGGCGACCGCCTCCGCAACCTCGAAGATCTCCGACGCCGTCCCGACTGTATTGTCCCCTCCGTTTTCCGCCCCGGCATCCGGCGCCGGAAGCTCCTCCCGTAGGGGCTGCCTCTCCTCTCCTTCCGAGAGGAGAGTCCCGGACTCCTCCCCGGCAGCGGGCAGCCCGGGCGTTTCCCCGGACTTCTTCCGCCGCGGGCTCCGTTTCCAGAACCTGCGTTTCTTTTTCTCTTCCGTCATCCTGTTCCTCCTGTTGACGGCCCTCTTGCCGGTGGGCCTTTTACCCGCCGTCCGCGCCCCGACGCGCGCCGCGCTCTCTCTTGCGCTGCACACCGCCGGCGAAGAACCGGGGAAGGATGCGGGGGAGATCGCACACATCCTCGATGACCGCGTGCGCGGGAAACCCCTCTTCCCCGCTCCCTACCCAGACGGCGAACATCCCCAGCTCGCGGGCCGGAACCAGATTCTCCCGAAGGTCTTCGCAGAAGAGGGAGTCCCGGGGATCGATTCCGTTGGCCCGCAGGAGCTTCTCGTACGGGTAGCGGGACGGCTTGGCGACATATTCCATGAACTCGATACCGTAAATCCCCTCCATCATGTCCGAAATCCCCAGCGCCGAAAGAACGCGGCGGGCGTACGATTCGGACCCGTTGGTAAACACCACGCGCCTCCCAGGCAGGGAGGAGAGCATCTCCCCCAGTTCCGGCCTCGGCGGGACAATCTCGGGAATGGGGACGTCGTGGACGAACTCGAGATACTCCGCGGGGGACACATCGTGGTAATGCATGAGCCCGCGGAGCGTGGTCCCGAACTCCCGGAGGAAATCCTTGCGGAGCCGCCCGGCGGTCAGCGGGTCGACGCCCAGCCGGTCCTGCACAAAATGCTCGATCCGGGAATCCACGATCCTCCACAGCTGGACGTGGGGAGGGTAGAGGGTGTTGTCCAGGTCAAATACGAAAAGCGGCCCCGACCCCATCCTACAGCCCCCCGATCTCGACGCCGGATACAGCCAGGGACGGGCACCCCGTGCTCCCGAACCATCGGAAATCGTCCCCCACGCCTACGACGTTCCGAAGGAGCGCCATGACGTTTCCGGAAACGGCAAACCCCCGGACGGGCTCCTTTTCCTCGCCTTTCTCGAACCGGACGCCCGATGCCCCCACGGAGAAGTCGCCCGACACGGGGTCTGCCGTATGGATCCCCAAAAACTCCATGAGGATGACGCCGTTCCCGAGCTCCGACATCATCTGTCTCACGCTTCGGTTTCCCGCCTTCACGCACAGACCCGTCGTGCCGACGGTCGGCGGGGCCTTGGGCGAGAGGCGCCGGAGGCTTCCCGTCGTCCCCGTCCCACTCTTCCTTCCCCAGAACGTGTCGGAAAGGAAGGACGTAAGCATCCCGCTCCCGACCAGGACGTTCCGCCGGGAAGGAACCCCTTCCCCGTCGAAGTTCGTCGCCCCGGTCCCTTCCGGATCGAGCGGGTCATCGACCATTTCCACCAGCGGCGAAGCGATGGTTCTCCCGATCTTCCCCGCGAGCATCGATTTTCCCTTCGCGACCTGCGGCGCGAGGAAGGATGGGGCAAGCACATCGAGGAGATCCGCCGCCGCCTCGTTTTCAATAATCGCGGCGACGCGGCCGGAGGGCTGGGAACGGCCCGAAAGCATCCGCAAGGCCCTTCGCCCGCTCTCTTCCGCGATCGTTCCCGGCCGGAGCCCGGAAAATCGGCGCGCGAACCCGAACCCGTACCCCGTCTGTCCCTCGCCCCCTTCCTCGGCCACGGATTCCACGGAGGCGAAATACCGGGACTCGCGCTGGACGTCCTCCCGCCCCCGGGAGTTCCGTAATCGTACTTCCGCCAGCGTCTCCGTGAGGGAGGCGGTCCTCACCCGCTTCATCCTGGGGTCGACGGCCAGCGTCCGGGTTTCCAGTTCGCGCGTGAAATCCGCCTTTTCCCGTTCCTCCACCTGTTCGCAGGAGGGCTCGTACAGCAGCAATCCCCTCTGGGAGACGTCCCCCGCGAGCCCGCCTCCGCCGTTCTCCGGCAGTCCGTGGGCGTCGTCCCTGTCGGAGGCGTCCGCGCAGAATATGGCGGCGTCCACCGTCCTCCGTATGTCCTCCTCCCTTTCTCCGAACCCGTAGGAGAAGCCCATCCTTCCGTCCCGGAACACGCGGACTCCAAGGGACAGCGTGTCCGAAAAGGAGATGCCGTCGATCCCCCCGTCGCGCGCCTCGTACCGACGTACGCGGGCACGGTGGACCCACAGCTCCGCCTCGCCCCCTCCGCGGCGGGACACCTCCCGTTCCACGAGGCCGAAGAGGCGATCAGGCACGCTGCATCCCGGACAGATCGGACACCAGTGCGACCTCGTCGCAGTCGGGGAACTTGGAACATTTGAGACAGTCGGTCCAGATCTTCTGGGGCAGTTGGGACTTGTCCACTCGCACAAATCCCAGCTTCTCGAAGAAATCGGGCTTGTACGTCAGGGCGAACACCCGCGAGATGCCGAGGACGATCGCTTCGGATATGCACGTTTCGACCAGTTGCGTCCCCACTCCCCGACCCATATTCCCGTCGCGGACCGCAAGCGAACGCACTTCCGCAAGGTCCTCCCACATGATGTGGATCGCCGCCGCCCCGATCACCTCCTCGCCGTCCTGAACGTACACGAAGTAGTCTCGCAGGTTCTCGTAGATTTCGGAGAGCGATCGGGGAAGCATGTCTCCCTTCCGCGCATACTCGGCGATCAGTTTCTGGATCGCCTTGACGTCTTTCATCCGAGCCTTCCGGATCATCCCCGGGCCGCTCCCCTGATCAGTTCTTTCGCCTGCGCCCGCGCTTCCTCGGTCACGTCGGACCCCGATATCATTCGCGCGAGTTCCTTAATCCTATCCTGATTCGAAAGCGGTTGCACCCCGGTTACGACCGAGGTTTTCCCGGGTTTCTTGGCGACGAGCAGGTGACTGTCCGCGAAGGCGGCCACCTGCGGGAGATGAGTCACGCAGACCACCTGGGCCGTCGCACCGAGTCCCTTCAGACGCTTTCCTACCCGCTCCGCCACCTTCCCGCCGATCCCCGTGTCGATCTCGTCGAACACCATCGTCCGGTTTCCTCTCCCCCGCTCGGAAGCGTTGCGGAGGGCGAGCATGACGCGTGAAAGCTCCCCTCCGGAAGCCGTCAGGGAAAGGGGGCGCATCTCCTGCCCCGGGTTGGCGCAGAAAAGAAGCTCCGCCTCGTCGAACCCGTTCGCCGAGAGGGATTCCGCTGCGGCCACCCGGGAAACGAGCTCCACCCGGAATTTCGCGCCGACCAGGGCAACCAGAGAAAGCTCCTTCTCGACCGCGGGTCCCATCCGCTTCGCCCCCTCTCGCCTCTTTTTGCCAACCTCCGAAGCGAATCGCACGCATTCCTCCTCTTCCCTCCGCAACTGTTCCCGCAACCGGTTCTCTTCTTCCCGCGCCCCCTCGAGTCTTTCCCGTTCCGTCTGCAGCTCCGCAAGCGTAGTCAGAAGCCCCGGGACGTCTGTTTCGTATTTCCGTTTCAGACGCCGGATCTCGCTCAGCCTTTCTTCCGCCCGCTCCATCGCTTCGGCGGACAGCTCGACCGAAGCCGACAGCCCGGTCACCTCCCGTGCCAGTTCCTGGGCCTCGATCCGGATCGACCGGACGCGGTCAACGAGAGCTTCGATCCTCGGATCGACAGCAGCCGCCTCCTTGAGCCTTGCAACGGCAAAGGAAAGGGACGTGACCGACGAATGCTCCGAGGAGGAGAGGGCATCTTCGGCACCCCGGAGAGCCTCCTGCACCTTCGAAGCGTTGCGAAAGACGAGGAGGTCCGCAGCAAGCCTCTCCTCCTCCGCGGAGTCGAGGGCCGCCCGGGAGATCTCCCGGATCTGGAAATCGAGATGCTCACCCCGCTCCCGCGCGCCCGCTCCGCGCGACGCCGCCTCCTCCACCTTCCGTCTGCTGGCGGAGACCTGTCGGAACCGCCGCCGCATCTCCGCCGCATCCTGCGCGGTCCCCGCGAAGTCATCCAGCGCGGACAGCGCGGCCGTCCGCGACAGCAACCGGGGGACGCTGTGCTGCCCCACCATCTCCACGAGCAATGGCGACAGCTCCGCGAGGGCGGACTGCGAGACCATCCGGCCGTTGAAGTAGGCACGGCTGCGCCCCGCGGCGGGGATGACCCGCCTGAGCACCAGTTCCTCCTCCCAGGGGAAACCCGCCTCCTCCCACGCCTCCTGCAGGTCCGTACGCCCCGGGAGATCGAAGCGTGCGGAAACCTCCGCTTCCGCCTCCCCCGCCTTTACGGCCATCGGGTCCGCCCGCTCGCCAAGCGCGAGGCGGATCGCCTCCACGAGGATCGATTTGCCCGCCCCCGTCTCTCCCGTCACGATGTTCAAGCCCCGGGCGAACGGAACGCGCACGTCGCTGAAGATGGCGAGATTGCGGACGGATAGTTCGATCAGCATTTCGGAAGGCGAATCACCGCTCTCCCCACTTGAGCTTGGTCCGGAGAACAGCGAAGTAATCCTTGAACGGGGAGCGGAAAAAGCGGAGGGGAGCCTCCGCCCGCTTCACCTCGATCACGTCCCCCTCCCGGATTCCGAGCCCCACCTGTCCGTCCAGAGTCAGAAAGACGTCGGTCTCCCGTGTGCGCAGCTTCGCCCGGACCTCCATGTCGTCGGGGATGACGATCGGACGGTTCGTGAGCATGTGCGGACAGATCGGCGTGATCACGATGGCGCGCAGGGTCGGGTAGAGAATCGGCCCCTGGGCCGCGAGGGAGTAGCCGGTCGACCCGGTGGGCGTGGAGATGATCAGCCCGTCCGCCTTGAACGACGAGAGATAAATTTCCCCGATCGTCGTCTCGATGTCGATGATCCTGGCAAGCGCCCCCTTGTTTATGACGACGTCGTTCAACACCGTGTAGTTGGCGACTCTCTCCCCCAGCCGGTGCACATGGGCGATGAGCATCATCCTCTCGTCGTATTCGAATTCGTTGCCGAAGATGCGCTCGAGTACCGGGTACAGTTCCTCCAGGGTGATCGCGGTCATGAACCCGAGCGAACCGAGGTTCACGCCCAGGATCGGCTTCCCCGAGGTCCCCACGACCCGCGCCGCGGAGAGAAGCGTCCCGTCCCCACCGATGACAATGAGGAAGTCGCAATTTTCCGGGATCTTCGACCGGGTGACGGCATTCTCGTGCCGGACGAGAGCGGCGGTCTCCCTGTCGAGCACGACGCGTTTCCCGCGGGCCTCGATCCATTCGCTCAAATCGGAAACGATCTTCTCGGCACGGGGATCGGTGTGCTTGGCGATGATACCGGCGCACTCCATGGTGGATTAGGATAATATATCGGAAGGAAAAGGAAAAGAAGATGTCTGCATCCGGCAAAACACCTCCATTGTTCCCCGGGCACCGGGGAGGAGCGCAGGGCGAGGTTTCCCGCTCCGCGCCGCTGGCGGACCGGATGCGCCCGAGGACCCTGGCCGAATTCGTCGGGCAGGAGGCCATTCTGGGCGAAGGGAAGTTCCTCTCCTCCGTCCTCTCCGCGCGCCCGCTGCCTTCCCTCATCTTCTGGGGGCCTCCGGGATCGGGGAAGAGCACGCTCGCCCGGATCATCGCCACCGAGACCGACGCGATATTCCTGCCCTTCTCTGCGGTGCTCGCGGGGATCCGGGAGATCAAGGAGGCGATCTCGGACCTTCGGAAGGTCCGCACCGGAACGGACCGCCCGGCGATCCTGTTCATCGACGAGATCCACAGGTTCAACAAGGCCCAGCAGGACGCCCTGCTTCCCTTCGTGGAGGACGGGACCGTCACCCTCTTCGGGACTACGACGGAGAACCCCTCCTTCGAGATCCGCAACGCGCTCCTGTCCCGCAGTCGCGTCCTGGTCCTCGACCCCCTGTCCGCAAAGGACGTGGAGACCATCGTCCGCCGGGCACTCGCGGATCCGGATCGCGGTCTCGGCAAGCCCGGGGAGTTTCTTGCGCCGGATGCCCTCCGCCACATCGTGGAGATTTCCGACGGCGACGCCCGGGTGGCGCTCAATGCCCTGGAGGCGGCCGTGGCGATTGCGGAACACCGGGAGCTGTCCTCCGTGGACGTTGCGGTGGCGGAAGAAGCGCTGAGAACGAAGGCCCTCCTCTACGACAAGGACGGAGAGGAGCACTACAACCTCATCTCCGCTTTCCACAAGAGCTTGCGGGGATCGGATCCCGATGCTTCCCTGTACTGGCTGGCGCGGATGCTCGCCGGGGGAGAAAACCCTCTCTTCATCGCCCGGCGATTGATCCGTTTCGCGTCGGAGGACGTGGGAAACGCCGCGCCCGGGGCGCTCCAGGTCGCGCTGTCCGCGGCCGAGACGTACCGGACGCTCGGCAGTCCCGAAGGGGAACTCGCGCTGGCGCAGGCGACGGTCTATCTCGCTACCGCCCCGAAGAGCAACCGGGTATACCTCGCGTTCCAGAGGGCGATGAAGGACGCGAAGGCGAAGGGCAGCCACCCCGTCCCGCTGCACCTTCGCAACGCTCCCACCCGACTGATGAGTGAACTTGGCTACGGCAAGGAGTACCGCTACCCCCACGATTTCGCGGACGCCTTCGTGCCCGAGGAGTACTTTCCGGAGACGCTGGGAAGGAGATCCTACTACTACCCTTCAGGGGCCGGGCACGAGAAGATTATCGCGGAACGCTTACGCAAGTGGTGGGGGCAGCTCAAAGGGGAGGGACAAAAAGGGAAAGGAGACTAACGTCCATTTAGGATCGCCTCAGTAGCCGCCGGAGGCGGGCGAGCCCCCTGTCACCAGCGTCGCCTCGATCCGAAGCAGAGAGTGCGACACGAACAGGGTGCGGGAATACGTCTCGTATCCCGGCTTCCGCAATTCCAGCCGGTGCATCCCGCTTTCCACCTTCAGATACCTTTCCTGCGTAAAGTCGGACGCCTTTCCCTGGGCAACTCCGTCGAGAACGACCTCCGCGTCCGGGGGATTCACTTCGAAGATCAGCCCTCCGACGTTTCCCACGCCGTATATCTGCGCTTTCGGATAGCAGCCGCCGGCCAAGGCAAGCCAGCCGCAGGCCAGGAGGCCAAGCAACCAAAAGGCAAACGCGGCCTTGCGCTCCGCGCCGCCGATCATGGCAGCCCTGCGCATCCGGCGCCTCCTATCTTGCCAGTTTCACGATATCGTTGACGGCGAATCCCTCGCCGTTCACCCGCCTGCAAATCGCCGCGTCCTCGCCGAAAAAGCCCGAGACGACGATCTCCCCCTTTTCCCTGCCCGGCTTTCGCCCGAGGGAGAGCTTCGTGTCGGGATCGACCACCTCTTGTCCCTCGCCGAAAACCCGGAGCCTGTCTCCGATGACCAACCCCGTCTTCTGCCCGGCGTTGATGGAGATTTCGGCCTCGTTGACAGCGGCGATCTTCCCGCTCCACGGAATCGCTTCCATACGCCGGATCAGGTTGTCAATGAACTGGGAGACGGCCGCCCGCAGAGCCTTCCCCTCGAGGGTCTCGTCGTACCCCTTGGTTCCTCCGATCCCCAGAACCTGCGTCGAGCTCTCCTCGTGGACCCCCGTGCCGCTTTCGGCGAAGATGATCTGCCCGGTCGTGGCGTCCACGACCCGGACGTCGACGGTCGCCTCGGCCGTCTGCGTCTTGCTCGCGCCGATCAGATAGGTGGCCGACTTCTGCTTGACACCGAACTGCGACACGGCCCCGGTGACGATCGCGTTGAGGCCCAGTACCTCCCCCGATTTCGGCCCCGTCCCCTCCTTGACGACGCCCGACATCCCGAGGTCCTGCTCGTCCAGGACCAGGTTCAGGTCGTCGCCGCGGGAAACGAGGATGAAGAGGCCGGATTTGGCGAGTTCAGTCGTCAGGATATCCTGGACCGCCCCCCCGAGGCGGCCCCGGCCGTAGACGCTTTTGTCCTCGAACTTGACGACCGCCACCCGCTTCTTCGGCACACGTGTCACGATGGGGGCCGCGGGCTCAACCGCCGGCATCTCGGCGGACGGGGCTGGGGGCTCAACCTTAGGCATCACGGCGGCCGAGGCAGAGGGGCTGCTCGAGGGGCCCGTGACGGGGGGCGTCGTGGCGCACCCGGAGAGGAACAAGCCGGCAACGTAGGCCAGAACGATCGCCATGCCGGTTCGAGAACCCGAAACACCCGCCTTTTTCATCTGGTGCCTCCCCCTTCCACCAGAGTGGCCGCTTCCCGTGTCGTGTTGTCCTGCGCCGGTGCGGGTTCGTGCCCTTCAAGCAGTCCGCCCGGCAACTTTCCGGCGATATTCCTGGCGACCAATTGCCCGTACGGGGTCATCGGATTCAACAGCAGGTTCCCGAAGGCGTTGACGGCGATCTCGGCCCCGATATCCCTCCCCCCGTGCGGTACGAGCACCTTCGATTGCGTGTCACTACCCTGCCACGCCCGGGTACCGTTCCGGGCGTACAATTTGAAGGAGGCGGCGACAGTGACGTTGTTGTAGATCCCGGTTGTCGTCTTGTTCCATTCCCGGATTTCTCCGAAAAACACCCCCTCCACACCCAGATTACGACATACTTCCCCGGGGGTGGTGGAGGCGAGTTGGCCCCCGTAGGTGATCCCCAATGACTCCCGAAGCATCCTGTCGCTTTCCTCCGTCGGCACGACGTTCCATCCTTCCCGGGTGATGGCCTCGACGAAAGCGGACCGGATGATCTCGGAAGCGTTGATGTCGTTGCTCCTGTTTTCCATCGGTGCCACGGCAACCCTCGGCCCGGTAGCGTCGGGCCGGGGCGGACCCTCCCGCATTGCGGCCTTTCGCCCCCCGCAACCGGTCAGGGACAAAAGCAGAAGGGCGCACAGAAGAACTTCTCCGGATCGCCTCTTCCCGACTCCCATCTGGATGGGACAACCGGCGCCGGAAACAATTCACCGCCTCCGGCGCCCGCCCCCCCTACTCCTTCCAGTGGATGCAAGTAACGGGGCAGGAATCGATCGCGTCCTGGATCTCCGACTCGCTTGCGCCGTTCGGATCGTACACCTCTGCCTTGTTCTCTTCGTCCATCTGGAATACCGTCGAGACCATATCGACACAGACGTTGCAGGACGTGCACTCCTCTTTGTCGACATACGGAACTTTCGCCATGTCCTTCCTCCTGATTACGGATTTATGAGACCATAACATTATACTGAAAACGGTCCGTCGCTCCAGGAAAGGGGACATGAACAGAAAAAATGAAGCGCGTTCCCTCGAAACGGTCGTTTCCCCAATACGGGTCCAGGGGAAGCACAGGACCGCCGATCCCGCCCCGAAACCGGCGGATTACGACGTCCTGGTGGTGGGCGGAGGCCCGGCGGGACTCGTCGCCGCCGCCTGTTGCGGGAGGAAACTGCTGCGGACGGGGGTCTTCGAGGGGGATTCCTGGGGGGGGATCCTCACCCGGTGGTGTCCGGACAAGCGGATCGACAACTACCCGGGAGTGCGACCAGGCATCCTCGCCCGGGAACTTGCCCATTTCCTGATCGAAGACGCGAGGCGCGCCGACGTCGACCTGATCGAGGGACGGGTCGAGGAGATAACACCCGGCAGGAAAGTCGTGGCGGGGAGCGTGAATGCGAGAGGAAGGATTCTCATCCTCGCCAATGGAAGCACGGCTGCCGAGGCGGGAATCCTTCGGGAACAGGAGTTCGCCGGGCGCGGCGGAGGAGTCCATTACCTGGTCCGCGACCCCGCCGCATTCCGCGGGAAACGGGTGGTGGTCGTCGGGGGGGGCGAAACTGCGATCTCGTTCGTCCAGCGATTGTCGGGGATCGCCTCCCGGATCACCCTCGTCCATAGACAGTCCGCCTTCCGCTTCCCGGGCGTCCTGCCGGAAGAGCTCGACCGTGACAAGGGAATCCGTTTTCTCCGGAACTCCACCGTGGAGGAGATCCTGGGACCCCGCTGCGTCGAGGGTGTCCGGATTCGGGAGCACGCCACGGGAAAGACGGTGGATCTGCCGGCCGATGCCGTTATCATGGCCGTGGGGAGGAGGCCGAACACTGCCATCTTCCGCGATTTGGACCTCACCCTCGACTCTGGCGGACAGGTCCGGACCGACCTCTGGCAAAGAACGAACGTCCCGGGGGTCCTCGCCGTGGGCGACGTCTCCTCGCATCTTAAGATGATCGTGACGGCCGTGGCGCAGGCGGCCACCGCCGCCCATCAGGCGTACCTCGACATCCGGACCCCATACTGGAAGTAGCCCCCCCGGGGGAAGGGGCCGACCTTTCTTGACGGAACGCACCCCGCGGGGATATCGTGGTTTTCCTGCATACAGAATACGGGTGGAGGATACGAAAGATGCCGGAATTCCTTTACCAGGACCCTTTCCCGCAGGGAAAGGACGACACGAAGTACCGTTTGCTCACCAGGGATCATGTCTCCGTCTCCCGCTTCAACGGGAAAGAGGTCCTCGTGATCGACCCGGAGGCGCTCGCCTTCCTGGCCAACCAGGCCTTTCGCGATGTATCCTTCCTCCTTCGTCCGGCCCATCTTGCGAAGGTAGCCGCCATCCTCGCAGACCCGGATGCATCCCCCAATGACCGGGGCGTCGCCGTAGCCATGCTTCGAAATGCCGAGGTTTCCGCCCGGTTCGTTCTTCCTTTCTGCCAGGACACGGGAACCGCCACCGTCATCGGGAAAAAGGGGCAGCAGGTATGGACGGGAGCACGCGACGAGGAGTACCTCTCCCAGGGCGTCTACCGGACCTACACGGAGGAGAACCTTCGGTATTCCCAGACGATTCCCCTGACGATGTATGAGGAGAAGAACTCGGGGAGCAATCTCCCCGCGCAGATCGATCTTTACGCAACGGAGGGGCAGGAATACAAGTTCCTCTTCGTCGCCAAGGGGGGCGGATCCGCAAACAAGTCATATCTGTTCCAGGAGACGAAGGCGCTTCTCAATCCCGAAAGCCTCGAGAAGTTCCTGGCGGAAAAGATGAAGACCCTTGGAACGGCTGCCTGCCCTCCCTACCACCTCGCCTTCGTCGTCGGGGGAACGTCCGCCGAGGCGTGCCTGAAGACGGTGAAGCTGGCATCCACCGGATACCTCGACAATCTTCCCGGGAAGGGGAACGACGGCGGCCAGGCGTTCCGGGACCGGGAGATGGAGGAGAGGATCTTTCAGGCCGCCTGCAAGAGCGGCTACGGAGCCCAGTTCGGGGGAAAATATTTCGCCCTCGACGTCCGGGTCGTCCGCCTTCCGCGGCACGGCGCCTCCTGTCCGGTCGGGATGGGGCTCTCCTGCTCCGCCGACCGGAACATCAAGGGGAAGATCGACAGGGACGGCATCTGGCTCGAGGAGCTCGAACGGAACCCGGGCCGGCTGATACCCGAAAAGTACCGAAGGAAGCACGAGCACGGTGTCGTGAAGATCGACTTGAACCGGCCGATGAAGGAGATCCTCGCCGAGCTGTCGAAATACCCTGTCACGACGCAGCTCTCCCTCACCGGGACGCTCGTCGTCGGTCGCGACATCGCCCATGCGAAGATCAAGGAGCGACTCGACAGCGGCGAGGGGATGCCGCAGTACCTCAAGGACCACCCCGTCTACTACGCGGGCCCGGCCAAAACCCCCAAGGGGATGCCGTCAGGGTCCTTCGGACCGACGACCGCGGGCCGGATGGATTCGTACGTGGACCTGTTCCAGTCGCACGGGGGGTCCCTCGTCATGATCGCCAAGGGGAACCGCAGCCGGCAGGTGACCGACGCATGCAGGAAATACGGCGGGTTCTATCTGGGCTCCATCGGCGGGCCTGCCGCTCTGCTCGCCGAAGAGAACATTCGGAAAGTGGAGGTCCTCGAGTACCCGGAGCTGGGAATGGAGGCGATCTGGAAGATCGAGGTCGTGGACTTCCCTGCCTTCATCCTGGTGGACGACAAGGGGAACGATTTCTTTCAGCAGATCGCCGGCTGACCACCGGTGCCCGGACGTTCCGCTCAACTCGCGACGCCCCGTTCGCGGATCTCGCTCCGCAGCCTCGGAGGGGGGCTCCGTTCGTGGCTCGCCGTGCGGTGAACCTGCACGGCTGCGCTTAACCTCACTGCGCCCCCACTCCTTCGGCTTGCTGCGCTTTCCACGCTAAGAACAGGGACATTCCTAAGTACTCTTTTTCCCTTGCGGTTGGCGCCATCCGGGATGTCCCCGGTGGATTGCGTCGAGCGGAATCGGCAGCGAGCGGTCGCAGATCGCGAGCGAAGCGAAGAGGAAGCCTCCCGCGAGCCCTTGGCACCGGGAGGAACGATCTTACTGGGATCACTGCTTAGGGGGGGACATTCCGGTAACGAGCATTACGTTGAGGAGTGTCCCCGCGCTTCCGCCCGCATCTCGGTGATTCCGGCGGCGAACGTGGTGCCGAGCATGAGGATGCCGAGGACCGTAACCATCCGCCATCCGCCGTACCCATAGGCGTGGCCACTTACCGTGATCCCGATCGACCCCCCGAGGTAGTAGAACAGGACATAGAGGGAATTGGCGCGCCCCCGCCCAGCCACAAGCCTCCGGTTCAGCGACCCCGCGGCCGCGGCGTGCACCGCGAAGAAGCCGGCGCACACCCCCGCCAGGCTCCCCACGATCGCAATCATCGAATGGAGAAAGGTGGCGAGCATCGCCATGGCGAACACCGCGGAGCCGGCGGCGATCGTGGCTCCGTTTCCGATCCGGTCGCTCAGTTTCCCCGCCAGCGGACCGATCACCACGCCGACGACATACGCGAGATACACGAGGGTGATGACCTGCGTGGAGGCGCGAAAGGCAGGCCCCGCGAGATAGAAGGGAATGTAGTTGAATATGGAAGAGAAGACGAAGAACGCGCTGAACGCAACGAAGTAGGTCCGGAGGAGTTCGCGACGCGACAGCAGCGCCAGGAACCCGATCTTCTCTTTTTCCGGTCCCGCTCCGCTTTCCGTCCTGGGGAGGATACGCGCAGCGGCCAGGATGGCAGAGGCAAGCAGCACGGAAGCGGTCACGAACGCGTAGCGCCAGTGGAGCGGCGGGTGGATCCAGCCTCCCAGGAGGCGTCCCCCCAGCCCCCCCAGCACGGTCGCGGAGACGTAGGATCCCATGACGACGTTGAGGCGTTCGGGCGGGAGACTTCTCACCAGATACACCACGAGACACGTGGTAAGGGAGGGGATGAAAACCCCCTGCAGGAACCGGGCGCACACCAGCAGCGGCAGGCTCCTCGTGACGGCGCAGAACAGGCTGCTCCCGACGACCATGAACCCGCCCGTAAACAGGATGGGACGCATGGGGAACGTGTCCACCAGCCTCCCGAAAGGAAGGGTAGCCAGTGCAATCCCGAAGATGACCGCGGAAACCGTAAGGGAGGCGTACGATTCGCTCACCCCGAACTCGGACCGGATCACGGGCAGGACGGGCTGGGTGATGTAGATCGTCATAAACGTGGAGGAGACCAGGAAAAAGATGATCGCCTGGAGACCGATGTGCCTGCCTGCCTTCATCGCGTTCCTTTGCCCGCCGTCAGGAACAGGCAGGGACACATGGACGTTTCCGACCCTCCCTCACGGGATCAGGGTATTCACTTTCGCGGCCATGATAAAGTCGTTGCCGTGCAGACCGTGGATCTTGTGCGTCTGGAACACGACGGTGCAGTAGCCCCATCCAACCGAGATGTCGGGATGGTGCCCCTCCCCTTCCGCCAGGTCGCCCACCTTCCGCGCGAACTCCATCGCCTGGGAGAAGTTCCGGAACCGGATCGTCCGCCGGAGCTTCGTCGCACTCTCCTCCAGCTCCCACCCCGGGGTTTCCCGGAGCAACTCCTCCGCTACTTCCCGGGACATCGGAGATACGGCTTCCCTGCACGGTTCACACTTTCTCGCTGCAAGCCCCATGACGTCCTCCTGCCTTCCCCCCGACTGGACCTCCGTCCCCTTTCCTTCGCTTTCAGCATAGCAACCCCGAAGGGGCCGCAACATTCGCCGGGGAAAAATCTTTTTCCCCCCGGTAATTGCCGGCTCTCCTATACTGAACCCGAAACGGGGACAGAAAGGTTTTCGTTTTCTCCCGCTTCCGGCCGCTCCCGGCCGCCCCACAAGGAATCCAGACGTCGAACCCGACGCTTCCGCAGAATGGCGCGAAAAGCGATTGGCCCGCCCGACGGACGAGGATCGTCATCGCGCGGGAAACGGCCGCCTGTCTCCGAAAGGGACGGTCCTCTCCCTGAACAAAAAGGGAGATCGATGAATCGCCCGGGTCGCTACCCCGGACCGGTTTTCACCGTGCGAAGCTGGTCTGCGAATTCGGCGGGGTCGCTCGTGGGAAGTCGGCAAACCCGGTTTTCGCAGACAAAGGCGGTCACCTGTCCGCCCGCCGCCTCCTTTCCCTCCAGAAGGGGGACGATCCGGGCATTGCTTCGGAGTTCCTCCCCTTCCGTCACGAACAGGAAGATCCGGTTCGGCAGAAACTGACGGCGGAACGCTTCCAGCAGGGGGGCCGCGTCTGCCTGTTTCCCCTGCGGGGCGACAACGAGGACCTGTTTGGGCGTGTCGAGATAGAAATCGACGGCGAGCAGCATCTCGGAAAGGGCGACGGGATTGGACTGCAAAGTTTCCGCCACGTACCGGAGCGTCGTTTCCGCCCGACTGCGATAACCGGCGTTCGTCGTAAATTCGTGGAGCCGGAGAAGGTTGAGTGCTGCCACGGAATTTCCCGACGGCTCGGCGCCGTCGTACGCCGGCTTCTCGCGCACCAGCAGCGATTCGTGATCGTCGCGGGTCAGATAATATCCGCCGTTGACCCTGTCCTCGAAATGGTTCTCCAGGATGCCGTCCAGTTCGATCGCCTTCGATAGCCAAAGCGGATCCCCGGCGGCCTCGTACAGGTCCAGGAGCCCGGCGATAAAGAAGGCATGGTCTTCCAGGTACGCGTTGTTCTTCGCCTTCCCGTCCATGAAGGTCCGGTGGAGCCGGCCGTCGCGGTACAGGTTCGCCAGGAGAAACTCCGCGGCTCTGCCGGCCTGCCCGAGATAGCGGGAATCGCCAAGTACGAGACCGGCGCGCGCGCAGGCCGATATGGCCAACCCGTTCCAGGCGGACAGGATCTTCTCGTCCCGCAGCGGAGGAGGGCGGCGGTTTCTTTCCTGGTACAGGATCTCCTTTGCCTCCGGAAGAATGGCGCGCAGCTCCGTTTCCGGGGGAATCCGGTTTTCTGCGGCGGCGGCGGGAGTACCCGGTGCATGCAGGATCGTTCGCCCCTCGAAATTCCCCTTTTCGGTCACCCCGTAATACCGGCCGACGATCCGGGAACGTTCCGGACCGAGCGCCGCTTCCAGTTCCTGCGGTGTCCATGTGAAGAAGTATCCTTCCTCCCGTTCGCCGTTCGGGGTGAGGCTGTCGGCATCCGTGGCGGAATAGAATGCCCCCCCGGGCGCGGTCATGTCCCGCTCGATGAAGCGAAGCGTTTCCTCCACGACCCGCGCGAAATCCTCCACGCCTGTTGCCTGGTAGGCTTCCAGGTAGGCGATGACGAGGAGGGCGTTGTCGTAGAGCATCTTCTCGAAGTGGGGGACAAGCCACCTCTCGTCCGTCGAGTACCGGTGGAACCCTCCTCCCACCTGGTCGTACATCCCTCCCTCCGCCATCTTCGTCAGGGAAATCTTCGCCATTTCGAGGGTATCCCGGTCCCCGGTCCTCCGGTGGTAACGGAGCAGAAACCGAACGGGCAGGCTGCTGGGGAACTTCGGGGCCCCTGCCAGTCCCCCGTTCGCCGGGTCGAAACGGCTCTTGTAAAATTGCGCGGCGGAGACGAGGATATCGGCGGCCGGAAGCGCCTTCCCCCCTTCCGGGGACAGGGACTCCCGGATGTGGTTCGTCAACTGGCGTCCGATCTCCGTTACCCGCTCGGACTGCGCGTCGTATGCTTTCCGTACTCCCTTGAGGAGACTCAGGAAACCGATTCCCCGCCCCGAAGCGTCATCCCCCGGGGGAAAATAGGTCCCCCCGTAGAACGGCGTACGGTCCGGAGCAAGCCAGACGTTGAGCGGCCAGCCGCCGTGTCCCGTCAGGGCCTGCACCGCCCGCATGTAGATGGCATCCACGTCCGGACGTTCTTCCCGGTCCACTTTGACGGCGATGAACTGTTCGTTCAGCAACCGGGCGATATCCTCGTTTTCGAACGACTCCTCTTCCATGACGTGGCACCAGTGGCAGGTGGAATACCCGATGCTGACAAGGACGGGGCGTTTCAGGCTCGCGGCCTGTTCGAACGCCTCGTCCCCCCAGGGGTACCAGTTGACGGGATTATGTGCGTGCTGGAGCAGGTAGGGGCTCGTTTCGAGAAAAAGACGGTTCGTATATTTCGCCCGGCCGTCAGGCAGCCGGTGCCTCGTCCTCGGTCGGTACCCTTCCCCCCTCGTTTTCCCTGTCTGCTCGAACCGTTCAATCAGTTCCGCATCGAACGCGGAGACACCGGGCAAAGGATTGTACATGGGCCGTTCCTTTCATGATCCGTTTGTTCTCCGTACATATCCTTGCGATGTCTTTCCCCGTCCGTTCGTTTTGCCCAACGGGCAGATATCGATGATGACCCAAGGGGAGACGATACGGGAAACCGGGAGGAAAAAAGCCCCCCGGGATCGTGCAATCCGGGGGGCTTTGCAATAACTGGCGGGGTGGACGGGATTTGAACCCGCGGCCTCCGGCGTGACAGGCCGGCGTTATAACCAAGCTTAACTACCACCCCGAAAGGGAGACAATCGGTAGGCGAAACAAGGTAGCAGACCTTCCGGGCACCTGTCAATGACGATTCCCCTGCCCTTTCCCTGTTGCGATCCGCGCGGGGAATCCTTAATCAATTGTCCGGCATATCGCGCACTTTCCGCGACGGGCATTCGATCCCGAACGGCTCCCCCAAGCAGCCTTCTCCGCCTGGCAACCCCTGTCCGGTTTCGTAAGGTATCACCGGACAGGAGGGTGAACTGCCGGGGCAGATGACAGGCGCTATCTTGGCAGTCCAGGTCGGCAGCGATAAGATACATGAAGGAAAGATCTACGCTTTCGCACGGGCGATCCTCCATTCTCGGGACAACCCGGATTTACCACGGGGGGAAAGCAGGGAGAAACGATGAAACACACGCCTTTCTACAGGAGAGGGAGTACTTTGGACCGGAAAATGTGGGCGATTGCGGTATTTCTTTTTACGGGGATCCTTCTTCTGCCTTCCCTGTCCAAAGCGGGGGAGGTCGATCAACTTCAGACCAGAGCAAAGCTGGGTGAGGTCAAGGCACAGGTGCAACTGGGGGAGAAATATTTTCGGGGAGAGGGAGTTCCGCAAAATTACACGGAAGCGTATCGATGGTTCACAAAGGCCGCGGAACGGGGAAATCCCGAGGGGCAGTACCGCATCGGGCAAATGTATGCACAAGGGACCGGAGTTCTCCGGGACGACGCCGAAGCCGTCAGGTGGTACTTTTTGAGCGCGGAGCAGGGTTATCCCGATGCGGAGTACGATCTCGGGGAAATGTACATGAACGGCCGCGGGGTTCTCCGGAATGAGGCGGAGGCGGCGAAGTGGTTCCGGAAGGCGGCGGAACGGGGGCACACGGAGGCACAGCACAGATTGGGATTGATGTACGCAAATCGCCAGGGGGGACTGGGGAACGACGCGGAGGCGGCGAAGTGGTTCCGGAAGGCGGCGGAACGGGGGAACGCGGAGGCACAACGTGATCTCGGCATTCTTTATTACAACGGTCGCGGGGTTCCGCGGGATTATGGCGAAGCGATGCAGTGGTACCGGAAGGCAGCCGAACAGGGCCTCGCGGACGCGCAGAACAGGCTGGGGTTGATGTACCACGAAGGAAAAGGCGCTCCGCAGAATTATCCCGAGGCCCTGAAATGGCTGAATAAAGCAGCGGAAAAGAAAGACGCGGCGGCGCAGAACAACCTCGGCCGGATATACGCGTCGGGAAGCGGTGTCGCCCGGGACGACGCCGTGGCCGTAAGGTGGTTCTCCTTGAGCGCGGAGCAGGGATTTGCTGCGGCGCAGTACGGCCTTGGCGTGATGTACGACAAGGGCCGCGGCGTACCAAAGGATGACGCCAAAGCTCTTTCGTGGTACCGGAAGGCGGCGGATCAGGGCTACCCGGGGGCGCAGACAAATCTCGGCATCATGTACTTCGATGGCAGGGGAACCCCCAGGAATTACGGCGAGGCGGCAAAATGGCTCCGAAAGGGTGCGGAACAGGGGGATCCGTCGGCGCAGACAAACCTCGGTTATCTCTACACCAGTGGCCTTGGTGTATCCCGGGACAACGCCGAAGCGGCCAAGTGGTACCGGAAGGCGGCGGATCAGGGAAATCCCGAGGCGCAAACTCGCCTCGGAGAACTTTATGAGAAGGGAGAGGGCGTTCCGAGGGATTACCTCGAATCGATGAAATGGTACCGGAAGGCGGCGGCACAAGGGTATGCGGAGGCGCAGAACCGACTGGGTTCCCTGTACGAACACGGGAAAGGCGTTCCCCAGGACATCAACGAAGCCTTTCGCCTTTACCGGGCGGCGGCGGAGCGAGGGTCTCTGGCGGCCCGGGAGAACCTGAAACGGCTGGAGTTGCTATACGAGTGACAACGAAATCGTTACGCCTTACCCGGTGGTTTGCATACCTTGCAGGGAATGTAACCTGCACTAAGGGCATCTTTGGCCGAACGAAAGATTTCCAGGTTCTCGGAACGGAATTTCCGTGCCCAACGGCATGATGGATGGTGGTACTTGTTCGACTTGGCGGGAACAACGTACTTACCAATCCCTGCGACGGCCTTCTTGTAGATGAAGGCAAACAGGACAGCAGACGTGACGAGCACCATGTTTATAAATCGATTCATTATGCCCCCCGTTGGAGGTTCACGGGTGGATGCAATGTATCTCCCGGGAAGAAGGATTGCAAGAGTCATTTCGGATCGACCTTCCTCGAAACTCCTCCCTGCCAAACGTCTCCATAGGGAGATTGAGGTGAAACGTTGAGGGCAAGACATGGATGAGCAAAAAAATCGTCCCCCTTACAGAACGACTGCATACGACGGGTATTTATCTCTTCCTCTTGCGGCTGCCTATCTCTGGCGTTCACGCAGAGGTTTGAGGGGGCGGCTTTCCCAAATTGTCTACTATCGACCGGATGGACGACAGATACTGTTCAAGAAAGCAGACTCTGGCGCCTGTAGGGAAACGTTTCGTGTCGAACCCGTAGATCTTGGCGCACCGGTGAAGAAAGCGTCCAAAGCTCGCGGTATGGACAAGACAGGAAAGAAGAAACCGCCCAAGTGATGCGGCATGAGGCAGTGGATAAATGCACCGATACAGACAAAAACGGGGAGTCACGAATGTGCCGTATCCCCCTGACTAAAAAAAGTGGTAGGCGGAACAGGACTCGAACCTGTGACCCTCGCCTTGTAAGGGCGATGCTCTACCAACTGAGCTATCCGCCCGTCCGCGTTTTGTGGAACAGGATTGCTTAACGTACCAAATCTCTTTTCCCCGTGTCAACGCGAATCCGCCTTCCATCCTCTGCTACTATGGACGCCATGAAGATCGCCCTGCTAGGCGCAATGGGATTCGTGGGACAGGCCGCGGCCCGGGAACTTGCCGGCCGGCCGGAGGTCCGGGACCTGCTTCTTGTGGACTACAACATCCGCGAGGCGAAGAAGTTCGCCAGGTCCCTTTCTCCGAAATGCCGGTGCGCGATGGCCGACGTCAGCCGGGTTCCCGATCTGGAGCGGCTCCTGGGAGATGTCGACGCGGTGGCGAACGCCGCGGGTCCCTGTTGGGAATTTGAAAAAACGGTCCTGCTCACATGCGCCGGCTCAGGCCGGCCCGCCGCCAGTATCGGGGACAACGTTCTTTCCGCCGCCGACCGCCGGGAGATCCATGACACCTTTCGCCGCGCGGGATCGGGGGCCGTATCCGGGTGCGGAATGTATCCGGGGTGGACGGACCTGCTTGCGGCCCACTTCCACCCGAAAGGAAGCACTGGGAGCGACGGTACGGCCGCACAAGAGGAAGGAAGGTTTTTCTTCTGCTCTCCGGACCGTTTCGGCGGCTACGCCTTCTTTCGCAGGGTCGTCGGGGAGATCGGACGTCCCACGAACGTCCCGTCCTGTGCCCCGGCCGGCCGTTACTTCGAAGCGGGGAGAGGGACCGCGTTCGGCCTCCCGGAAGGAAAACCCGCCGGCCGTTGCAGGAGAATCATCGGCGGCCTCGGGCTGTTCGGTCCGGTGGGGAGGGAATTGTCTGCTGCGTTCCTGTTCTGGCTCCGCCGATCCTTACGGGCGGCGACGGGAGTGCCTGCCGCCGCTGCGGGCGTGTTCCCTGCAGGCGAGCCGCAAGGGCGTTTTGCGGCCGTCTCCGATCCCGAGGGAAGGCTTGCCGGAACGCTCCTGGCGGAAACGGTCCTTCTGCTGGGGCGGGAACGCGGGAAAGGGAAAGGCCTCCTGCCGCTTCCCGAAATCCTCGGGAAGGAGGAGGCCAAGCGAATCGCATCGTCCTGCACTGCAACTGTTACGATTGACCCTCCGGAAAGGGCCTAATGTCGTACCACGTCCCCGTCCGAACCTTCCGGGGCGGTCGGGGGCGGGTCCGGGAGCGGAACCGCATCCGGCGCCTTCGCGCTCTCGGGCATCTCGATGGCGGCGGAGATCACCTCGTCCATGTGCCGGACGAAAATGATCTTGAGATTCTTCTTGATCTTTCCCGGGATCTCGGCGAGATCCTTCTCGTTCTCGGCAGGCAGGATCACCGTCTTGATCCCGCCGCGATGCGCCGCCAGCAGCTTCTCCTTGACCCCGCCGATGGGCAAAATGCGTCCCCGCAGCGTGATCTCCCCCGTCATCGCCAGGTCGTTGCGCGCGGGAACACGCAATAGCGCCGATGCCAGCGCCGTCGCCATCGTGATCCCTGCCGAGGGGCCATCCTTGGGAATCGCACCCTCCGGCACGTGGATGTGGATGTCGATCTTCTGGTAGAAGTCCTTCTCGAGGTCCATGATCTCGGCCCGGGTACGGATGTAGGAGAGGGCTGCGTGCGCGGATTCCTGCATCACCTCCCCGAGTTTGCCGGTGACTTTCAGATTCCCCTTTCCGGGCATTATCGCGGCCTCGATGAGAAGAAGCTCCCCGCCGAACTCGGTCCAGGCGAGCCCCGTAGACAGTCCGATCTGCCGTTTCTCCTCCGCCTCCCCGTACCGATACCTGGCCACCCCGAGGTACCGGCGCACCAACTGCGGGGTGACGCGTACTTTTCCGGGGCTCTTCTCCTTGACGACTTCCCGCGTGATCTTCCTCAGGATGGACGCCAGCTCCCGCTCGAGGTTTCGCACCCCCGCTTCCCGTGTGTAGTAGCGGATGACGTGCAGGATCGCCGCGCCGGAAAAGGAGATTTTTTCCACCGGAAGCCCGTGCTCTTCCGTCTTTTTCGGGAGGAGATGGTCGATAGCGATGTGGAGCTTCTCCACCTCCGTGTATCCGGGAATCCGGATGATTTCCATCCGATCCTGGAGGGCCGGCGGGATGCCATGGAGCGTGTTCGCGGTGGTGAGAAACATCACGTTGGACAGGTCGTAGTCGACGTCAAGGTAATGGTCGTTGAACGAGTTGTTCTGCTCGGGATCGAGCACCTCGAGAAGCGCCGCCGAGGGGTCTCCCCGGAAGTCCATCGACATCTTGTCGACCTCGTCGAACAGAAACACGGGATTGACCGTCCCCGCCTTCTTCATCTGCTGCATGATCTTCCCCGGGAGGGCCCCGATGTAGGTTCTGCGGTGCCCGCGAATCTCCGCCTCGTCGCGAACACCACCCAGGGACATGCGGACGAACTTCCGCTCCGTCGCCCGCGCGATCGACTTGGCGAGAGATGTCTTCCCCACCCCGGGGGGGCCGACGAAGCAGAGGATCGGCCCTTTCAGCTTCGTCACCAGCTTGCGGACGGCGAGGTACTCGAGGATCCGTTCCTTCACCTTTTCCAGGCCATAGTGGTCCTCGTTCAGCACCTTCTCGGCGGCCTCGAGGTCGAGCTTGTCCTCGGTGCGCTCCTGCCAGGGGATCGATATGAGCCAGTCGATGTAGTTCCGGCTGACGGTCGCCTCCGCCGACATCGGCGACATGAGGCGCAGTTTCTTGATCTCCTTCTCGGCCTTCTGCTGGGCCTCCTTGCCCATCTTCCTCTTCTTGACCTTCTCCTCGAGTTCGTCGAGCTCCGAGCGCCCCTCGTCGCCCTGCCCGAGCTCCTTCTGGATGGCGCGCATCTGCTCGTTCAGGTAGAACTCCTTCTGCGTCTTTTCCATCTGCTTCTTGACGCGTCCCCGGATCCTCTTCTCGATCTCGAGAATCTCGATCTCCGCGTCGAGAAGGGCAAGGAGCTTCTCCATCCGCTCCCTCGTCGTCGGAAGTTCGAGGACCGCCTGCTTGTCCGACAGCTTGACCGGCAGGTGAGCAGCCACGGTGTCCGCGAGCTTGGCCGGATCGTCCGGGGACCCCAGCTGCACCATCACTTCGGAGGGAATCTTCTTGCTGAGCTTTGCGTAGTTCTCGAACGAGGCAACGACGTTGCGGACCAGCGCCTCGGTGATGGCCCCCTCGTACCGCTCGATCGGAAGCTCCTCGACACTGACCTGGAAAAACCGGTCATTCGGCAGGAAATGGAGAAGCCTCGCACGGAATCGCCCGTCGACCAGCACCTTGACGGTGCCGTCGGGCAGCTTCAGGATCTGGACGATGTGCGCAACGGTCCCGATGCGGAAGATGTCGTCCTCCACGGGCTCGTTCGTCGACGCGTCCTTCTGGGCGGCGAGAAAGATGAGCCTGTCGTGGGCAAGCGCGGCTTCGAGGGCGGCGACCGACTTGTCCCGACCGATAAACAGGGGAACCACCATGTGCGGGAACACGACGATGTCGCGCAACGGGAGAAGCGGCAGGATCTTTTTCCTGTCTTCCATTCGTACCTCCACTACGGTCGGTTGCCCCCTGCCCCGTGGGGGGAAGGGCAGCGGCAGGGGTCTCTCGCTAGGCCAGTTCGGCCTTCTTCCCCTGCACGATTTCGGGAGGCACCTTGCCGCTGACCACGTCTTCGGAAATGATGCACTTCTTGATGTTGCTCTGGGAAGGTATCTCGTACATGACGTCCAGCATGATGTGCTCGAGTATGGAGCGGAGCCCCCTTGCCCCCGCCTTTCGCTGGATGGCCTGCCTGGCGATGCACCGCAAGGCGTCATCGGTGAACTCGAGTTTCACGTTCTCGAACTCGAACAGCCGCTGGTACTGTCGTACGAGAGCGTTCTTCGGCTTCATCAGGATCTGGACCAGCGCATCCTCGTCGAGTTCGTGCAGCGTGGCCACCACCGGGAGGCGCCCCACGAACTCGGGGATGAGGCCGAACCGGATGAGGTCCTCCGGTTGCGCCGCCTCGAGGAGCTTGCCGATGTTCTTCTCCGAGCGCGAAACGATGTCGGCCGCGAACCCCATCATCTTCTTCGAAGTCCGCTGCTCCACGATTCCTTCGAGACCGATGAACGCCCCGCCGCAGATGAAGAGAATGTTCCCCGTGTCGACCTTGATGAAGTCCTGCTGAGGATGTTTGCGGCCGCCCTTGGGGGGAACGTTCGCAATCGTCCCCTCCAGGATCTTGAGCAGCGCCTGCTGGACCCCTTCGCCGGAGACATCCCGTGTGATCGACGGATTCTCCGACTTGCGCGCGATCTTGTCGATCTCGTCGATATAGACGATGCCCTTCTGGGCCTTTTCCACATCGTAGTCGGATGCCTGCAGGAGGCTCAGGATGATGTTCTCGACGTCCTCCCCCACGTACCCCGCCTCGGTGAGCGTGGTTGCGTCCGCGATCGTGAACGGGACGTTCAGGATGCGGGCCAGCGTCTGGGCCAGAAGGGTTTTCCCGCTTCCCGTAGGCCCAAGCAGGATGATGTTGGACTTCTGGAGTTCGACGCCGTCGACGGTGCGCGTCTCGACCCGCTTGTAATGGTTGTACACCGCGACGGAGAGGATTTTCTTCGCCCTCTCCTGACCGATCACGTATTCGTCAAGAATCTTCTTGATTTCCGTTGGCTTCGGAAGCCTTCGGCGCTTCTCCTCCAGCGAATCCTCGACTTCGTACTCCTCGGTGATGATGTCGTTGCAGAGCTCGACGCATTCGTCGCAGATGTACACGGTGGGGCCGGCAATGAGTTTTCGCACCTCGTTCTGGGCCTTTCCGCAGAACGAGCAGACCAGCATGTTCGCCTTGTCGTTGATTTTCCGGGTCACTGGGTCCTCCGTCAGTCTACAAGAGGCCTGGCGGGAAGCGGCCTCTTCTCCACCACGGTGTCGATTATACCATAGGTCTTCGCTTGCTCAGCGGACATGAAAAAGTCCCGCTCGGAGTCCGCCGCGATGCGGGAAAACGGCTGCCCCGTGTGCTTCGAGAGGATCTTGTTGAGCTCTTCCCGCATCCTGAGGATCTCCCGGGCATGGATCTCGATCTCGGTGGCCTGCCCCTTCGTTCCCCCAAGCGGCTGGTGAATCAGGATGCGCGCGTTTGGCAAAGCCGTCCGCTTCCCCGGCGCGCCCCCGGCAAGCAGCACCGCCGCCATCGAGGAGGCCTGCCCGATGCACACGGTGGCGATCTGGGGCTTGATGAACTGCATCGTGTCGTAGATCGCCATGCCCGCCGTCACATACCCTCCCGGGGAATTGATGTAAAGGTTGACGTCCTTGTCCGGATCCTCCGCCTCGAGGAACAGCAGCTGGGCGATCACCAGGTTGGCGATGTCGTCGTCGATCGGATTGCCGATGAACACGATGCGGTCCTTGAGCAGACGGGAATAGATATCGTAGGATCGCTCGCCGCGGCTTGTCTGTTCCACAACAATCGGCACAAGGGTCATCCCGCCACCTCCTCCTTGGCCTCGGCATGCTCCTGGAGGAACGCCATTACCTTCCTGTCGAGCAATTGATTGCGCAGGCCGTCCATTCGCTCCTCGTCTCCGTACATTTCCCTTATCTTTTCGTACTCGATCCCGGCGGAGGCCGCCATCCGTTTCATCTCCGCCTCGATTTCGGAATAGGGGACGTCGATGCCCTCCTTTTCCGCGATCGCCGACAGGAGCAGGGACAGGCGGACCGCCCGACCGGCGTTCGGCGCGAACCTCTCTTTCATCTTTTCGAAATCCATGTTCACTTTCTTTAGGTCGATTCCCTGGGACACGAGCTGGTTCGCGGTGTTCTCGATCATGGAGAGGACCTGACGGTCGACCAGCGTTACGGGGACTTCGAAGGGATTCTTCTCCAGCAGCCCCTGCCGGAGCTGCTCTTCCACGCTGCGTCTCGCCGCCTCCTCCGCCTCCAATACCAGGCGCGCCCGCATCTTTTCCTTCAGCTCGGAAAGGCCGTTTATATCTCCGAAACTCTTGGCGAAATCATCGTCCAGGTCGGGAAGTTTCTTCTCCCGGACGGCGTTCACCTTCACCTCGAAGAAAACCTTCTTCCCGCGGTACTTCCCGTTGGGAAAATCGGACTCGAACGTAACCTCGAACGTCTTCCGGTCCCCGGCCCGGACCCCGGTCAGGTGGGACTCGAACTCCTTTCCAAAGGGGACTCCGCCCTCGAGAACAATGCTCGCAGCGTCGCTTTTCTCGACCGTTTCCCCCTCCGATGTCGCGGTGAACCCGAATTCCACGAGATCGGTGCCACCGGCTCCTCGCTCCTCTACCGCATGGTACTGGGCGAAGGATCCTCGCAGACGATCGACCGCGGCGTCCACATCCTCGTCCTGGACCTCCCGTTTCTCCTTCACGACGGAAATTCCCTTGTACCCCTCCGGGTTCAGCTCGGGGACGACTTCGACGGTGGCGGTGAACACAAACTCCTGCCCTTCCGTGAGCTTTCCTCCGTCGATCTTCGGGAGGGAAAGGATCTTCAGGTCGTTCCCCTTTACCGCCTCGCTGAGGGAATCCCTGACCAGATGCTCGACAACATCCGCCTCGACGGATTCCTTGAAAACCCGCCGGACCATCGACATCGGGGCCTTCCCCTTGCGAAACCCGCGCAAGGGTGCCATTTTCCGGACCTCGGCGTACCCCTCCTCGACGCGCCGGGACACCTCGTCGGCAGGGATTTCCACCCGGATCCTCTTCTCTACACTGCTGACCGTTTCGATGCTCGTCTTCATGACCTATCGTCCGCTCCTTACCCTATTAGAGTAAAACACACGGGCAGATGATGCGAGATAAGGGATTAAAGAAGTAGCGACTTTCCCCGCTCGCCCGATTTCTTGGCTAACTGCCTGATACGACTGGTTTCCTCCGCCTCCGGTTCCCCTTTGACTCCCCCGAAGCGTTAATTTACGAAAGTACCACTCTTCGTCCCCCAGATCAATCGGCCAACTCCCCCTCTTGAAGATGACCGGCTTCATTTAACCATTTCCGTTACCGAATGGGTGTAATTCCAAGCCCGAATAGTATCACG
>Ga0210121_1000055_pt1 | contig 31371 bp, 27 predicted proteins | sample Joice_ThreeSqB_D_FD_184873 | JGI IMG/M metagenome (GOLD analysis project Ga0210121, IMG submission 184873) | Wetland microbial communities from San Francisco Bay, California, USA, that impact long-term carbon sequestration - Joice_ThreeSqB_D1... | ecosystem: Environmental > Aquatic > Marine >... | reverse complement strand
CTGCTCCCATAATCGGTCGCATAGAAGCCGGGCCCCTTGAAGACGAGTCCCCCGCCTCTGGAAATCAGGCGTCGGACGCGGCCGCCGCACTCCGGACACACCTCCAGGGGGGCGTCGCTGATCCGCTGGAACTGCTCGAAGGCATGTCCGCAGTCTGAGCATTCGTATTCGTACGTCGGCATGAGTCCCTTTCCCATGTTGCTCGTCTTCGTGTCAGACCGCGCGGTAGGCGCCCCACAGCTGACGCAGGCGCTGGCTGATCTCACCCAGCGTGGCCCTGACTTTCACCGCTTCGATCAGGACCGGCAAGAGGTTGCTGTCGCTTTCGGCGGTTCCGGCGACCGCATCGAGTGCTCGTGCCACCGATCCTTCGTCGCGGCCCGCCTTTGCCTCCTCCAATCGTCGGCGCTGAGCGTCCTGAAGGGCCGAGTAGTCGACGTGCGGCATCGCCGGCGGCGGCGAATCCTCGACGTACGCGTTCACCCCGACGATGCGTCTCTCACCACTCTCGACCTCGAGTTGCCACGCGTAGGCGGCCTGATGGATCTCCTCTATCATGAACGAGACCGCCGCGGATACATCTCCGAGAACCTCGATGCGCTCGAGGTACGCGGTCGCCCGATCTTCGAGCTGGTCGGTGATCGCTTCCACGTAGTAGGAGCCACCGAGCGGGTCGACGGTGTCCCTGACACCTGATTCCTCCGCCAGCACCTGTTGCGTGCGGAGCGCCAGCCGCGCCGCCTCCGGCGCCGGAAGGGCCAGCGCCTCGTCGTAGCTGTTGGCGTGCAGCGACTGCGTTCCTCCCAGCACTCCGGCAAGAGCCTGAACGGTGACTCGGACCACGTTGTTCAGCGGCTGCTGGGCCGTGAGCGTCGAGCCCCCGGTCTGCGTATGGAAGCGCAGGCGACTGCAGCGGTCCGAAGCTCCGAATTCATCTCGCATCATCCGCGCCCACAGACGGCGCGCGGCTCTGAACTTTGCCGCCTCCTCGAACAGGTGGTTGTGAGCGGCGAAGAAGAAGCTGAGGCGGGGGGCGAACTCTTCTATCTCCAGGCCCCGGTTCAGGGCCCGGCGAACGTACTCCCGTGCATTGGCGAGAGTAAAGGCGATTTCCTGTGCGGCCGTCGCTCCGGCCTCCCGCATGTGATAGCCGCTGATAGAGATGCTGTTCCAGCGCGGGAGTTCCTCCGAGCAGAAGGCGAAGATGTCGGTCACCAGGCGGAGGCTCGGCTCCACCGGATAGATATAGGTCCCGCGCGCGATGAACTCCTTCAGGATGTCGTTCTGCACCGTCCCGGCGAGAGCTGCACGAGGGATGCCCCGCTGGTCCGCCAGGGCCACGTACATGGCGAGCAGCACTCCCGCCGTGGCGTTGATCGTCATCGACGTCGATACGCTGCCGAGCGGGATGCCCGCGAGCAGCCTGTCCAGGTCGTCCAGGGTGTCGATCGCCACTCCGACCCGTCCGACCTCGCCATCCGCGCCCGGATCGTCCGAATCGAGCCCCATCTGCGTCGGCAGGTCGAACGCTACGGACAGGCCCGTCTGGCCCGAGTCCAGCAGGTACCTGAAGCGGGAATTCGTCTCCTCGGCCGTTCCGAACCCGGAGTACTGTCGCATGGTCCAGGTGCGACCCCTGTACATGTCCGAGTACACGCCCCTGGTGAACGGCCATTCGCCGGCTTCGCCCAGGTTCCCGATGCAGTCCCTGTCCGTCGGACCGTACTGTCGCTGGATGTCGATTCCGGACGTCGTACGGGGGCGGAGTTCGTCCGTCATGGTTCATCCCTTCTCGAGTCTCAACAGCACCATGTCCCGATCAACGGCCTGTCCCACCTCTACCTCGATGGAGACCACACGCGCGGGACCGTCCGCGCGAAGCTCATTCTCCATCTTCATCGCCTCCATCACCACGAGGCTGTCTCCTTCGGCCACCGTCTGCCCTTCCTCGACCTCGATCCGCACGATCAGGCCGGGCATCGGGGCACGCATATCCCGCCGCGTGTCGACCGGCGCCACGTGCGAGGCGAGGTCGCGGATGAGGCGCGTTCGCTCGTCCTCCACCTCGACCCTGAATGACCGACCCTCCAGCTCGATGAGCCACGCCCCATCCTGTCGACGGGCGAAGAGCGCTACGGAACGTCCATCCAGCCGCAGGTGCTGCCGATCGGAACCCGGCAGCGATGTGATGTCGGCGACGCCGGGCTCTCCGTCCACCGTGAGGAGATCCGAATCTACGACGACTTCCCTCACCCCCGAACCGATGGTGGCGAAGTAACGCACTCCGCTCCGGCGGGTCATGCCCTCCTCCCGCTCTTCATCGTCGCTCCAGCCAGGCGATGGTCTCGACGTGGGACGTTTGCGGAAAGGCGTCGAACGGTTGTACCTCCACCACTCTCCACCCCGGGCCAAGTCGTCCGACATCCCGAGCGAGCGTCGCGGGATCGCAGCTCACATAGGCGAGCCTTTCGGCCGAGGCCGAGCTCAGTCTCTCCGTCACGGACCTGGAGAGTCCCGCGCGAGGTGGATTGACCACTACGGTGTCTGCCGGGAGAAGGCGATCGACGTGTGTCTCCGCCAGGCCCGAAACGGCCTTCAGCCTCACCTTCATGGCCGCCGCGGCCTGCCTGCAGGCCCGCACCGCCGGAGACGAGACCTCTACCGCCGCGACGTCCGCGCCCGCCGACGCCCATCGGATGGCGCGCGCGCCGACGCCGGAGTACAGATCGAGCACGCGCCTGCCGGAGAGTGAGCCGACCCGCTCTTCCAGCCAGCGGTCCATCTCCACGGACACGCTGCGGTTCACCTGCAGGAAGACGTCCGCCGGAAGTTCGAAGTCGATTCCCTGCCAGCAATCCGCCAGGGTCTCCCTTCCCGCGAGACAGATCGGTCTCCCGCCCGTCGGGGCGTGGTGCCAGCCGGACAGATTCAACCGCTGCATCAGTTCGGCGAGCTTCCCGGGATCCGGTGACTCTCCCCCACGGATCAGCACATCCACAGCGCCACCGGCGGCGGACCTCAGCGTCCAGCGAGTCTCAGCGACGGGCGACGCAGGCCACCCGGCAACGTCCCACGCCTCGCGGACGGCGGTCCAGACGGCTCCGATCGCCGGCTCGGCGAGGAGGCACTTCCGAACGTCGACGACGCTTCCGGGGTCGTCGAGCCCGTGGTAGCCCAGACTCGATCGACCGTTCAACTCGCGACCCGAGAAGGTGACGCGATTGCGATAGCCGAACTCGGCGCTTGAGGGCACGAGGTCGGGAACCGCCACGTCCACTCCTCCGATCCGGCTCAGGGCCTGCTGGACCAGGTCCCGTTTGGCCGACCTTTGAGCTTCCAGCTCCAGGTGCTGGAGCTGACACCCTCCGCACTCCTCGTAGTACGGACACGGAGCATCCCTCCGCCCGCCCCCGGCGCTTACGAGCCGCGTGACACGTCCCCTGGCCCAGCTGGGCTTCTGCCGCGTCAGCTCCACCTCGACGACGTCACCTGGCGCGGTACGGGGAACGAACACGACTCGTCCGGACTCCTCCCGCGCGACCCCGTCCCCGCCGGCCGCAATCCGTTCGACCAGGATCCCGCTCTCCGGCCTCCCCTGCACCGCCGTCGCGCCCTCAAGTCCGGCTTCGCATCCGGGTCCACCGCGGTTCGGTTTCAATCGACCGCGTCCAATCGACGGCGCCAGTCGCTGATCCCGGAGCCGACTTGCCCCCCGGACTGCACTCCGACTTGCGGGACGCCGCCCCGCGACGCGTGCTGCAGCAGGACTGCCGCCACGGCTGCCGCGCGAGCCTGCCAGTCGGCGGCTCCGCCGTCCAGGAGCTCCGGGTGCGCTTCCACGTAACGCACGGACAGGTTCCCTTCTCTGAAGTCCGGTTCATCCATGACGGCCAGGTGAAACGGCTGGGTGGTGCGGACTCCTTCCACCTGGAGCTCCCGTAGCGCCCTGCGCATCCTGAGAATGGCCTGATCCCGTGTCGGCGCGTGGACGATCAGCTTTCCGAGCAGCGGATCGTAGTGCAGCCCGATCTCGAAGTGTTCAGTGATCCCTCCGTCCCACCGGACACCGGGACCGCACGGTACTTCCAGCGCCCGTATTGTGCCGCTCGAGGGGAAGAAACCGTTCACCGGATCCTCTCCGCTGATCCGGCATTCGATCGCGTGGCCGATCGGCCAGTCCGCACTTTCCTGGACCGAGAGCGGCAGACCTGCGGCGATCCGAATCTGCTCCTGCACCAGGTCCACTCCCGTGACGAACTCCGTGACCGGGTGCTCGACCTGAATCCGCGTGTTCATCTCGAGGAAATAGAACTCTCCGTCCTGGAACAGGAACTCGACCGTCCCTGCCCCCACGTAGTCGACGGCCCGAGCCGCCGCGACGGCCACGTCTCCCATGCGCTTCCGCAGGTGAGCGTCCACGGCCGGGGATGGCGCTTCCTCGATCAGCTTCTGGTGACGACGCTGAATCGAGCATTCCCGTTCGCCGAGATGCACTACCTCCCCGTACGCATCCGCGAGGACCTGGATCTCGATGTGACGCGGACTCGGAAGGTACTTCTCGATGTAGAGCCGCGAGTCGCCGAACGCCTGGCCGGCCTCCCGCCCAGCGGCCTCGAGGGCACGGGGCAGGTCTGCCTCCGACGCCACCACGCGCATTCCCTTTCCGCCGCCGCCAGCCGCAGCCTTCAGCAGCACGGGCCACCCGATTCGCTCTGCTTCGGGCAGGGCCTCTCCCGCGTTGGCGACGGGATCCGAGCCCGGCACGACGGGCACCCCGGCCGCCATCATCCGTTTCCGAGCGGCCGTCTTGTCTCCCATCGCGGCGATCGCCGCAGCGGGAGGACCGACGAACACGAGCCCCGCCTCTTCCACCCGGAGGGCGAACGCCGGGCTCTCCGCCATGAATCCGTAACCGGGATGGACAGCCTGGGCCCCCGTACGGCGGGCCGCCTCGATGATGGCGTCGGCCCGGAGGTAGCTCTCCGCCGCCGGCGCGGGACCGATCGGAATCGCTTCACCGGCAAGCAGAACGTGAGGGGAGAGTCGATCCGCGTCGGAATACACGGCCACGCTGCGGATGCCCATCTCGTGGCACGCCCGGATCACCCGTACCGCGATCTCCCCGCGGTTGGCGATCAGCAGCTTATCGAACACGCCCCGGACCTCACAGTGGGATGTTCCCGTGTTTTCGCGGCGGGTTTCGCTGACGCTTGTTCTGGAGAATCTGCAGTCCCGAGATGAGACGAGCCCGGGTCTCGCGCGGGTCGATCACGTCGTCGAGGAAGCCGCGCTTCGCCGCCAGGTAAGGATGCGCGAACTTCTGCCGGAAGTCCTTCTCGAGCTCGGCGACGCGGGCGTCCCTGTCGTCCGCGTTCGCAAGCTCCCGCCGATAGAGGATCTCCACGGCGCCCTTGGGTCCCATGACCGCGAGCTCAGCGGTGGGCCACGCGAAGTTGAGGTCGCCCCGAATGTGCTTCGACGACATCACGTCGTAGGCCCCCCCGTAAGCTTTGCGCGTGATCACGGTGAGCTTCGGCACGGTGCTCTCACAATACGCATACAGGAGCTTCGCCCCGTGCTGGATGATCCCGCCGTGCTCCTGCGCCACACCGGGAAGAAACCCGGGAACATCCTCGAAAGTGACGATCGGAATGTTGAACGCATCACAGAAGCGCACGAAGCGCGCGCCCTTGCGGCTGGCATCGATGTCCAGGACGCCCGCCAGCACTGCCGGTTGATTCGCCAGGACACCGACCGTGCGACCTCCCAGCCGGGCGAAACCCACGATGAGGTTCCTTGCGTATCCGGAGTGGACTTCAAGGAAATCACCGTCGTCGACGACCCGGCGGATCACCTCGTGCATGTCATAGGGTTGTGTCGCCAGATCGGGAATCAGATCGAGCAGCTCGTCGTCGGCCCTGTCCGGGGGATCATTCGACGGACGGTCCGGCGGATCCTCCGCGTTGTTGGAGGGGAGGAAGCCGAGCAGCCGACGTACGGCCTGGAGACTCTCGATTTCCGTCCGGTGAGAGAAATGGGCCACGCCGGAGCGAGTGCTGTGGACCTCGGCCCCGCCAAGGTCTTCGAAGGTGACGTCCTCGTGCGTGACCGTCTTCACCACGTTGGGGCCCGTTACGAACATGTGGCTGATCCCCTGCACCATGAACACGAAGTCCGTGATGGCCGGCGAATACACCGCGCCGCCAGCGCAGGGACCGAGGATCACGCTGAGCTGCGGCACCACGCCCGAAGCAAGGGTGTTGCGCAGAAACAGCTCCGCATATCCGCCGAGGGATGCTACGCCTTCCTGAATCCGGGCGCCCCCGGAGTCGTTGAGCCCCACCACCGGTGCGCCATTCTGCGTGGCGAGATCGACCACCTTGCAGATCTTCTCCGCGTGCGCTTCCGACAGAGAACCGCCGAACACGGTGAAGTCCTGACTGAACACGTAGACCGTGCGCCCGTCGATACGCCCGTACCCCGTAACGACGCCGTCACCTGGAATCCTCTGCGTATCCAGTCCGAAGTCCACCGAACGATGCTCGACGAAACGGTCCAGCTCAACGAAGCTCCCCTCGTCGAGCAGCACATCGAGGCGCTCCCTGGCCCCCAGCTTGCCCCGCTCGTGTTGCCTGGCGAGGCGCTCGGCGCCGCCTCCCTCGAGCGTCCGCTCGCGAAGCTCCTCGAGCTGTCGCAGCTTCTCGCGCGCGCTCATCGGCCATCCTCCTGTTGCTCCTTCTCCTCCTCCAGCGCACGGAGGAACTCCTCGAGCTGCCTCTGTTGTTCCACCCACTCTCCCATTTCCATGGGATCCGGAACTTCCAACGTCCCGTCCTGAATTACACGAACGAAGACCTCCCGGTGCAGCTCGTCCGTCGACGGATCCACGACCAGATCTCCCGTCGCTCCCGGGTGGACACCCCGGCGGACTGCGCGTCCGATCGAGCTGCGACGGGTCGGCTCCGCTTCCGGAATGCCGAGCAGGACCAAGTTCATCGCATCGAATCCGAGTGCTGTAAACATATTATCGGGTAATCCTTTGCGATATTTTGCTTCATATTCCGCTTTAAATGCTTGCCACGGAGTACCGGCGCTTGCGCGATCAAGGTACGTGGCCACGACCCGGTGATCGGCGTAGCTCGGGTCGAGTTGTCGGACGACCGACGGATCCGACCAGTTCACGTCCCCACCCGTGAGCCAGCGTCTGAGTCCGTAATAGACGAGCTGTGGCGCGAGCTGAAGGACGGTTCTCGGGCCATCGGCGAACACCACGACCGCGTCCGGTTCCGCCTCCGCGAGGGCCGTGATCGGCGCCCCGAACGTGGTCGAATCCGTGACGTAGGATTCCGCGGCGAGCACACGCCCGCCACCTTCCTCGACCTTCGACTCCAGCGCCGCCAGCGCCGCAGACGACCAGCCGCCGGGATACAGGACACCGAACGTTCCCATGCCCATCACGTCAGCCATCCACGAGACCAGAGCTACGGCCACGTCCGTCTCACGACGATCACGGTCCCAGAGACTGTAGGCATCAGGCTCGATCCCCTGCCCGCTCGCCGCGGTCGGGCTGATCAAGAACATGTCGTCCGAGTCACGTCTAATCGCCGCGGACACGAGGGCCTCGGTACGCACCGGACCGACGACCGCAACCACGTCCTGTCCCTCCAGCTGCTCGACGAGATCGATGCCCAGCTGGACCTGCGAACTGTCGTCCATGACCACCAGCTCGACGGGCGATCGCGTCGGATCGGACTTGTATCGCTCGACTGCCAGCAGGGCGCCCTCCAGGATCTGCTCTCCCACCCCGCTGAAGCGACCGGAGGCCGGCAGCACCACACCCACTCTCACCGGCGCGCGCGCCGGCGTGACCGAACCTTCGGCGACCTCCTCGGCCCGTCTGCGTTCCGTGCCGTCCGGATCTGCGTCGAGAACCGCCGCGGCCATCAGCTGCGCGCGATCCGGATGGCCCGCGACCGCCAGGGCGTGCGCGAGTTCGGCCTGCACGACCGACCGGCCCGATGCATTGCCCGCGGAGTCGGCTTGAAGCAGCTCCATCTCGCGGATCGACAGGCGGGCGACCAGGGCCCGCAACCGCTTGCGGTCGCCTCCATTCAACGGGAACGGAGCCTGCACCCAGAGATCTGCCGCCCGGTCCTCCGCCCCCACGGACTCCAGAAGGTCCGACAGATCCTCGGCGCTCTCGCGATCGAGGTCCCGGCGGCCGACCCAATCGGTCCACAATGAGTCGGCGAGAACGTACGCCGTCCCGCGTTCACCTTGCTCGAAGGCCTCACGCGCGCGCTCGAGACCCGTGGCATCGAGCACGCGCTCCATCGCTATCTCCGGCTGCACCGGCTCTCCCGGCCCTTCCGGAGCGAAGGAGGCCTGACTGCTCGCGCAGCCCGCTGCCAGCACGGCGGCTACGATGCTCCACCTGGACATTCCACCTCCCGTGCAACGACAGAGGGGGCCCGACGCCACTCGCCGGGCCCCCTGCGAGGCAATGCTCTTCCCGAGGCGAACCCTCCGCTCAGGAAGTCTCTTCTTCCTCTTCCGCCGTCTCGTCCACGTCAGCCACGGCGGCGCCGGGATCTGCTTCATCCCCCTCGCCGGCCGATTCCGCAGACGCTTCATCTTCGTCCCCTTCGACGACCGCGACGGTGAGATCGTCCCCTGCGGAGACCGGCTCCACGGACTCGCCATCGACGCGCGCCTCGTCAGACGCGGCCTCCGCCCCCGGGTCAGAGACCGGTTCCGCTTCGGGTGCGGCGGCACGAGCAGCTTCCCGCTCCTCGACCCCTGGCGCCGCTGTGACCGACAACACGATTCGCCTGTTGATCGGATCCGACTCGAGCACCTTGAGCTCCAGACGATCTCCCTCCACGAATCGATCGCCCGGCTCGCCCAGCTCCTCGTCGACTCCGAGCTGCGAGATCGGGACGAATCCCTCGACGTCATCCCCAAGGTCGACCACGAGGCCCTTGTCGAGCAGCCTCACGACCTGGCCCTCCGTTTCGGTGCCCGGCTCGAAGCGCTGCGCGAGCTCGTACCACGGGTCGTCGTCCACTTGCTTGAGACCGAGCGAGATTCTCTTCTGGTCCGGATCGATGCTGAGGATGACGACTTCCACCGCCTCGCCCTTCCTCACTACCTCAGACGGGTGCTGCACCCTCCGGGTCCAGCTCATGTCCGAGATGTGCACCAGGCCATCGATGCCCGGCTCCACCTCGACGAACGCACCGAAGGAAGTGAGATTCCGAACGACCCCGCTGATCTTGGTTCCGGTGGGGTACTTCGCCGGAAGGGCCAGCCACGGATCCTCCTCGGTCTGCTTCATGCCGAGCGAGATCTTCTTCTCTTCCTCGTCCACGCGAAGAACGACGCATTCGACTTCGTCGTTGATCGAGGCGAGCTGCGACGGGTGTCTCACGTTGCGGGTCCAGCTCATCTCGGAGATGTGCACGAGCCCCTCGACACCCTTCTCGAGCTCAATGAAGGCGCCGTAGTTGGTGATAGACACGACCCTGCCACGCACCCTGCTCCCGACCGGGTACTTGGCGGCTACGTCCTCCCACGGATACGCCTGGAGCTGTTTGAGCCCGAGAGAGATCCGCTCGCGATCCCAGTCGATGTCGAGGATCTTGACCTCGAGCTCATCGCCGATCTGGCAAAGTTCTGACGGGTGTCCGATACGGCCCCAGGACATGTCGGTGATGTGCAGGAGGCCGTCCATCCCTCCGAGATCGATGAAGGCGCCGAAATCGGTGATGTTCTTGACGACTCCCTTGCGGACCTGACCGACCTGCAGCTCCTCCTTGAGCGATTCGCGCTTCGTCGCCCGCTCCTCCTCCAGGATGATCCTCCGACTGACGACGATGTTGCGCCGTCGCTTGTTGAGCTTGAGGATCTTGAAATCGTATTCCTGACCGATCAGTTCATCGACGTTTGGAACTCGGCGCAGCGCGATCTGCGAGCCGGGCAGAAACGCGTCCACCCCCATGAGATCGACGGTCACTCCGCCCTTGATCTTCCGCTTGAGGATTCCCGGAACCGTCCGATCTTCGTCATACGCTTCCTTGATCTTCTCCCACACGCGGAGGAAGTCCGCCTTCTTCTTCGAGAGGACGACGACGCCTTCCTGATCCTCGAGACTCTCGAGGAAGACCTCGACCTCGTCACCAGGCTGGATCGCCTCCGGGTCTCGAAACTCCTCGAGAGGGATCAGGCCTTCCGATTTGAACCCGACATCCAGGATGACGGCCGAGTCCGTCTTCCGAAGGACCTTCGCCTTCACGATCTCGCCCTCCGCGATCTCGCTCAGCGTGTCTTCGTACAGCGCCATCATCTCGTCGTATTCTTCGGACGAGTACTCACCGCCTTCAAGCATGTCGACGGACATACCCTCCGCCATGCCGTACGCCACCGTCGTCCAGCCCTGCTCCTCGCCCGCCGCCGACCCGTCCGACTCCACGCGGGTGTCGGACTCGGCGTCGTCCGTGCCGCTGGCTGCCTCCGACGCGGCTTGATCCGCCGGGATCTCCCCGTCCCCGTCTGTCGCATCCACGGCTTCACCTCCGGCCCCCATCGCCTCGGAAGGGGCTTCCTCGATCATTGCTGAGTCGGCGGGTGGGTCGATTGCGAGGTTGTCGCCCGTATCTTCGACCGGGCTTTCGTTGGCGGTGACCTGCTCGTCCTTCGTGCTCATTCGGCGTTTACCGTTCGGGTTTGGCGTCCGCCCCGGAACCTGAAAAACAAGGAGGCAGGAAGGCGAGTTCGCTCTTCCTGCCGCACGTTCCGTCGATGGGCGCGCTCAGTGGGTTGAATTATGAATCGCTAACACACGAACAATAGCACAGAAAACTAGATTCCGCGCCGGATCCAGTCAACTGACTCGCGATTCACGGGCGAGGGCGAGGGACACGATGCGCTGAACCACCTCCGACGCGCCCATCTCAGTAGTGTCGAGTTCGATCGCGTCTGCCGCGCGCCGGAGGGGAGCCACCGCACGGCCGGAATCGAATGTGTCGCGAGCGGACAGCCTCGCGGCTTCTTCCCGGACCGCCTCAGTCGTCGGGTCGATGCCCTGCTCCAACAATCGGCGTCGAGCCCTCTCTTCCGGTGATGCGACCAGGAACACCTTCAGTTCCGCCGTCGGAAAGACGACGGTTCCGATGTCCCGCCCATCGCACACGACGCCTCCTCTTCCACCTTCCCTCTCGAGAAGGTGAAGGACCCGCTCCCGCACGGCAGGACGCGCCGAGATTTCGGAAACCATGGCCGAAGTCGCCGGGGAGACCAGGCTCACGCCCGGGTCGGTCCCGTCCACCAGCACTCGAAACCCAAAGCCGGCCGGTTCCAGGGACAGGTCGAGATTCCCCAGCCTGCGGTCGAACCCCTCTTCGTCCAGCGGCCAGTCCCTCTCCACGGCGGCCCATGTGATGGCCCGATACAGCAGGCCCGAATTCAGATGGCTGTATCCCAGCGCCCGGGCCACCTGCGCTGCCGTCGTGCTCTTGCCCGACGCCGCGGGGCCGTCGATTGCGATCGTGATCTTCATCAACGCTCCACGCCGCCAGAGGTTACCCGGCCGAGCGTCTCCCAGAAGCCGGGAAAGGAGACGTCTACGCAATCAGGGTCGTCAACGACAATGCTACACCCCGGTGCAGCCCCGAGAGCGGCAAACGCCATCGCAATGCGATGATCCCCTTCGGTCCTCACGGAGCCCACGATCGGTTCCGTAGAGCCTTCTATCCGGAGGCCATCGTCCGACTCGTCGCACCGGACGTCGAGAGCAGAGAGGTTGGACGCGATCAGCGCCAGCCGGTCGCTCTCCTTGACCCGAAGCTCCGCCGCTCCGCGTATGTGCGACACGCCATCCACGCGACTGGCGAGCACCGCGAGAGCGGGAATCTCGTCGATGAGTCCGGGGACCGTGTCCCCTTCCACCGAGAACGGTGACAGACCCGATGGTGGATACACACTGACGTCTCCCACCGGCTCTCCCGCCTCTTCGCCGCTTTCGGCGACATCCACCCTGGCGCCGGCCCCCTCGAGCACACGCAGGAAGGCGATCCGGGACGGGTTCAGTCCAACCGACCTGACCGTCAGGCTGCTGCCCCTGAGAAGGCTGGCCACGAGGAGGAACGCCGCGGAGGAGATGTCCCCGGGCACACGTGCCGCCAGGGGGGACAGAGCCCCATCCCAGCCGGACGAGCGGAAGCTGACGCGTTCCCCGACTCCCACGGATTCCGTCAGGACTGGCGCCCCCATGTAGCGCAGGATTCTCTCGGAGTGGTCCCTGGGTCGGTGCCGATCCTCGATCACGAGATCGGTTCTGCCGCTCACGGCGGCCAGCAGCAGGGCACCGCGGACCTGCGCGGAGGAGACGCGGGGCCGGTAGCGCAGGGCACGCAGCGCGCCACTCGCCCGTCTCTCGATCCGCAGGGGGAGATGATCCGGCTGCTCCACGTATGCCATGCGCGCACCCATCGCCTGCAGCGGATACACGACGCGGTCCATGGGCCTGGCGCTCAGGGAAGCGTCGCCCCGCAGTTCGGCTTCGACTCCGAGGCCGGCCAGCAGTCCTGTGAGAAGCCGGGCTGTGGTGCCGCTGTTCCCGCAGTCGAGCGGCTCCGCCGGCGTTCGCCAGGCCGTCGGCCCCGTGACCTTCACCTCGCCCGCTCCTTCGTCCTCCAGGCTCACGCCCAGGCTGCGGAGGCAGGAGATCGTGCTGGCAACGTCCAGCGACGGGGGCAGGCCGGACAACCGGGACTCACCGCGCGCGAGAGCGGCCAAAAGGAGACAGCGGTGCCCGATTGACTTGTCCCCCGGGACCGATACCTCGATCAACTGTCCCCTCCCGACGGATCATCCCCGAGGAACGGAACTTCGATCGTCATTCCGTCCTCCGCCGCAACGGCCGGGAACACCGTTTCCGCCTCTCTCAGAATGCGGTGTGGCTGCTCCGAATACCGGGCGCTGAAGTGCGTCAGCAGCAGCTTCCGGACTCCGGCTTCCCGGGCTACCTCCGCTGCCTCCTTCGCGGTCGAGTGCCGTGTGTCTCGCGACCGGACCGCTTCCTCCTCGGTAAATGTCGCCTCGTGAATCAGGAGGTCGCAGCCGCGCGCGGCCGCGATCGTCGTTCCGCACGGCCGGGTGTCCCCGGAATAGACCAGCGTTCGTCCGGGTCGGGCGGACCCCACGACGTTTGCTGCGCCGACCACCGTTCCGTCGTCCAGCCGCACGTCCTCGCCGCGGTGCAATCGTCCGAACATGGGACCTTCAGGAACTCCCAGGCGCCGGGCTGCCTCGACGTCGAATCGGCCCAGACGTACGTCCTCGACGAGCGCCAGTCCGATCGATGCCGCCGTATGCTCCACGGGAAACGCGTGAATCGCGTAGCCCGCGTAACGCACCGCTTCAGCGGACGGGAGTCCCCGCACTACGACCGGGAACTGCAGCCGGTCGCCGCCTATGTCGATCGCGTCCCGCAGGGCGGCCTCGCTGCCAGCACCTCCCCACACGACCAGTTCCTCCTCCCTGCCCTGCAGGCTCATCGTGCGAAGCAGGCCGGGCAACCCGAGGTAGTGATCCGCGTGGAGATGGGTGATGAAGATCTCGCTCACCCCGAACCCGACGCCGAATCGCATCATCTGGCGTTGGGTCCCTTCGCCGCAGTCGAACAGGAACAGCGTGCCCTCCCGCTGCACGGCGAGCGCGGACACATTGCGCCGGACCGTCGGCCGTGAGGAGGAAGTCCCGAGAAAGGTGATTCGAAGCAAAGTCGGAGTCCCGGCTGCCGTGATGTCCGCCTGCGAGTCGCGCAAGCTACATTGAGCCTGCAGAACGTCAACCGAGCCGGTGCCGTGCCCTTTGGTCAGGCACGGAGAATGCACGGAAGCGCTCCCGTTCCACTCGCACGCCCGATTCGGGCGTGGGTCGGGTCTATTTTGCGTTGCAGCGTTGCACTACGCGCCACCCGAAAGCCGGTGAGATGAACGAAGCGAAGGACGGATACAAGCTGCTGGCGCGGCTGCGAGGCCTGGAGCACCAGCTCCATCGCTTGCGCAGGGATTGGAAGTCCTTCCGGGACAACCCATCGCACGACGCCCTTTCCGACCTCCGCAGCCATTCGCGCCGGTTGTCGGAGGCGCTCGACGACCTGGCCGACGGTCTGGAACCGACGGATGCGCCCACGCCGTCGCCGACCCCGCAGGAACCGGGTCCCGTCCGCCCGGCTCCGCGGATCGTCGTCAACGCGAGTCGAGATCTCGACGCACGGATCTGGGAGGCCACGCGCCAGTGGAAGGGTCTCACGGGCGGTGATGATCCGGCGCACCTGGAAGGCCTCGTATCGACCCTCCAGACTTGCTCGGAGCGGGCCGGAACGCTGGCCATGGCCCTCGGGGGACCTGCCTCCCGTCGATCCGGATCCGCGCGCTCCCGGAGAGGCGGACCTGAGGACACGGTGGACGCGATGGCCGCGGAATTGCACGGGATGCTCTGGCGCCTGAAGGCGGATTGGCAGCGCGTCAGGAGCGCTCCGAGCTCCGACCGGCTGCGTCTCCTCCAGGAGGGCTTCGGGGCTGCTGCGGAGGTGGCACTGGGCCTGCGAGAACTGCGCGGACGCGTTGGCGAGAGCAGGTTTCGGAGATCGCTGCGCGTCGGAAGTCAGCTCACCGACGGAGTGCGCTTCCTGCCGTGGCGCGATCCGTTTACCGGAGCATACAACCGGGAGGGATTCGAGGCCCTCGCCGGAGCCGAGCTCAAGCGCTGCCGACGCTACGGGCGCCCTTTCGGCCTGCTGATGCTGGAGATCTCGGCCCCGGACCTGATGAGCCTGCAGAGGGCGGTGGCGACCGTTCGCGCGGAGCTTCGGGAATACGACCTCGTGGCGCGATCCGTGGACGACCTCATCCTGATCGGGGTCCCCGAGCAGGGAGGCGGGCCCACACGCAGGGTCGCCAGCCGGGTGATCCGGTCCCTGCGGGCGGCGGGATTCGGCGACTGGTTCAGGGGATTGTCCTACGCCACGCTGCCCGAGGACGGCTCGACGCTGAGCGGACTCACCGACGAGGCTCGAGGCCGCCTTCAGCCATAGCAGCTGCTGATCTCGTCAGCACCAGGCTCGGGTACGGCGCTCGCAAGGCTGCCGAGCGCCTCCTCCGCGGCCGCCTCCACCTCCTCCGTGATCTTCGTTTCGATCCGTTCGAGCAAGTCGCGATTCGCTGACGCTGAATCCATGCCGATGTCCGGCGGATCGGCCGGGTCTTCCACAAGGGGCCTGCCCAACCCGGACAGGTATTCTTCGTACGCTCCGATGGGATCCCTCCGTCCCCACCACTCGAACTGGGCGCCGTCCAACGTCCGTCTCGCCTCTCGCTCGTCGTGCGTCGCGTGGCCTCCCATGCGGAAGGTGTCGGCCACGATCAGGACGGGGCCCCGGCCGCTCCGGCATGCGGCTACTGCCTCCACAGCGGCCGCATGGACGTCGAGGACGTTGTTCCCGTCCACGCACAGCGCGACCATGCCATAAGCGTCCCCCCACTCCGAGAAGCCATCGCCCCGGTGGTGCTGTTGGAGACGTGTGCCCAGGGCGACCTGGTTGTTCTGAATCACGAACACGACAGGGAGCTTCATGACCGCCGCGAAGTTCAGGGCTTCGTGAACCTCGCCCGTCTTGGTGGAGCCGTCTCCGATCCAGGTCAGGGCGACCCGATCCTCCGAACGGTGTCGAAAGGCCAACGCGTACCCGTTCACCACGGTCGATACGGATCCGACCATGCTGATCGGTGCGATTACCCCTCGGGTCATATCACCCAGGTGCAGATCCCTTCCCCGCGCGGGGGAATCGGCCGTTCCGAGATACGCGCGAAACAGGTCGGCGAGAGGGATGCCCATCTCGTGACACGCCCCGGCGTTCCGAATCATCGGTGCGATCACGTCTCCGCCGGGGTGCCTGCGAAGAGCGTGAACGGTGCCGATCGTCACGGCCTCTTCCCCCGTTCCCAGCCACGCCTTCGAGATCACACCCTGTTTCACCCATCTCTTGAGCGCGATGTCGTGCAGGCGGAATCGAAGCAGGCCCCGGTAGAGTCCGAGGAGAGCCGCGTCGTCGAGGCCGGTCACCGTGGCCCGGCGATCCGGATTTCGATCGAGCGTCCCGCGAAACTCGTCCAGGAGCTCTGGACTGGCTTCCCAGTCGACGTATTCCGGAGGGTCGTACGCTGGATATCGTCTCACCCCTGAACCTGCCTTCGGTCTTGGCTAAGCCGCCCTTCCTCCGGGCGAAAACTCGGTACGCTCCCGCGCGGACCCTTCATGCCCTATTATGCTACCCGACCCGGCGAGCGCCTGCCAGCGCCCGCCGCGACCCACCGGGCGACAGATCAGTGGGCTCGCCCGGACGATTCCCCGCACCGTCCGCGGCCCGAATGCCCGAATCAGCGTCGTCGAGCACGCAGTCCGGATTCAGGCTCCCGCCGGGAGCCGTCCGGGCAGGGATAACGGTGTTCGTCGTGGCCTCCCTTCTCGGATTCGGCGCTCTGTTCCTGATCACGCACGACTTGCGCGGGAGCATCGAGGGCTTCCGGCATTTCGACCTCCGTTGGGCTTTGCCGGCGCTGGCACTGGCTTCGATGGACTGGTTCGGCAGCGGATTGAGGATCTGGCTCCTGACCCGTCCGCTTGGCATTCGACTTCCCTACCTGCGATGCGCTCAGATCGGTGGGGTCTCCGCGGCACTGGCCTATCTGACTCCCTCCGGCACGGGCGGCGGACCGGCCTTGCTGTACGGCCTGGTTCGCAGCGGCGTTTCGCTGGGGCAAACCGTTGCGACGAACTTCGCCAGCGTGATCGTCAACCTGACTTTTCTTTCCCTGGCCGGCTTCGCCGCCTGGTTCTTCGGCGCCTCGGAGGCGATCGAGCATATCCGGCTTCCCGTGGCCAATATTTCGGCCGCGACCCTGTTCGAATGGTCGGCCCTCGGCTTCGCCGGAGTCGGAGTGACGGTCATACTGTTCGCCGCGGCTCCCCGACTCCCTCGGCTCCTGCTGTTGCGACTGGCGGGACGGACGGTCCGGGTCCGGAAGGTGCTCAAGGTCCTGCAGGAGCTTCACGGGAGTCTCGTCATCTACGCCCGCAAGGGTAAGCTCGCCCTGCTTCTCGCCGTTCTGTCCAACGTTCTGCAGTTCGGGGCCCGGTTCGTCCTGGGTTGGGTCGTGCTGCGAGGCTTCGGGGTGGAAGCGGGCTTCTGGAACGTCGTGACCCTGCACATCCTGCTTCAGTTTCTCCTCTACTTCATGCCCACGCCGAGCGGCACCGGAGTGGGAGAGATGCTGGCTCCGGCGCTCATGAGCCCGTTTCTGGCGGACCGACTGCTCGTGGCTTATACGGCCGTATGGCGGTTCTTCCTCAACTACCTGACGATCCTGCTCGGAGGTGCGGTCCTGGTGCGGTGGATCGGTGAGGACGCCACGGGAGTATCCACGGGCATGGTGACATCAACGGACAACGGTCAACGGGGAGGAACGTCGTGAAGCAATGCAGGAACTGCGAAGCCGTGATTCCCGACGATGCTCGCCTGTGCCCGCACTGTCGGGAGGCCCAGCGTCACGGCGACAGACTGCCCCAGGTGTTTCTCGTCGGCGTCAGCCTGGCGGCGGCAGCCGCCGTCCTCCTGGAAGGGTGTCCCGGGATCCTCCCGGGCTGACACGCTGGCGCCTCTGTCCAGTGCGGGTCATCTTGCCTCGATCGTGTGGCGGAGAGTAGACCTCCTGGCCCCGGCCAACTCCGAGAAGCGAGTCATGAAAGAACTCAGGCGTCTGACGGCATCGGCATTGCTGATCGTGGGGATGGCGGGCTGCGCCGGGCGTGCATATCTGCCTGGCGAGCCGGGCGGGGCCCGATCCGACATCAGCGGTCTGGACGTACGCCAGAAGTGGGTCGCGGCGCACCCCGAAGTCGGTCAGGACATCTCGGACGCGATCCTCGAAGGAGTGTTCGTGCCCGGAATGACCCTGGACCAGAGGGACGTGGTCACGAACCCGAAGCGAAAGGGGAGCACCGGCAACGGCTTCTGGCGCTCGAGGGTCACCGGGGACGAAACACGTTACCAGTGGTTCGTGTCCAGCCAGAGAGAGCCGTTCGTCGACGGGCGCGGGCGATCTGTCTGCGAGCTGGTCTTCGCCGATGCGAGTCTGTCCGAAGTCCGTTACTGCACCGCGCAGAAAGACGCCGACGCCGGCTGAGCTCGCGGGCGCCGAGCCGCGCCCGCATTACCCCCCTTGCGTGTCGCACCCCCCCTGCAGCGATATTCGGACTGTGGCATCCGTGCAACAGGATACCGACGCGGGTCGACTTCTGGTCGGAAGCGCGCCTTCCAACCCCCGGGAGAGTGCTGATCGCAGGCCCGGCCAGGAGTCAGGAAAGAGACCACGGATGAGGATTATCCGGACGGCCTGGAGGGACACTCAGTGACGAGACTGTCACTAACTGGCGACACGAAGAGCCCGGTGACTGCTGCGCTTCGGATTCCCTCACACAGTGCAGTTTGCACGTTTCACGACTCGTTGCGAGCCTCCCCCCCACCCAACAGGAAGTTGCGGAAATTCGTCGTAACATCCTATTCCATAATGCTTTGTGGCGTTTCAGATTCCGACCTCCGGCATTCGGTACGGGGATTGCCGAGTGTGGAGCGGAGTCAGTCGCCCGGGACCGGCCTGGAGCCGGTCAGAAGGCGTGGCACGATTCGTTCGGAAACAGTGTGTGCGCTGAATCCGCGGGGAACTCGAGATGCGCCCCCGGGGACTTCGGGGCCCGAACACTCTAGGAGCGACAGAACATGACGAAGCAACTGCAGCGTCTGTGGGAGGATGAGCTCGGCCAGGATATGGTGGAGTACGCTCTCCTGCTCGTTCTGCTGACCCTGGTCGTGATCGCGGCCCTCAGGATCCTGGGACCGACCATCTCGACGTTCTTCAACAATGTGTCAGACAACCTCAACTCCGTCACCTGATCGCGCGCGGGCGAGTCCGCGTACACATGAACGGCATGAGCCGGGAGGATGAACATGCTTGCACCCTTCAAAGCCCTGTGGGCGGACGAGTCCGGTCAGGACCTCGTCGAGTACGCTCTGCTGGTGGCCCTGATCGCGATTATCGTGATCGCCGCCCTGCGGATTCTCGGTCCGATCATCGCGACCGTGTTCAACAACATCAGCGATAACCTGAACCAGGTCTAAGCGGCGTACCGGTCGGGGCGGTCCCGGGAGGGGCCGCCCTGCCCACACACAACAGATGTCAAGACAGGGGACCACCCGTGGATTTCAGCGCGATCGGATTGGTCCTGACCGTCGCTTTCGGTGCGGCATTCGACGTCGGGACCCGAAGGATACCTAACTACATCACGGCCGGCGGCCTCGCCGTCGCCCTGGTGGTGCGCCTTTCCACGGGCGGAATCGACGCCCTCGTGGGCGGCCTCCTCGGTGCCCTGCTCGCGTTCATGCTCACGTTCCCGCTGTTCATGCTGCGAAGCATGGGCGGTGGCGACGTCAAGCTCCTGACGGCAGTCGGGGCTTTTCTCGGCCCCTACAACACCTTCATCGCACTCCTCGCGACCGCGCTGGTCGGGGGAGCGCTCGCCATAGCGGTTTCGCTCCAGCGGCGTCGGCTCGGCGCCAGCCTCGCAGGCACCTTCATGGTCATGCGGGGATTGGCGTTGAAGGCGATGAGCGGAGGGGAGCTGGATGCCGTCCCGACCCTGGAGACGGATGGAGCCGTGACGGTGCCGTACGGTGTCGCGATCGCGGTCGGTGCAGTCATCGGCCTTCTCTGGTAGACGCTCAAACAGTGTGAGCCTGACGATCATGACGAGAAACAGGATAAGTGGCCATGCGTAGTCGACGGTTGTTCATCGTGATGGCGCTGGCTCTATTGTCGGGGCTGGCCGCCGCGTGGCTGGCCTTGAACTACCTGCGCCAGCCGGAGAGTCCGATCCGAACGGTCGAGCCCGCCTCGACCGAGGTCGTGGTCGCGGCCAGGGACCTTTCCCTGGGCACCGTGCTGACCGCGGAGGATGTCAAGTTGGCCAGCTGGCCCGGTGGTCTCCTCCCGGAAGGATATACGACCTCGGTGGAAGAGGTTCTGGGACGGGGCGTGATCACCGACGTCGTCCTCAACGAGCCCCTGATCTCCCGCAAGATGGCGGTCAAGGAGGCGGGCGGAGGACTGCCGATCGTGATCCCGGAGGGGATGCGGGCGGTCAGCGTCCGCGTGGACGATGTGATCAGCATCGCCGGCTTCGTGCTCCCCGGCACGCGCGTGGATGTCATGGTGACCCTGGACCAGGGGTCCCAGCAGAACAACCCCGTGACGAAGATCATCCTGCAGAACATCCCGATTCTCACCTCGGGGCAGGTCGTCGACCACGACGTGAACGGCGAGCCGATCCAGGTCACGGTGATCACGCTCATGGTCACTCCCGAGCAGGCCGAGGAGCTCGTCCTCGCGGCTACGCGTGGTCGAATTCAGCTGGCTCTGCGGAACACGCTCGACATCGATTCGGTCACCACGGAGGGCGCCCGGTTGAACGAACTCATCCCGGCGCAACGACAGGTGGTCCGGTCATCCGCGCCGCGCCGCGCTACTCCGCCTGCGGCCGCGCCGACCCGGCAGATCGAGGTCTGGCGGGGCAATCAGGTAGAAACGGAAACACTTGACGAGGGTGGCTCCTGATGAACGCAGTCAGCATACGGACCCGAATGCACAGCCGCATCGCGCGGGTCGGTGGACTAACTCTGGCCCTTCTGGCGGGCCTGGCCATCGCTCGTCCGTCTCCGGCTCAGGATGTGGTATCGAGCAGCGTCGTGTCGAACGGCGTGATCAACCTCGCGCTCGGCAATTCTCACGTGGTGTCACACCCCGTGGTGATCCGGCGAGTGTCGATCGCGGATCCCGCCATCGCCGATGCCGTGCCGGTCTCGTCGCAGGAGATCGTCGTGAACGGCAAGAAGAGTGGAACGACGACCCTCCTGCTGTGGGACAATGCGGGGGGGCGACGAATGTACCAGGTGCACGTCTCACCGGACGTGGAGAGCCTTCAGGCCGACCTGGCACGGCTGTTTCCCAATGACAGCATCGCTGTGACCGGCGCGGGCGGGTCCGTCATCCTCTCCGGACGGGCCTCCGATCAGCTGACGTCCGAGCGAGCCATGTCCATCGCGGCTGGCTTCCTGGGAGTGGATGCCGGCGATGCCTCCATCGTCAACCACATCAGCGTTCCCGACCCGGGGCAGGTGCTCCTGCAGGTCCGGTTCGCCGAGGTGAGTCGCACGGCCCTGGAGAGGGCGGGGATCAATCTGCTGGCGATCCGCCCCGACTATGCCGTCGGGACGACCACCGGCCGACCGACTCCTCCCACGGGTATGCTGGGCCTGGAAGAAGGGGCGGGCGCGTCGGCGACCCAGACACTCTCCGACGCGGTGAATATCGTTCTGATCGATCGCGCCAACGGCCTTGGGGCCTTCATACAGGCCCTCAAGTCCAACGGACTGTTCCGCAGCCTCGCCGAGCCGAATCTCCTGGCGGTGCACGGGCAGGAGGCTTCCTTCCTGGCCGGCGGTGAGTTCCCGTACCCGGTCGTCCAGGGCGGCGCGGCGGCCGGAGCGGTGACGATCCAGTTCCGCGAATACGGAATCCGCCTGAACTTCACACCGACGATCCAGGCGAGCGGCAACATCCGACTGCACGTCGCTCCGGAGGTCTCCACCCTCGATTTCGCGAACGGGCTGACCCTGTCGGGCTTCAACATTCCTCAGATCCTGTCGCGCAAGGCGGAAACGGAGATCGAGCTCGGGGATGGCCAGACGTTCGCGATTGCCGGGCTGATGGACAACTCGATGATCGAGGACGTCGACAAGATCCCGGTGCTCGGGGACATCCCGATCCTCGGGAGCCTGTTCCGGTCCAAGGAGCTCCGGCAGAACAAGACGGAGCTGCTCGTTCTCGTGACGCCGCGGCTCGTTCAACCGCTCGAGGTGGCGCCGGAGGTGCCGACTGGCGAGCCGGATGTATGGGATTGGGACGACAGCATGCTCGAGCCGCTGCCTGGCATGGACGGCCAGTGAGCGTGCGGCGAATGAACCTGTTTAACGGACCCTGTGGCGCCAAGACATGAACGTAATAGAGATCAAGTGTGCGGTCATCTCCACCGACGGCGACGTGCGGGCCCTGCTCAAGCAGGTCATCGATCGCGAAGCCGAGGAGTCCGGTCTGCGGATCGGGCTGGAGATACCCGTACCTTTCACGGACATCGATGATTCCCGGTTGGAGCAGCTTCGCCAGCTGGACCCGGAGCTGATCTTCCTGGATCTGGATGACGATCCGGTGATGGGGCTCAAGTTCGCCCAGTTTCTGGGTGAGGGCGCCCCGGGGCGCAAGATCATCGCCGTGGGACCGACGCTCACGCCGGACCAGCTGCTGCAGGCGATGCAGGCGGGAATCTCAGAGTTCCTGCAGAAGCCCCTGACGGAGACCGACGTTCAGGAGGCCATCGACCGACTGAGCCGCAAGCTCGGCAGGAAGGTGGAGGATCGGAAGCGAAACCCGGCGAAGCTCCTGGCCTTCTTCAGTCCGAAGGGCGGCACGGGCTCTACCTGCGTGGCGACGAACGTCGCCGTCGCGCTTCACGTCGTGACGCGCAAGAAGGTCCTCCTGGTGGACCTGGACCTCGAGCTCGGCGAGACCGCGCTGCTGCTCGGAGTGGAGCCCCGGTTCAGCTTCGTCGACCTCGTGCGGAATTTCCACCGGGTGGATGCCGGGCTTCTCGCCTCCTACATCGAGCGGCACGAGTCCGGAGTGGAGCTTCTGTCGGCTCCGTTCCACCCGGCCAAGGCGGAAACCGTTACCGGTGACCAGATCCGGCAGATCCTTCACTTTCTCAAGCAGCACTACGACTACATCATCGTCGATACGTCCAAGTCATTCTCGCCGCCGACGCTGGCCACGTTCGAGCAGGCCGATCAGGTATTCCTGATCACCAACGTCGACCTGCCCTCGCTGCGCAACATCACCCGGTGTCTCCCGCTCCTGGAGCGCATGGGCGCAGTGAAGGGCGAAGAGTGGCTGCGACTCGTGGTGAACCGCTACCAGGCCAGCGATCCGATATCGCTGAAGGAAATCGAGAAGACCCTCGGGCTGTCCGTCTACTGGACCCTCGGTAACGACTTCGAGTCCGTGATGAACTCCATCAACTCGGGCAAGCCCGTCGTCATGACGGACAAGTCCGCCTTCGCTCGCGACCTGAAATCTCTCGTGGCGACCATGACGGGCCTCACGCCGGAGCACCCCGACGGAGACGGTCTGCTTGGCGGCATCCGGAAGATCTTCGGATCGAAGGGCACCAGGAGGAGTGAGGTCCGATGAACGAGCCGATTCGCCCCGAGGCCGAGGCCAAGGCACAGAAGGAAAGGCAGAAGGAGAACATGCCCTTGCCGTGGGACAGCGGCGAAGCGGTAGCTCCCGCGCCCGACACGGCCCGCAGGCTTCCCGGCGAGGAGCAGGACGCGGGCGTGATGCAGGAGATCAAGGTTCGCGTTCATCGGCAGCTCCTCGAACGACTGAACCTGTCCAACATCGACGCGCTGGACAAGGCTCAGGTCGTCGAGGAAATCCGAAAGGTCGTCCACGACCTGCTCGCGCGTGAGGCCACGCCGCTCAACTACGATGAGCGAGAGGACCTGGTCACACAGATTCTGGACGAGATCTTCGGATTGGGGCCGATCGAGCCCTTGCTGCAGGACCCGACGATCTCCGACATCCTGGTCAATACGCACCGGCGAGTGTTCATCGAGCGGAACGGCCGGCTCGAGAAGACGGACGTACGCTTCAAGGACGATCGACACCTTCTCCAGATCATCGATCGCATCGTGTCCGCGGTCGGCCGCCGGATCGACGACTCTTCTCCGATGGTCGATGCACGCCTGGCGGATGGATCGCGCGTGAACGCGATCATCCCTCCCCTGGCTCTGGATGGACCGCACCTCTCGATCCGCAAGTTCAAGAAGGACGTCCTGTCCGCGCCGGACCTTCTGCGGACGCAGACCCTGACCCCGGCGATGCTCGAGCTGTGCCAGGGCATCGTGAAATCGCGGCTGAACGTGCTCATCTCCGGCGGAACCGGTGCCGGTAAGACGACACTGCTGAACATGCTGTCCGAGTCGATTCCCGCGTACGAGAGGATCGTGACGATCGAGGACTCGGCTGAGCTTCAGCTCAGACAGCCACACGTGGTCCGACTCGAGACCCGGACTGCGAACGTGGAGGGGGCCGGCGAGGTCAGCCAGAGACACCTGCTGATCAACGCCCTCCGTATGCGCCCCGACAGGATCATCATGGGAGAGGTCCGCGGAGCGGAGGCCGTGGACATGTTGCAGGCGATGAACACGGGTCACGACGGCTCCCTGACTACGCTGCACGCCAACAACGCCCGTGACGCGCTGGCTCGTCTCGAGACGATGATCTCGATGGCCGGCCTGAACCTGCCCGAGAAGGGCATGAGACAGCAGATCGCGAGCGCGATCAACGTTCTGATCCAGGTCGAGCGTCTGTCGGACGGCCAGCGGAAGATCGCGACGATCTCCGAGATCACGGGAATGGAGGGCGACATCATCACCATGCAGGACGTATTCGTGTACGAGCGAGAGGGAGTGGACGAGGGCGGAAACGTGATCGGCAGATTCCGGGCTACCGGCATTCGGCCCCGGTTCACGGACCGCATGCTGGCATACGGGATCAAGCTCCCCGTCTCCCTGTTCTCCAACATCGACGCCTGACGGAGGCTCGCCATGCTGGACTTTCTTCCGCCGAACTGGCTGCCCGCCCTCGTGGTCTTCCTGGCCGTGGGCATGGCCGTCGTGTCTCTCGCCTTCCTGGGCGAGAGTCTGCGGGAGGTGCGGCGCCGGCGTGACTTCAGGCGTCAGCTCGAGGCCGTCGCCGGCAGGGACGGGCCCGCGGGCGACTCGGCGCTGGCCTCGGTCCTGAGAGACCGTGAGAACGAGTCCGCCTTCGAGTCCGTTCTCACTTCCCTGCCGCAGGTACGCGACCTCAAGGTCCTCCTGGAGCAGGCGGACCTGGCGTGGACGCCCGGCACTTTCCTCACGATCTCGATCGGACTGGGAGCCGCGCTGAGCGCCAGCGCCTTCATCCTGGCGCAGAGTGCGATCCCCACGGTCCTGGCGGGACTGGCGGGAATGGTCTTCCCGCTCATGTACGTGAAGCGACTCAAGAAGAGGCGGATTCGCAGGTTCGAAGAGCAGTTTCCGGAGGCCATCGACTTGCTCGGTCGCTCGATTCGTGCGGGACACGCCTTCCCCACCGGGTTGAAGGTCGTCGCCGAGGAGTCACCCGAGCCGATGTCGACGGAGTTTCAGCAGATCTTCGACGAGCAGAAGTTCGGACTGCCCCTGGATGAATCCCTGCTCGGGCTGGCGGACCGGATCGACCTGGTGGACGTGAGGATCTTCGTCACGGCGATCCTCATTCAGAGGGAGGTCGGAGGCAACCTGGCCGAGATACTCGACAAGATCTCGTATACCATTCGCGAACGCTTCACGCTGCAGAGGCAGATCCGCGTCTACACGGCGCAGGGTCGCCTCACGGGCTACATCCTGGCGGGCCTCCCCATTCTGCTCGGGCTGGCCATCACGGCGCTCAATCCTACGTACATGGCGATCCTGTTCGAGGAGCCGATGGGGAAAGTCCTGATCGCGGCGGCCGCGATCCTCCAGTTCCTCGGATTCCTGCTCATCCGCCGCATCATCGATATTGAGATCTGATGGTTACGATTGTCGCGGTTCTCATCGCCGTAACGGCCATACTCGGGGTCGTAGCGATCGCCGAGCTCGTTCCCGCGCGCGACCGTTCGGTCGGACGGCGCCTGCAGGAACTGCAGGAAATCGCGTCGACCCGCGGTATCGCACATCGGAGACGACGCCAGGCGAACCGGGAACAGCTCGAAGTGTGGCTGCAGAGCTTCGGCGAGCGAGTCGCCACCGGGCGGAAAGACCTGTTCGAGACGCGGCAGCGGCTCGTGCGGGCCGGTTACCGAAGTCAGGACTCCGTCCCCATCTTCTACGCCCTGCGAGTCGTCTCGCTGGTCGTGGGGGCGATCGTCATTCTCGCGATGCTGCCGACGCTGCAGGGCCGGGACATGCTCCTGTGGGTACTGGCCAGCGGCGCCGTGTTCTGGATGCTCCCCTCCGGGTACCTCCGACGCAAGATCCGACTGCGCCAGAAAGAGATACAGAAGGCACTCCCCGATGCGCTCGACATGCTGGTGATCTGCGTCGAGGCCGGGCTGGGCCTCAACCAGGCGCTCGTCAGGGTGTCGGACGAGATCGACACGATGAGCCCTGTGCTTGCCGAGGAGCTTCAGATCGTGAACCTGGAGATGCGGGCCGGAACTCCCCGAGAGGAAGCACTGCGGAACCTCGGAGAGCGAACGGGCGTTCCCGACCTCAGGGCACTGGCGACCATGCTGATTCAGACGGACCGGTTCGGAACGTCCATCGCGCAGGCGCTTCGTGTGCACTCGGACACCGCGCGCACGAAGCGGCGCCAGAGAGCTGAGGAAGCCGCGGCAAAGACGACGATCAAGCTCGTCCCGCCCCTGGTCTTCTTCATCTTCCCGGCGATCTTCGTGGTGGTGCTCGGACCGGCCATGCTTCACCTGATGAACGAGCTCGGAGGCGTCGCCTAGTGCACCGGGTGCTCGTGCGGAACGCCTCCCGGGAAGGCATCGGCCTCGGGGATCGAATCGGCGTGGCGAACACCTTCTGGACCCGCCTCAGGGGCCTGCTCGGAGCCGCACCGCTGGAACCGGGTCAGGGACTCCTACTGGATCCCTGTCAGGCAGTTCACATGTACGGGATGAAGCAGGCTCTCGACGTGGCATTCCTGGGGGCGGCGGGCACCGTGGTGGCCGTGTACCACGAGCTGCGCCCCGGTCAGCGGTCGAAGTACCACAGCAAGGCCAGACAGGCGCTGGAGCTGCCCGTCGGCACCCTGAGTGTAACCGAGACTCGCGTCGGCGACCTGCTCACGATCCAGCCGGTGGACGACGACCCGTCGAGCGATGGAGAGAACGATGACCGATAGCACGATCCAGGACACTCCTCGCCGCGCCGCGGCAGCCAGGACCCAGCCGACGCCGCCCGTGCCGGTCACGACGGCCGATACCGGATTGACGCCCGGTCTGATCTCGGACCTGATCCTGAAGGCCCTGTACACCCTCGGCAGCAGGACGGGCGACGAGCTTCGCTCGTTCGTGCGGCTCCCGTTCGCGATCCTGGACGAGCAGCTCGTGGATCTCCAGGCCCGTCGCCTGATCGAAGTGCGCGAGGGCGGCCAGAGCCGCGTGACCTACACCTTCGACCTGACCGGCGAGGGAAGGACCCGCGCCCGGGACTCGATGGAAGCAAACGGATACGTGGGCCCCGCCCCGGTCCCGCTCTCGCAGTACGGACGCTGGGTCGAGACGCAGTCGGTCCGTGGAGTGCACGTTACGGAAGAGACGATTCGCCAGGGATTCTCGCACCTCGTGTTCGAGGACTCTTTTCTCGATCAGCTCGGCCCGGCCATCAATTCAGGCCTCTCGCTGTTCCTTTACGGGCACGCGGGGAACGGAAAGACGACGATCGCCGAGGCTATCTCCGGGATGCTCGGCGGACACGTGTACCTCCCGTGGGCCCTGGAGGTGGAGGGGCAGATCATAGTCCTGTACGACCCGGTCTATCACAATCTCGCCACGCCCGGGAACACTTCCGCCGATGACCCGCTGGCCGCGAGTCCGCTGTTTCTCGAGGGACAGCCGCACGACGATCGCTACGCCGTCATCCGGCGACCCGTGGTGTTCGTAGGCGGTGAGCTGACTCTCGAGCTGCTCGAGCTTCAGTATGACCCCCACACGCGTGTCTATCAGGCGCCTCCTCACGTGAAGGCCGGCGGCGGAGTGTTCATCATCGACGACTTCGGCCGGCAGCTGGTCCGCCCCCGCGACCTGCTGAACCGCTGGATGGTCCCGCTGGAGAAGCGGATCGACTACCTGGCCCTTCGGAACGGATACAAGTTCCCGATCCCGTTCGACTGTCTCGTGATCTTCTCGACGAACCTCAATCCGCTGGAGCTGGTGGACGAGGCGTTTCTCAGGCGGATTCGTTACAAGATCATGGTCGAGAGCCCGAACCGAGACCAGTACGAAGAGATCTTCCGCCGCTGCTGCGAGGCAAACGGCATCCTCTTCGAGCCGGTGCGGGTGAATCACGTCTACAAGCAGTTCTACGAGCGGCTCCGCATGGCACCGCGCGGCTGCCACCCACGGGACATCGTGGATACGGTGTGCAACATCGCGAAGTACGAGGACACGCAGCCTTCCCTGTCGATTGAATTGCTCGACCGGGCCTGCCGTTCCTACTTCCTGGATGTGCCGGGAGCGGGATCGGTGGTCGGGCAGTATTCGCTGGGTGACGAAGAATAGGCGTGGACCGGAGATCCGACCGAGTCATCCGGTGGCTGCTTCCCACGTTGGGAGCGCTGCTGGTCGTCGCCGCGTACGTCTTCACCCTGTTTCTCCGCGGTGGCTCCCTGTTCGCGGGAGACGGAGATCCCGGGCGTCACATCCGGGTCGGAAGCTACATCCTCGAGCACCGGGCCATCCCGCATGTCGACGTGTTTTCGCACACCATGCGCGGACAGCATTTCATTCCCTTCGAATGGCTCTCCGAAGTCCTTGCCGCCGCGGCACACGCGATCGCCGGCCTGGCCGGCGTCGCCGTTCTGACCGCAGCGCTGTTTGCAGCTACGGTCGGCGTGGTCTACGTGGCCATCCGGAGGTCGGGTGTGCCGGCTCCGATCGCCTTCGCCTTCGGTTTCCTGACGCTGATCCTGACCGCGATCCACCTGCACCCCAGGCCGCACATGTTCACGACGGCCTTGCTCGCCGTGTTCAGCCTGGTGCTGCTCGAAGTCAGGCGAGGCGCTCCCCGGCGGTGGCTCCTGGCGCTCCCGGTGCTGATGGCCGCGTGGGTCAACCTGCATGGTGGGTTTCTGGTCGGCTTCATCCTGCTCGGAGCCTTCGCGTCAGACGCCGTCGTACGGTGGACGCGAGACCGGCAATCGGCTGAGAGCCGGACGATGTCGTTGCTTCTGCTCGCGACCCTCGCGGCCTGTCTCCTCGTCTCGCTCGCGAACCCCGCCGGCTGGCGAGTCTGGCCTCATGCCATTGGGTATCTCCGACTGACCTGGCTGATCGACTTCACTCAAGAGTACAAGTCGCCGGACTTCCACAATACTCTGGTCAAGATCTTCCTCCTCTCCTTGCTGCTCGGCACCGGAGTCCTCGGCCTCGTCCGATCCCGAATCGATCCACTCGGCCTCGGGCTGTGGCTGCTGTTCATGGCGTTCGCGCTCCACTCGGTGAGAAACGTCCCGTTGTTCGCCGTCGTCTGCATGCCATGGCTCGCTTCCTGGACCTGCCAGGCACTGCGCGAACGGCCCGATGGCAGAGGAATGCGATTCTGGAACTGGGCGGTCGGCGTCCAGCGGGCTGACACGCTCGTCGTCGGCTGGCCCGTGGCGCTGCTTGCGTTACTCCTGCTCACGCGCGCAGCCGTCGCTCCGGGTTGGAAAGATGAGTTCACGTTCGCGCCGGACGTGTTCCCCGTCGCCGCCGTGGCGGAGCTCCAGTCTTCGAATTTCGTTCCGCCGGGACCGGTCTACAACGAGTTCCGCTGGGGCGGCTATCTTCTCTACGCATGGCCCGAAGTACCTGTCTTCATAGACGGCCAGACCGACTTCTACGGCGAGAAGCTGACTCAGGAATATCGGGGTATCAGGTTCATCGAACCGGGTTGGAGGCTACGGCTGCGAGAGAGGAACGTGGCCTGGGTGATGGTCCCGCCAACGGCACCGCTCGCCGGCGCTCTGGCACTCCTCGATGACTGGGACCTGCGCTACTCGGACTCGACCGCCGTCGTCTGGGTGCGGAAGAACTGACCGTCCCGCTCGTACACTCGCCACCGGCCCAGCCGCTCCCCGGGAGCGTACCGCGAGATCTCTCGACTGGCCAGCGAATCCTGCGCGAGATACGCCAGGTAGTCGAATCGGCCCCCCAGAGCCGGTTCGTATTCGGTATCTACGAGGACGACGCCGGGCTCGTATCTGGACAGGTCCGCCACCAGGTCGCCGAAGAATCGCCGCTCTGACTCGCCCATCGAAGCGGTGTCTCGGAGTAACACCGCGTCTCCCGGCTCGCCCTCGCCGGCATACAGGCTGACCAGGGGCCACATCGAGTTGTATCGCGACGCCCAGGCCACGCCCGCCACGTTGATCAGCGGAAACACGTCCGGCATACGGACGCTCAGCACGAGCACGGTCCCGCCGTCGGCGCGCTGACGCAGCAGCTCGACCGCCGAGTCGAAGAGAGCCGCATCGCCGCGGGCCGACCAGCGATGCAATTCGGCTCCCCAGAGCACATACAGGGACAATGCGGTCCAAACGAGGGGAACGAGGACCCGTTTCCCCGTGGCGCGGGCCAGGAGCCTCGGCAGGCGGATGGCAAGCAGCAGCAGTAGGATCGCCGCGAATGCGTGCGCCGGATAGAGGTGGTACGTGAAGCCCTTCGCCTGACCGATCCCGACCAGGAGACTGGCCAGCGCGGCCACGATGAAGCCCCTCGTCCACGTCGCGAACTCCCTGTCCTTCAGACTGCCGAGCGTGGCCCCCGCGATCACGAGGACGGTGAGCGCCTCCGTACCCAGCAGCCGCCAGGGAGAGGTGGAGCGGAAGTCACTATACAGGGCCCAATAGTCCCTGATCAGGTCGAAGTACTCGGGGTGCAGCAGCGGAAGGAGCGCCGCGGAAAGGCCGAGAACGATACCGGCGGAAACGCTCTCCGGCCGATCCCAGCGATACCCTGCGAGTCTTCGATCGATCTCGATGGCGACCCATATCGGTACGAAATGCGGCTTCAGCGCCACCGTCACCCCGGCCGCCAGCCCCACGACAACCGCCGTGCGGACAGTCGGAGCACCCTTCCAGGAGCGGAGAGCCACGTACGGCACGAAGGCCAGAACGAACAGATGCTCACGCTCTCCGATGTCCGAGCCCGGAATCCAGAGCAGAACGAGAAGGAGCCAGGCCGCGAGCACGGGGGCGGTTATCGAGGACCGTGCCTCGCCCCGCACACACCTGGCGGTCACATAAACCGACCCGACAGTGGCCAGGAAGATCAGCGATCTCGTGACGGCGATCTCGGAGGCGCCGATCCACCGTGCCAGACCGACCGGGACTCTCGACAGGTAGACGATCCACGGCAGAT
>Ga0210121_1000054_pt1 | contig 31433 bp, 24 predicted proteins | sample Joice_ThreeSqB_D_FD_184873 | JGI IMG/M metagenome (GOLD analysis project Ga0210121, IMG submission 184873) | Wetland microbial communities from San Francisco Bay, California, USA, that impact long-term carbon sequestration - Joice_ThreeSqB_D1... | ecosystem: Environmental > Aquatic > Marine >... | reverse complement strand
GCCACGGGACGCGATTCCCCGAATCCGACGGCGGTGATCCGGTCCGCGCTGATCGGGAGATTGGACAGCAGGTATTCACGCACGGCGATCGCCCGGCGGCGGCTCAGCTCCTGATTCATCTCCTCGTTGCCCTGGGAGTCGGTATGTCCCTCCACGGTGATGGTCGACTCCGGGAACTCGCGTATCACGCGCTGCACCTTCGTGAGCAGAGAAAAGTTGTCGGGCCTGATCTCCGCCGACCCGGACGAGAACGTGAGTCCGACCAGCCGCAGGATGAGCCGGTCTTCTCCCAGCAGAGCCTCTCCCTCCTCCCGCGTGAACATCGCCTGCACCTCGCGAAGCCGCCGCTCCCGACGCTGACGCTCGCGAAGCTCGGCGGCCACCGTCGCCTGGCGCTGCTCCACCTCGGCCAGCCGGCTGTCCATGGAATCGACCACGCCCGCGAGCCGGTCGATCTCCCGCGAGCGTGATTCGAGGTCCCTCTCCAGGCCCTCGGCCTCCTGGTACAGGCTCTCGATCGCCGTGAGGCCATCGTCCATCACGGGCGGTATGCCCGCGGCGAAGTCGGGTGCGTATCGGAGCAGCTCGGCCATCCGGCGGACCTGGTGTTCATCACGCAGGACGACCGTCTCGAGCGACACGCGGTTTCGATCGACGCTGTCAGCCAGCGCGGCCAGCCGTATCGCGTGCTGGTACTCCGAGTAAGCCCGCGTGGCCAGATCTCCGGCTTCCGCGGTTCGGGAACGATCCCGCGCCAGAATGCCCTCCGCCGCGTTGAACAGTGAATCCCCGTGTGTCAGCGTCGTGGGAGCCCGCCGATCCGCTTTCGCCTCGAGCGCCTGATCCCTCGCCGTCCTGGCCCTGCCCAGAAGGTCGGCCCGGATCGCGTTCAGTTCGGCATCCCGGTACTCGGACTCCGCCCTGGCGGCGCGGTCACGGGCTCCGTTCTGGTCGTTGCTCTCCAGTCTGCGGCCCGCATCGCGGGCCGATTCCTCAGCCCGCTCCCAGTCGCGGCCGGCGAACTCAGGCGCGTTGGCGGCCAGCGCGTCACCGCGGGCCTCGAGGGCATCCCCGAGCACGACCTGTCCCATCTCGGAGAACGCTTCGGCGGCGTCGAGCTCCTCGTACGCTTCGCTGACCCGCTGCTGGATGTCTGATATGCGCCCGCCGGCCGCCAGGCGCTGGCGCGCTTCCGCCACTTTCCCGGCGGCGCGCTCGAAGTTGCGGGGCGAGATGATGTCGATGTGGTCGGCCTTCGCGCGGTCCAGGCGTTCGACGGCGGCATCTACCTGCTGTTCGATCGACTGACCGACCGCCACACCGGGCGCCGACATGCACGCGAACAGGGCCGCCAGCATCGCTAGGGGTCGAACATGGCGTGTCACGGGTCCGGATCGGGTCCTCAACATGCTTCCTCCATTTCGAGTCAAAGGGTTTCGGCCATGATCGCCAGCACTTCCCGCAGCGTCGTCTCCCCTCGATCCATGGCGTACCAGCGTCGCGTGTCCTTGTAGATCTCGGATGCGGACAGACGGCCGGCCCGCTTCTCACGTAACACGAATTCCTGGAGCTCCACCGGCCGCGGTCCCCAGCGGCCCACCGGCCGCAGATCGTCGTCCAGGATCACCACGATCGGAATGGAGCGGCTGCCGTTGGTCAGGTACCGGTCCATCAGCTCGGGATGCTCGTCGCGTTTCACGATCCTGAGTTCCACCCGGGCCGATGCCTGTGCGAGACGTGCGAAGACGGGCACCAGGTTCGATGCGTCGCCGCACCAGTCCTCCGCGATCGCCAGCAGGTTCCAGTGCCGGCCCATCGACTCCAGCCGCTCGATCGCCCAGAGCGGCGTCGCGTTCCGTCGGTAGATTCCGTCCCACAGGTCGCGGTTTTCCGCGACTTCGTCCGAAAGGTAGCGCTCCCAGGTGAAACCCGCGTTCCACCACGATTCCAGGCTTGCCTGAGCAGCCGTCGGAGTGTCCCCGGTCAGTGCCAAATCATCATCCTCGCGCAGTAGCTTCGAGGCTGAGAAGCCAGTAGGATACGGGGCCGCGTACGGTCCCGGGAACAAGCAACATAACCGTCTCGCGGTCAGGATGAACCCTGCTGCCACGCACCGCGTTCCCGGCGCCCGCGTACCGTGCCGGAGCCGTCCCAATCGAACCGACGGAGTAAGGACTGATGAGCCTCGATATGCGACCCGGAATGACGATCGAGGGCGACCTGCGCCCGCCCGTGCCGATCAACGAGCCCGTGCTGAAATACGAGCCGGGGTCCCCCGAACGTGCCGATCTGAGGAAGAAGCTCGACCGGATGGCGTCCGAGGTGATCGAGATTCCGATCATCATCGGCGGCCAGGACTACACGACCGGCGATACCGGTGACGTGGTGATGCCGCACGACCACGCGCACGTCCTGGCTCACTTCCACAAGGCCACGGACGATCACATCCAGATGGCGATCGATTCGTGCATGGAGGCGTGGAAGGAATGGTCGAGCTGGCCGTGGCAGGATCGGGCGGCCGTGTTTCTGAAGGCGGCGGACCTGCTGGCAGGCGACTGGCGTCAGATCCTCAACGCCTCGACGATGCTCGGGCAGAGCAAGACCTGTTACCAGGCCGAGATCGACAGCGCCTGCGAGATCATCGATTTCTGGCGGTTCAACGTGCATTACGCGCGCGAGCTGCAGTCCAACCAGCCGATTTCGGTGCCGGGCGAATGGAACATGACGGACTACCGGCCGCTCGAGGGCTTCGTGTACGCCATTTCGCCGTTCAACTTCACATCGATCGGCGCCAACCTGCCGACGGCGCCGGCCCTGATGGGGAACGTGTCGATCTGGAAGCCCGCACGGACATCGTTGTTCAGCTCCTACTACCTGATGCGGCTGCTCCAGGAGGCCGGCCTGCCGGCCGGTGTGATCAACTTCCTTCCCGGCAACTCAGGCCGGATCACCGACAGGCTCGTCGCGAGCCCGCATCTCGCGGGAATTCACTTCACCGGTTCGACCGAGATCTTCCAGCTCCTGTGGAAGAAGGTGGCCGAGAACCTCGAGAACTACCGGTCCTATCCCCGCATCGTGGGAGAGACCGGGGGCAAGGACTTCATCGTGGCGCACCCGTCGGCGGATGCCGATGCGGTCGCGACGGCGATGGTGCGGGGCGCTTTCGAATACCAGGGCCAGAAGTGCAGCGCCGCATCGCGGGCCTACGTCCCGGAATCGCTGTGGCCGCGGGTCAAGGACACGCTCGGAAGGCAGCTCGGAGAGATCAGGATGGGCGATCCGCGGGACTTCGAGAACTTCGTGTGCGCCGTGATCGACGCGTCTGCTTTCAAAGACATCACGGGCTACATCGAACACGCGAAGACCTCGCCGGACGCCGAGATCCTGTTCGGAGGAGGGTACTCGGACGAAGAAGGTTACTTCATCGAACCGACGTTGATCCTGGCCAGGGACCCGAAATTCAGGACCATGTGCGAGGAGATCTTCGGGCCGGTGCTGACCGTGCACGTATACCCGGACGCCGACTGGTCGAAGACGCTCGATCTGGTCGACTCGACGTCGCCCTACGCGCTCACCGGTGCGGTGTTCTCGCGCGATCGGGCGGCGACCCGCGAGGCGATGGCCACCCTGCGCGGCGCGGCCGGCAACTTCTACGTCAACGACAAGCCCACGGGTGCAGTGGTCGGCCAGCAGCCGTTCGGCGGCGCCCGGGCCAGCGGCACGAACGACAAGGCGGGCTCATTCCTCAACCTGGTTCGCTGGGTCTCTCCGCGCTCGATCAAGGAGACCTTCGTCCCGCCGACGGACTTTCGATATCCGTACATGAAGGCCGGAGTCGGCGACTCGATGGAAGAGCTGGGCCACAAGCTGGGCGAGCAGATGGGAGAGATCCGGGAGCACCTGGGCGTCCTCGGTGGAACGCTGCGCGAGAGATTCGGCAGCGTGGTCGAGAAGGCCCGGGAAGACACCGACGGGGACCGCGAAGTCGGGCCCTGAACCTCGTTCACACCGAGCAGCGGTGACGGCCATGCAGGACGACCCCACCTTTCCGACTCTCCTCGACGGCGCCGTCAGCGCCCTCGATACAGTCGCGGAGGACCTCGAATGGTGTCGGCGGATCGCGGGTGACCCCTCCCGCCCGCTCGACGAGCGTCTCGAGGCGTACGAGGACCTGATCGCGTCCGAGGTAGGTGACACCCGTCTGCTCCGTGCGCGAAACATCGAGCGAGAGCAGGGAGTCCGGCAGCTGTTCCTGAAGTTCGAGGGCGGCAACCCGACCGGGACACAGAAGGACCGGATCGCCTTTGCCCAGGTGCACGATGCGCTGAGGCGCGGATTCGATACGGTCACGGTGGCCACGTGCGGCAACTACGGAGCGGCTGTCGCTTTCGCGGCCACGCTGGCCGGGATGCGGTGCCTGATCCACATCCCCGAGTCGTACACCACCCGTCGTCTGGACGAGATGGTCAAGGCGGGTGCCGAGATCTGCCGCGTTCCGGGCGACTACGAGGCGGCGGTAAGGGCTTCGAAGGAAGCCGCGGCGAAGGGAGAGCTGTACGATGCGAACCCGGGCGGCGCCAATACGATCCTGCAGCTCGTGGCGTACGGAGAGATCGCGAACGAGATCTACGACGAGTTGCGGGACGCCCCGGCGGCGATCGCCGTGTCCGTGTCGAACGGGACTACGCTGGCCGGCATTCACCGCGGCTTCGCGACCCTCTACCGAAGAGGAAAGACGTCTCGCGTACCCCGCATCATCGCCGGCTCCTCGCACGGGAAGAACCCGATCGTGCACTCCTTCCTGAAGGGGTTCGACGAATGCCGGGACCTCGACCCGGCGGCCGTCAAGGAGACCGAGGTCAACGAGCCGCTGATCAACTGGCACTCGTTCGACGGGGATTGGGCACTCGAAGCGGTCCGGACTTCCGGTGGCTTCGCGGAGAACGCGTCGGACAAGGAGATGCTCAAGCAGGCGCGGGTGCTTCGCGACCGGGAAGGCCTGAGTGTGCTCCCCGCTTCGACGGCCGGCCTCGCCGTGATGCTCCAGCAGCATGCCCGCAGCCCGTTCCCGGGAGACCGCTACGTGGCTGTTCTGACAGGCCGGCGCTAGGCGCGCCGTCCACCGCAGGCAGCCGGGTCGTCCTTATCCGAGCAGCGCGTAGCGCATCGCTATGTATCCTCCCCAGAGAACGAGCAGGATCCACCCCTCGGTCCGCACGATGCACCGGCCGCGGGCAAGCGAGATGGGCACCAGAAGGAAGGCGAAGAAGACGAGGGCGGCAATGTCCACCAGGCCCGATGGGGGCACGGGCGTGGGCCTCAGGCACGCCGTCAGGCCGAGCACGAACAGCAGGTTGAAGATGTTGGAGCCCACGATGTTCCCGACCGCGATGTCGGCGTTGCCCCTGATGGCTGCCACGAGAGAGGTCACGAGCTCGGGCAGACTGGTTCCCACGGCGACCACAGACAGGCCGATCACGGCCGGCGGAACTCCGGCGACCAGGGCCAGCCCCGTGGCGCCGGATACGGCCGCCTCTCCACCGACGATGAGGACCGTCAATCCGACGAGGCAGATACCCACGCTCTTCACGGCCGGCCAGCGCGGTGTCGCCGGCCGGGTCGCTCCCGAGGACCGGACCAGCGAATCCTCATGCCGTCCCTGCCACCACTCCCGGACGATCCCGTACATGAACACGGTGAAGAACAGCAGCAGCAGAAGACCGTCGCCGCGGTCGTATTCCGCCGGTGTTCCCGCAAGCAGCGGGTCCAGCGCCATCAGCGCCGCGGCCGTCGTGGCCAGCAGCAGCATCGGAAGCTCCCGGGTGATCAGCTGGCTCTGGATGTCCAGGTTCCGAACGACGGCGGCGAGGCCCAGAATCAGCCCGATGTTCGCGATGTTCGAACCGATGACGTTGCCGAAAGCGAGATCGGTCTCTCCCTCCACAGCGGCCAGGAGGTTGACCGAGAGCTCGGGCGCGCTCGTGCCGAACGCCACGACCGTCAGGCCCACGACCAGTTGTGACACGCCCAGGATCCGGGCCAGGGACGACGCTCCCTCGACCACGAGATAGCCTCCCCAGGCGAGGGCAGCGATGCCGAAGGCGAGGTTCAGGAGGTCGATCAGCAAACGTGGGCCTCGTTGTGCGATGGTCCGCCGAGCCGGAGGGGAACCCATCCGGTCGAAACGTGATCCAAGCTAAGTGGGTGGCGCGCTGCACGCAGCGGACCGCGTTGCCGGCGTGGCTGAAGGGCATCCCCGCGCGTTACATTCACCGCGTCTTCCTGGACGCACCGACAGCCGCCCGACTCGGCCCACCGGAGGGACCATGCCGGACCACGACGACGCGCCCCTGGATGGAAATGCCATCGTGTTCTGCGATGGGGCCTTCACGACCACGTACGGCAAGACGGCGCACGGACTGGTCCGGAGAACCCGCCGGTACCGGATCACGGCGGTGATCGACGGGTCGGTCGCGGGCCGCGACGCCGGCGAGGTACTCGACGGCCGCGCGAACGGCATCCCGCTGGTGGCCAGCCTGGCGGAGGCGCTCGCCGCCTCGGAAAAGGCCGGCGCCCCGGCGACGCATTTCGTGATCGGGATCGCACCCGACGGGGGGCGGCTGTCCCCGACCCTGCGAGACGCGATATCGGAGGCGATCGAAGCGGGCCTCGACATCGACTCGGGGCTGCACGACTTCCTCAACGAGGATCGGGCGATCTCCCGGCTGGCGGCGGAGAGGCGAGTGGCCCTGCGAGACGTGAGGGCCACACCACCACGGGGCGAGCTTCACGCCTGGACCGGGAAGATCGACCAGGTCGAGTCCTATCGAATCGCCCTTCTCGGAACGGACTCGGCGATCGGCAAGCGCACCACCGCATGGGTGCTCGTGGAAGCGCTCGAGAGGATGGGGCTCGGGGCGGAGATGGTCGGAACGGGCCAGACGGCCTGGATGCAGGGGGCGCGCTACGGCACCATGATGGACTCGCTGGTGAGCGACTTCATGGCGGGTGAGATCGAACACGCCGTGTGGCTCGCCTGGAGCGAGCAGAAGCCGGACGTGATCGTGATCGAAGGGCAGGGAAGTCTGATGAACCCGGCCTATCCGGGCGGATACGAGACCCTCGCGGCAGCCAGGCCGCAGGCGGTGATTCTGCAACACGCCCCGGCGAGGCTCGAATACGACGGCTTTCCAGGATACGAGCTCGATCCGCTCGAGAAGCAGATCCAGGCGATCGAGCTGGTGTCGGGGAAGCCGGTGATCGCCGTGACGATCAACCACGAGGGCCTCGATCGCGAGGGTGTCGCGGCGGCTGCGGCCGACATCGAAAGCCGCACGGGTCTGCCGGCGACGGACGTCCTGCTCGAGGGTGGCGAGCGGCTGGCCGGGGTGGTGCTGGAGCGAATGGGGCGGAGGGCCACGTGAGCACTCCCCCGCAGGAAGCGACGTCTCTCGGGTCACTGGCCGTGCTGGACCGGCTCGAAGTGGGCCCGGTCGAGATCACGACACGCGGACTCAAGGCGCCGTACCGGGCGTGGGTCGGAGGCGAGTCGAAGGAGACCGTGCTCGCGTACCGGTACGAAGAGGACGTATTCGACCCGTCGGACCCGCAGGCGCTGAATCTGGCGGCCATGGTCGCGGCGCAGGTGGCGTTGAACTACGGCCTCCTGTGCCGCGAGATCGTGTTCCGGGGTCCGTACGATGAGCGGGACCGCCGGTTCATCGAAGAGATGGCCGCCAACACCGCGCGCGAGATCTACGTCAACAAGTTCCTGAAGCCGAACCCGCTGCTTGCAGCGGACGTGGACGTGCCTTTCGTGCGCCGGGAGAGCTACCTGCAGGCCGAGCTGGTCTTTCCCGACTCCGCTCCGGGCAGCGAGGCGGAAGCGGCGGCCGGACGCTCCACCGCGTCCACCGAGCGGTGGTCGGTGTCGCGGGACCGGGTCGCGGTTCTGTCGAGCGGCGGGAAGGAGAGCCTGCTCAGCTACGGGCTGCTGAAGGAGCTCGGCTACGAGACGCACTCGCTGTTCGTCAACGAGTCCGGCCGGCACTGGTACACGGCGCTGAACGGCTTCCGGCACCTTCGGACGACGGACCCGGAGCGCACGGTCCGCATCTGGACCACGGCCGACCGGGTGTTCAACTGGATGCTGCGGCAGCTTCCGGTGGTGCGACCGGACTACCACCGGATACGCGCGGACGACTACCCGGTCCGTCTGTGGACGGTCGCCGTGTTCGTGTTCGGCGCGCTGCCCGTGCTGCGCCGGCGGGGGATCGGCCGGCTCGTGATCGGAGACGAGTACGACACCACTCGCTCGGTCAAGCACCGGGGGATTCCTCATTTCGACGGCCTGTACGATCAGAGCAGGTTCTTCGACAACGCCCTGTCGCTCTACTATCGCAGCAAGGGCTGGGGCGTTTCGCAGTTCTCGCTCCTGCGCCCCATGTCGGAGCTGCTCGTCGAGAAGGTGCTCGTCGAGCGATATCCCGAGCTGCAGCGGCACCAGGTCTCGTGCCATTCCGCCTCCGTGAGAGGCGAGCAGGTGTACCCGTGCGGCCGGTGCGAGAAATGCCGCCGGGTCGTGGCGATGCTGACCGCCGTCGGCGGCGACCCGACGAGGTGCGGGTACGACGCGGAGCAGATCTCATCCTGCCTCGCTGCCGCCGCGGAGGGAGGGCTGCACCAGGAATCCGAGGGCGAGCAGCAGCTCCTGTGGTGGCTCGCCGAGCAGGGCCGGCTCCCCGTTCGGGGGCACTCGGCAGGAGGGGATAGGGCGGGGAAGGGCCCCGGGCAACGGGCGCCGGGCCCGCACCCCGAGATCCTGGCGCTTCGGTTCGATGAGCGACGGTCCCCCATCCAGTCGATCCCCGCGATCCTGCGCCGTCCGCTGTACGCGGCTCTCCTCCAGCACGCCGACGGAGCGCTGCGTCGGTCGGGCAGGACCTGGGTGCCCTTCGACCTGATCAACGATCCGAGCCTCGCGAGACCGTATCGATTCGAAGCGGGCGCTTCGGAGAACGCGACTTCCGACCGCCCGGGGCCGCCGACGGCGGCGCGCGATTACCTGCTCGCGGAGCTGACCTGGCCGGAAGCCGAACGCCGCCTGTCCGAGGTCGACATCGCGCTCCTCCCGGTCGGTGCGATCGAGCAGCACGGTCCTCACCTCCCGCTGGACACCGACGCCTGGGATGCGGACCACATCTGTCGGGAGGTGGCGCGGCGGTGTGCGGCCCCCCGCCCGCTGGTCCTGCCTCCGATCCCCTACGGGGTCTCGTACCACCACCAGGACTTCCCGGGCACGATTTCGGTCGGTCCCGACACCCTCGCCCGCCTCGTGTACGAAGTGGGAATGAGCGCGGCGCGCAACGGAATCTCGAAGCTGGTCATCATCAACGGGCACGGCGGAAACATGCCGACCCTTCAGTACGCCGCCCAGATGATCAACCGGGACGCTCACATCTTCACATGCGTGGACACCGGCGAGACCAGCGACGCGGACGTGGCGAGGATCGCCGAGACGAAGGCCGACGTGCACGCGGGAGAGATCGAGACCAGCACTACCCTGGCGACCCGGCCCGAGCTCGTGGACCTGACCCGCCTCGAGAAGTTCGTGCCGAAGTTCTCCAGCCAGTACCTGGACCTGAGCTCCGAGTACAGCGTGGAATGGTACGCGCATACGTCCAGGCTTTCCCCGAGCGGCGTTCTCGGGGACCCCACCCGGGCCTCGGTGGAGAAGGGCCGGGCGATCTGGGAGGTCACGATCGCGCACCTCACGGAATTCGTGGAGATGCTCAAGCCCCTGTCGCTCGCCGAGATTCACGAGCGGAGGAGCTGACCCCGGATGCGAATACGGGGCGTCGAGGCGTGGAGGGTCGACTTCCGGCTCGCCGAGCCGTACGAGATCGCGTACGAGACGATCGATTCGGCGCCGAACGTTTTTCTGCGTGTGGAGACGGACTCGCTCGTCGGATACGGCTGCGCGGCCCCGGACCTCGAGGTCACCGGCGAAGACGCCGACACGGTCCTGAGCTTCCTGACCGATCACGCTTCCCCCGTGCTGCGCGGCTCGGACCCGCTGCGGCCCGCGCACCTGCTGGAGGCTCTTCGGGGAGCGGCGGCGGAACAGCCGTCCGCGCTCGCCGCCGTCGACATGGCGCTCCACGACATCCTCGGGAAGGCGGCCTCACTTCCGCTGTGGCGGCTGCTCGGAGGCTACCGGGACCGGATTCGCACGAGCGTAACGGTCGGCATCCTGCCGCTGGAGGAGACCGTCGCGCGTGCCGGCTCGTTCGTGGGACAGGGCTTCCGCTGCCTCAAGCTGAAGGGGGGAAAGGACCCGGAGCTTGACGCGCGTCGGGTACTGGCCGTGCGACAGGCCGTGGGCCCGAAGATCGAGCTCCGCTTCGACGCGAACCAGGGATACTCGGTGGAGGATTCGCAGAGGTTCGTGGCCGCGACGAAGGAAGCGAGGCTGGAGGTCCTCGAGCAGCCGACGCCGCGCGGGGAGCCCGACCTGCTGGGCCGCGTGACCGAGTCCGTGCACCTGCCGGTGATGGCCGACGAGAGTCTCCTCACCCTGCGCGACGCGTTCCGCATCGCGCGCCGCGATCTGGCGGACATGGTCAACGTGAAGCTTATGAAGGTGGGCGGTATCTCGGAGGCCCTGGCGATCAACGCGGTGGCGCGCTCGGCGCGCCTCGAGGTGATGGTCGGCTGCATGGATGAGTCGGCCCTCGCGATCGCGGCCGGCCTGCACTTCGCCCTGGCCCGCCCGAACGTGATCTACGCGGATCTGGACGGACACCTGGACCTGATCGACGATCCTGCCGCAGGGACGGTCATCCTGAAGGACGGCACGCTCTTTCCATCCGAACGGCCGGGCCTCGGCCTGGAGGGGGACCTGTAACTCCACGTCCGGGCCGATTTCACGCCGGGCACACCACTCATTACATTGGGTAACCTGACTTCACAGCGGTGGCCCATCGTCGCTGAGGGTGTCGAACAGCTCAGATCAGCGGGGGGTGAATGGCGCAGTTCACGGACGAGCAGCTGCAGCGGAAGATCCAGGAGGGCTTCATCGTCGAGTCCGAGGCGGACATGACGGAGACCTACAAGAAGGCCCTGATCGGGCAGCTCACCGTGCAGGGCGATACGGAGCTGATCAGCGCCCCTGCCTACTACATGGCAGCCAGGGATGCCCCTTCCACCAACACCATGGTCTCGGCCACGGCGATCATCCAGGACGAGATGGGCCACGCGAACATCGCCTACCGCCTCCTCCAGGATCTCGGCGTGGACACGGACTACCTGCTGTACGACCGTCCCCCGGAGAAGTTCAAGAACCCGTTCGGGTTCGATCAGCCTCTGGCCAACTGGGCCGAGCTCGTCACCGCGAACGCGCTGTACGATCGGGCCGGGATCACGCTCCTCTCGGACGTGCACCGGAACACGTCGTACGGACCGCTGAAGCGGGCCCTCGTCAAGGTCGGGATGGAGGAGAACTTCCACCTGCGGCACGGCGAAGTCTGGATGCGCCGCCTGTGTGAGGCGGGCGGGGAGGGGCGCGATCTGGTCCAACGTGCGGTGGACTGGATGTTCCCGATGGGAGTGGAGTGGTTCGGTCTGCCCGACGACCGGAAGCGACACAACGCGCAGCTCGACTTCAAGCTCAAGGGGATGACGAACGACGAGCTCCGCACGACCTGGATGAAGGCTGTAGTCCCGCTCTGCGAGCAGCTCGGGATACGGGTGCCCGCACACTCGAACGAGGAGACGGGCGAGGTGGAGCTCGAGTACGAGCTGCCCATCGCGTGGGACCCGGATGACCGCGTGTGGCTGCTGGACGAGACCATCACGTGGGACGACGTGTGGGAACGCTGGCGGGCACGGGGACCGATGAACGAAGAGTTCGTCGATTCGGTGCGTCGCAGCCGCTTTCAGGTCGAGAGCCTGCTGGCGGCCTGAGGACTCGAATGAGCTCCCGCCTGGTCCAGTTGCGCCGACACGGTCCGGGGCGTCCCGTTCCGGGTCCGGCCGCCGATCCGACCGCGGATGCGGGCTACGAGTCCGTCATCGACCGCGGAGTCGACTTTTCCGCCGTGTTCGCCGATGCCACGGGCCGCAACCCGGACCTCGTGCTTGAGGTGCCGGATTGGGAAACCGCTCCGGCCGATCTCGAGGAACGCGTGTGGCGGGCGCTGTACGAGGTCCCGGATCCCGAATTCCCGATCTCGCTCGTCGACCTGGGCCTGGTGTACGGGGTGGAGCTCACGGAACCCGACCGGGCCGGCGATGTCGGCGTGACCGTGACGATCTCGCTCACCGCGACGGCCTGCCCGTGCGTGGAGTTCATCAAGTGGGACATACGGGACAGGCTGGCACTGGAAGCCGGCGTATCCGGCGTGGAGGTCCACCTCACGTGGGATCCTCCCTGGACGACGGACCGCGTCACGGACAGGGGCCGGGACGCCCTGCGGCGGGCCGGCGTGTCGATCTGAGAACCGCGGAGGCGCCGCCCGCGCGGCGCGGCGCCAGGAGAAGAGGCGGGATGGGACATCTGAGCGGCGAGCACCTGTACGAGATCTTCGCTCGCCAGAAGCGGGAGGACAGGCTCGAGCACGTCGGGACCATCTCGGCCCCGAATGCGGCTCTCGCGCGCGCCTACGCCTGGCAGACGTATGACGAGCAGAAGTGGTTCGAGATGGTGGTGGCTCCCCGCGAGTCGTTCGAGGCCGTGAACCGGGACGAGGAACCCTTCACGTTGGGCCCGGTGGAGGCACGGTGAGCGCGGCGGAGGCGAAGGGGTTCCGGACGGCCGGCGACGTCCCGGCCGAGCTGCGCGAGGATCTTTCTGCCGTGCTCCTCTCGCTCGCCGACAACAAGCGTCTGCTGGGCATGCGCTACGCCGAGTGGCTGCTCGGAGCGCCCACCCTCGAGGCCGGTATCGCGTGTTCGGCGATGGCGCAGGACGAGTGGGGTCATTCCCGCATCTTCTACGCGATGCTGAAGGACTTCGAGTTGGATCCGGGCCACCTGGAGCATGAGAGGGAAGCCGGCGAGTACCTGAACATCGAGCTCCTGGACGAGCCGCCTCCCGAGTGGACCGGGCTCGTAGCCCTGAACTTCCTGCTCGACTCCGCGCTCGCCGTTCAGTTCGAGTCACTGAGAGACAGCCGTTTCGAGCCCCTGCACTACAAGGTTCGCAAGGTGCTCGAAGAGGAGCGCTTCCATTACGAACACGGGCGCGGCTGGCTGGCGCGCATCTCGGAGACGGAAGCCGGTCGGGCCGCGCTCGCGGCGGCCTTCGCCCCGGCGTGGAACTCCTGCCTCCGGTGGTTCGGCGCCCCGGACGGCGAGCTCATCGGCCGGCTCGCCGATGCGGGAGTGTGCGACGCGGACTCGAACGAGCTCCGGGCGCGGTGGCTGGCGCGCGTGGGTCCGGTCGTACACGACGCCGGCCTCGATCTCGCGGCGCGTGGCGCGGACGGTACCTGGCGGAGCAACAGCGGGCCGGACTGGTCGGACTGGGACGGCGCACGCCGCCGGTCGAGGGGCGGAGGCCCGAACCCCGGGACTCTCGCCGCGGTCCGCGGAGACAAGAACCGCACCATGTTGATGGACTGATGGCCGATTCCGCTGCCCGCCGCTCGCTCCGGGCCACCCTGCACAGCACGGCGATGCCCGACGCGGTCGAGTGCCCCTTCTGCCGGGGTCGCGAGACGGAGCAGTTCTCGGCCTTCGGGAGTGCCCTGTCGGTGAGTCAGTACTACTGCCGCCGCTGCCGGACCGTGTTCGAGTGGATGAAACGGAGCGGGAACGCGCGGCCCGGTCGATGAGTGGAAGGAGAGCGGCGTGAGAAGGATCGGAAGGTCGCTACTGGGAGCGCTCACGGTGGGCGTGGTGTGGACGGCGCCGGCACATGGTCAGCTGTCCCTCGGCGTCGCGGCCGGGGCCACCAGCTCCGAGATGGGTGGGCGCCTGATCACGTCCACCGGTTCGGACTGGGGGGTCCTGCTCGGTGGATACGGTAGCTACCGCCTGCAGTCGAACCTGGCGTTTCAGATCGAAGCCAACTGGGTACAGAAGGGCGGGAGCGGGACCGTCGAGGAAAGCCGCGTCGACCTGTCGCTCGACTACGTGGAGCTCCCGTTCACGGCGCAGCTCGTGGTGGGCCTGAGCCCGACGTGGGACTGGAACCTCTACGGAGGGATCGCGCTCGCGTTCAAGACCGGGTGCGGGCTGAGCGACGACTCAGGCGAGAGCGCTTCCTGCGACGTCGCCGTACCGGCCTGGTCCATCGAAAGCAGCGAGTGGGCCGTTCCGTTCGGGACCAGCTTTTCCCACCGGTTCACCAGGTCGTCCGTCACGGCGGACTTCCGGTACTCGTACGGCCTCTCCGCGGCGGTGGACAACTTGGATCTGAAGAACCGGTCGTGGCAGTTCATCATACGCTGGGGCTTCGAGGTGTGAGCGAGGAGCCCGGCCTCCGGAACCGTATCTGGCGATCGATCTTCCGCACGTCGCTGAGCCCGAGCACGGAGAGGGAGAGGAAGCGGGTCGTCCTCAACCACCTCGTGCTCCACATGCGCCCGGTGCGCGTGCCGGAGAGAACGATCCCCTTCCGGCATACGTTCGGACTCGGCGGCATGGCCGCGACGCTGGTGGGGTTGCTGATCGCGACGGGCGTCCTCCTGATGTTCGTTTACGAGCCCACGCCGGAGCGGGCGTATGGTTCGATCGAGGCGTTGCGCAGGGAAGTGCGGTTCGGCGGCCTGGTTCGGAACATCCACCACTGGAGCGCCAATCTCCTCGTCTTCGTGACGTTTCTGCATCTCCTGAGGACCTTCTTCACAGGAGCGTTCCACGGAGCCCGCCAGTTCAACTGGGTGATCGGCATATTCCTCCTTCTCGTGGTGCTGGCGGCAAACTTCACCGGCTACCTGCTTCCGTGGGACCAGCTGTCGTACTGGGCGATCACGATCGTCACGGGAATGCTGGGTTACGTCCCACTGGTCGGGGATGGACTCACCCGTCTCGCCCGGGGCGGCGTCGACATCGGCTCCGCGACCCTCATCAACTTCTACACCTTCCACACGACCGTCCTCCCGGTCACGCTCCTGGGCCTTATGGCATTCCACTTCTGGCGGGTGCGGAAGGCGGGCGGGGTCGTGATCCCCGCCGGGGCCGATGACGATCCCGCGCGGAGGCCGGACACGGTTCTGTTCGTGCCCTCGCTCCTGGCCCGGGAGTTCGTGACCGGCCTTCTGCTGGTGGCGGGCGTCATGGTGCTGGCCGTCGCATTCGACGCCGGACTGGGCGCCGCCGCGAACCCGGGCATGAGCCCCAACCCGGCCAAGGCCCCATGGTACTTCCTGGGCCTGCAGGAGCTGCTCCTGCATTTCCATCCCACGTGGGCCGTCGTCGTGCTGCCCGGATTGGCCCTCCTGGCGCTTCTCGCGATTCCCTACCTGCGTTACGAGCAGCCGCTGGAAGGCTCCTGGTTCGTCACGGAGACGGGGCGGTCCATGGCAGCGGCCGGGGCGATCGCGGCGTTCGTGCTCACGCCGCTCTGGGTGCTGCTGGACGAGTACGTATTCGACTGGTCGGGTTGGCTCGGTGGCCTGCCCCCCGGGCTCGCCGAGGGCCTCGTCCCCGCAGTCGTGGCGCTCGGCCTGGCGTGGATCCTGATTCGACTCGCAGGTCGGCAGTACGGAGGAAACCGCCAGGAGACCCTCGAGGCCGCGTTCGCCTTCGCGGCCACAGCCCTGGTGGTGCTCACCGCGATCGGGGTGTGGTTCCGGGGTGAGGGCATGGCTCTGGTGTGGCCCTGGACACCATGAGGAGGAGGCTCGCTTGACGGCCGATCAGCGCGATGAGCGCGAGGTGGTGGATGATGGGACCACGCGCCGGTCGTTTGTCGGCCGCCTGTGGCTGGGCCTCGGCGGACTGGCGCTTGCCGAGTACGTGTGGCTCGTGGTCGAGTTCCTGCGGCCGCGCCCCGTCTCCGCGGAGGCGGCGGGAGTGCTGGTGGCCGGGCCTGTGGAGCGATTCGATCCCGGTTCGGTGACCGCCTTTCCCGCCGGCAAGTTCTACCTTTCGCGACTCCCGGACGGCGGCTTTCTGGCCATCTCGAGGGAGTGCACGCATCTGGGCTGCACGGTGCCGTGGATGGCGGATGAAGGACGCTTCGTGTGCCCCTGCCACTCGTCGGCCTATGACATCCGCGGGGAGGTCGTCAGCCCGCCCGCCCCGAGAGCGCTGGATCTGTATCCGGTCCGCATCGAGAACGGGATCGTGAAGGTCGATACCGGACGAACGCTCAAGCGTCGGCATTTCGAGGCATCGCAGGTAGAGCGCGCATGAGCGGGGATCCGCTGCGGCGCTGGAAGGCGGCCGGTATCGCGGCCACCGCCGTCATCGTCCTTTCGCTCCCCGTCTACGCCGTCAGGGAGGGCCGACAGCGCGCGCGGTGGGAAGGCGCCGATCTGACGCCCGCCTTCACGTTCGTGGGGCGCGAGCGCTGCTCGGAGTGCCACGAGGAAGCGACCGAGGCGTGGCGCGGATCCGACCATGACAATGCGATGGCGCCCGCGGACTCCACCTCGGTACGCGGCGATTTCGCCGATGCCGAGTTCGAGCACGGGGGGATCACGAGCCGGTTCTTCATGCGTGACGGACGCTACTTCGTCAACACCGAGGGCCCCGGAGGTGTGATGAGCGATTTCGAGATCGCCTACACCTTCGGCTGGGAGCCGCTCCAGCAGTACCTGATCGCCTTTCCGGGCGGACGGTACCAGGCGCTGAGCATCGCATGGAACACGGAGCGGGGGGAGTGGTTCAGCCTGTACCCGGACAGGGTCATCCCGCCCGACGACTGGCTGCACTGGACGCGCAGCGCCCAGACGTGGAACGGGATGTGTGCCGAGTGCCACTCCACCAACCTCCGCAAGGGCTACGATCCGGAGACGGACTCGTTCGAGACCACCTGGTCGGAGATCGACGTCTCCTGCGAGGCGTGTCACGGGCCCGGCTCGAGGCACGTGGCGTGGGCCGATCTGCCGCCGATGGCGCGGCCGCAGGTGGAGGACTACGACCTGGCCGTGCCGACCTCCGGGATCACGTCCCGCCGCCAGGTGGAGCTGTGCGCCCCGTGCCACTCTCGACGCACGGAGCTCGGGGACTACGACCACCTGGGGGGAGACCTGCTGGATCACCTGGTACCGGCGGTGCTCGAGGAAGGCCTGTACCAGCCGGACGGCCAGATTCTCGACGAAGTGTACGTGTGGGGGTCGTTCGTGCAGAGCAAGATGTATCGGAACAATGTGCGCTGCTCGAACTGCCACGATCCGCACAGCCTGCAGCTGGTCAAGGACGGCAACGACCTGTGTCTGCAATGCCACCGGGCCGAGACCTACGACACGTACGAACATCACTTCCACGAGGAGCTCACCGAGGCGGGGGAGCCGAACGAGGGAACCCTGTGTGTGAAGTGTCACATGCCCGAGAAGCCCTACATGGTCGTGGACTGGCGGGCCGACCACAGCCTGCGCATTCCGCGACCCGACCTGTCTCTTCAGATCGGCACGACCAACGCGTGTACCGCAGGCGGGTGCCACGATGACGAGACCGATCAGTGGGCGGCGGACTATTACGTCGAGTGGTACGGAAAGGCGAAGCGCTTCCATTACGGCATCACCCTGGCCGCCGGGCGTCGTGGGGACCCGGAGGCCGGACCCCAGCTGATTCGCCTGGCGGAAGATTCGCTGTACCCGGCCATCGCGAGGGCCACGGCCCTGTCGCTGCTGCAGGGATACCCGGGGCCGGAGGCCACGCGGGCGTTCAACGCCGCTCTGCAGGACGAGGAGTCCCTGATCCGCTATACCGCCGCGATGTCGGTCGGAAGCCCGGATCCGGCGGAGCTGGTGGACCTGATCGCGCCGCTCCTGTTCGACCCGGCGAGGGCGATTCGCGGGCAGGCGGCGGTCCGCCTCGCGGCGGTCCCCAGGAATCTCCTGAAGCCGTACCAGGCAACGGCGCTCGACGAGGCTACGGCCGAGTACGAAGAGACGATGGCCTACTCCCTGGACTTTCCGTTCGCGGGTCACAACCTCGGCAATCTCTACCTGGCGCAGGGCGACACGGCGAGGGCGGAGTCCTACTACCGCCGTGCGATCGGGATCGACGACCTCTTCGTGCCCGCCAAGATGAACCTGGTGGTGCTGCTCAACGCGCAGGGGCGCAACGACGAGGCGGAGACGCTGCTCCGCCAGGTGCTGGATGCCTACCCGGACAATCACGACGCGGAATACGCCCTGGCCCTCCTGCTCGTGGAGACCGGCCGGTCGGAGGAAGCGCTGGAGTGGCTGACGCGAGCGGCGGAGGGGATGCCAGCGCGCACCCGGGTACGCTACAACCTCGGCTTGCTGCAGCAGCAGCTCGGACGGGTGGGAGAGGCGGAATCCAGCCTCCGTGCGACGCTCGCGGCCGAACCCGGCAACCTGGACTATCTCTACGCCCTGGCGGACTTCTACGCGCGGCGGGGAGAGTACCGACGAGCGCTGGAGCTGGCCGACCGGATGATCGCGACGCACCCCGAAGCAGCGATCGGAAGCCAGATGAAGGCGGCGATCGAGCAGGCGATCGCCGCAGAAGGGAACTGACCCGGCGCAGGGGCCGGCGATCCCGGTCGGGACCGCCAGCTCCGCGCTCTCCACGCCCGCCCGCGGCGGGGCCCGCTTCAGTCGTCGGTCGCGTCCTGCGGCACCCCTCCCGGAGGCATGTGCTCGTTCAGATAGCGGGTCATGTAGGTATACAGGTGCCGTCGTGTGCCCGGGCCCTCGAAGATCCCGTGCGAGCGGTTCGGATACGACAGCATCGTGAAATACTTGTTGTTCTTGATCAGCTCGTTCACCAGCTGCTCGGCATTCTGGTAGTGGACGTTGTCGTCACCTGTGCCGTGGATCAGCAGCAGGTTGCCCTGGAGCCCGGAGGCGTACTTCAGAACCGAGCCGTCCTCGTAGTCCTCGGGGTTCTCGTCGATCAGACCCATGTACCGCTCCATGTACACGGTGTCGTAGTTGCGCAGGTTCGTCACCGCGGCCACCGCGATCCCCGTGCTGTAGATCTCCGGGTAGCGGAAGAGGGCGTTCAGCGTCGCGCCGCCGCCGCCGCTCCAGCCCCAGATTCCGATCCGTGACGCGTCCACGTACGGCCGCTCCGCGATGACACGCGCTGCCGCTGCCTGGTCCGCGCTGTTGACCCTCCCCACTTTCCGGTACTGGGCCTTGCGCCAGTCCCGCCCACGCGGACCGGGGGTGCCCCGGTTATCGACGCTGGCCACGATGTAGCCCTGCTGGGTGAGCATCGTGTGCCAGCCGAAGTTCCCGATGTCCCAGGCGTCGAGCACCGTCTGCGCGAAAGGCCCGCTGTAGGCGTAGAAGAACACGGGGTACTTCAGGGTCGGGTCGAAGTCTGGCGGATACATGATCCAGGCGTCGAGCATCTCGTCGCCCACGTCGACCTGGAACAGTTCGGTGCGGCCGCGATCAAGCTCGGCGAGGGTCCCCTTCAAGCGGGCGTTGTCCACCAGCACGCGAAGCACCTCGTGGTCCGGCAGGCTGATGAGGTCCGTGACGGGCGGCGTCGTGAGGGTCGAATACGTGTGGATGGCGAACGATCCGTCCGGGGAAATGTCGTACGTGTGCGTGCCCGGCTGGTCGGCCGGGGACAGCCGGACCGGGTCGCCGCCCTTCAGCGGCACCCGGTACAGGTAGCGCTGCGTCGCGTTGTCCGGTGAGGCGATGAAATAGACCCATCCTCCGTCCTCGTCGATCAGCTCCACGTCGACGACCTCCCAATCGCCTGACGTGATCGGTGCGAGGGAGCCGCTCTCGCGGTCGACGGCATAGATGTGCCGCCAGCCGGTGCGCTCGCTGATCCACGTCATTCGCTCGTCACCGTCGAGCCACGTCCAGTCGTCGATCGCGTCCAGATACGCATCGTCCGTCTCGGTGAGGAGCGTGCGGATAGAGCCGTCGTCCGCGTCGCACAGCATGACGTTGTTGGTGTTCTGGCGCCGGTTCATTCGCTGGATCGCCACCTCGTCGCCATTCCCGGACCACTCCATGCGCGGGATGTAGTTGTTCCGCTCATCACCGGGCACCTGGCACCACACCGTCGATCCGCCGCCTGCGCTGACCACGCCGACGCGCGCCGCCGAGTTCTGCGTGCCGACCTTCGGGTACTGAACGGGAATGGTGAAGGAGTAAATGGAGTCGGTGTTGTTGATCATCTCGAATACGCCGATGCCCTCCGCGTCGAGCTGCCAGTAGGCGATCGACTTTCCGTCCGGTGCCCAGCGCCAGCCGTCGGCCGGCAGCGGCATGAAGAACTCCTCCTCGTACACCCAGTCGAAATTGCCGTTGATGATCGTGTCCGAGCCGTCGTCCGTCAGCCGTGTGACCTCTCCCGTAGCCACGTCCTCCACGAACAGGTCGTTCTCGCTCACGTAGCCGAACCGCTCGCCCGACGGATCGAACTTGCCGTACATCAGGCTGGACTCCGGCCGATCCGCTCCCATTTGCCGAAGCGCTCCGGTGACGAGATCGAGAACCCAGTAATCGCCCCGCGAGTTGAATCGCCACACCCGCCTGGAATTCGTGTAGATCAACAGCTTGCTGCCGTCCGGGGACCACTCGTAGTTCTGGATTCCGAGCGGCCGGGTCGCTCCTTCGGGAACGAGCTCCGAAGCGGAAACCAGCACTTCGCGTTCGCCCGTGGCGGCATCGTAGCGGACCAGATCGCGTCCTCCGCCGGCCTGGCTTCGCTCCAGCATCGTGTAGGCGGAGCCGTCCTCGAGCCACCTGGACTGGCCCGGAAAGTCCGGGAAGAGATCGCCGGATCCGAACATCCGGTCCAGCGTCACCTTGCTGGCGTCCGTCGTTTCCTGCGCCGACGCCACGCCCGGAATCAGGAACAGGGAGGCCAGGATGAACAGCTTCGGAAGGCCCTCGATCACACGATTCAGGTATTTCATGGTTTTCCTCGGTTCAGCGGTTCGTGCGCTTCACGCGTCTCGTGAGAGATCGCAAAGATAAGAGGATCCCTCTTCGTATGCTCTACTGACAGATACGGCCGGGCAGGCGTTTATCCCGTCCGGTCTTCTGATGCGCCGAGGCCCGGACCGGTCACCTGCCGGCCGGGCCTCCAGCGCCATGGCAGCGCGGTCGCTCAGTCCATCCGGGAACTTTCCGGCGTGCCTCCGGGAGGCATGTTCTCGTTCAGGTAGCGCGTCATCTCGGTGTACAGATGAAGGCGCGTCCCCTCTCCTTCGAAGATCCCGTGCGAGCGGTTGGGATACGCCAGCATCGTGAAGTGCTTGTTGTGACGGATGAGCTCGTTCACCAGCGCCTCGAAGTTCTGGTAGTGAACGTTGTCGTCGCCCGTCCCGTGCACGAGGAGCAGGTTGCCTTCCAGGTCGCGGGCGTGCGTGATCGGCGCTCCAGCCTCGTAGTCCTCGGCCGCCTCGTCCGGCAGTCCCATGTACTTCTCGGTATAGATCGTGTCGTAGTACTTCTGGTGCGATACGGCCGCGACGGCGATCGCCGTGCCGTATACGTCGGGGTACTGGAAGATCAGATTGAGCGCCATCTCGCCGCCGCCGCTCCAGCCCCAGGTCCCGACGCGCTCCGGATCCACGAAGGGCCGCGAGATGATGATGCGTGCCGCGGACGAGAGATCCGCGACGTTCAGCTGCCCGATCTTGCGGTACAGGGCCTTTCGCCAATCCCGGCCCCGCGGACCCGGCGTGCCCCGGTTGTCCACGCTTGCCACGATGTAGCCCTGCTGGGTGAGCATCAGGTGCCACAGGTAGTTGCCGCCTCCCCAGGCGTCCTGGACGGTCTGTCCCCACGGTTCGCTGTAGCCGTAGAACAGGATCGGATACTGCTTCGCCAGGTCGAAATCCGGCGGGTACATCATCCAGGCATCCAGTCGCGCCTCGCCGATGTCCACCTGAAAGAACTCGACCTTTCCGCGATCGAGAGCCGCCACGGTTTCCTTGAGAGTCCGGTTGTCGACCAGCGTCCGGATCACCTCGTGGTCGGGCAACCGGATGAGCTCGGTCATCGAGGGGGTGCCGAAACGGGAATACGTATGGAGCGCATAGCGACCGTCGGGTGAGATGTTGTACCCGTGCGTTCCCGGCTGATCCTCCGGTGTGAGTCTCTCCGCGTCTCCTCGACCGTTCAGGCGGGCCCGATACAGGTAGCGCTGCGTCGCGTTGTCCGGGGAAGCGGTGAAGTACACACGGCCGCCGTCCTCGTCGATCCGCTCCACCCCGATGATCTCCCAGTCGTCTCCGTCATCGGTGATCGCCTTGACCTTCTTCCCGTCCCGCGACACCCGGTACAGGTGACGCCAGCCGGTTCGCTCGCTGATCCACGTGAACTCGCGGTCGCCGTTCAGCCAGTTCCAGTCGTCCACGGCGTCCAGATAGGCCGGGTCGGTCTCCGTCAGGATCGTGGTGGTGGCACCGGTCGATCCGTCGCACAGCATGACCTGGTTGGTGTTCTGGTGCCGGTTCATCCGTTGAATCACGATCGCGTCGGAGTTGCCCGACCATTCCATGCGCGGGATGTAGTTGTTCCGCTGATCGCCCGGTACGTCGCACCAGGTCGTGGAGCCGCCCCCGCTGGGGATGACGCCGACCCGGGCCGCGGAGTTGGTGGTCCCGGCTTTCGGATATTCAACGGGGATGGTGTAGGAGTAGACCGAGTCGGTGTTGTTGATCATCAGGAAATGGCGCACGCCCTCGGCGTCCAGCTGCCAGTACGCGATGGATGCGCCGTCCGGGCTCCATCGAAACCCGTCCCGGTCGAAGAACTCCTCTTCGTAGACCCAGTCGAACGTCCCGTTGATCAAGGTGTCCGAGCCATCGGACGTGAGGCGCGCCTCATCGCCGGTCGCGATGTCTTCCACGTAGATGTCGTGCTCACTCACGTAGGCCACGCGCTCGCTCGCCGGATCGAACTTGGCGAACATGAGGCTGGACTCCGGTCGGTCGGCGCCGATCTGGCGCAGATCGTACGTCTCCAGGTCGAGGACCCAGTAATCGCCCCGCGTATTCTGCCTCCATACCCTGCGCGAGTTGGTGAACACGAGAAGCTTCTTCCCGTCCGGTGACCACTCGTAGCCCTGGATGGGCATCGCCCTCTCGCGTCCTTCCGGCATCAGGAGTGACGCCGAGACGAGGATCGTCCGCACCCCCGCTTCCGTCTCGTATCGAACCAGGTCGCGTCCCCCGGCAACCGCGTCGGAGGGCTCGATCGTCGTGTAGAACGTGCCCCCGTCCAGCCAGCGGGCCTGTCCGAAGAAGTCGCCCCGGAAGTCGGATGAACCGTAGAGCCGGTCGAGAGTCACCGTCGCCGGATCCACTTCCTGGGCCGGGGAGGCAGGGGCCAGGAGCAGGGAGATGAACAGCAGAATCCTGGCGCCGCGGAAGGCGCCTCGTGTCAGGGATCGCATCACATGTCTCGCGGGTTTGCCGGGATCGCCTCACGGGATGGAAGATCCCGCCGACGCAGGGGACCCCACCCCCGTGGTGAAGCCCGCGGGACAACCTATCGAACCGGATGCCGCTGCGCAGTCCGACGAGTGGGCTCAGAGCCCCAGAAGCTTCAGGATGTCGTTCAGAAACGCGAAGCCCATGAAGAAGACGACGACCGTGGCGCCGGCGACGTTGGTATAACGCACGACCGCCGGAGGCAGGGGTCGCCTGATCGTGCCCTCGAGGACGAGCAGCAGGAAGTGTCCGCCGTCCAGTACCGGAATCGGAAGGAAGTTGAGGATCGCCAGATTGAGTGAGAGAAACGCCACGAAGGCGAAGAACTGGGGCCAGTTCATTCGATAGGCCTGTTCGCTCATGCGGGCGATCTCGACCGGCCCGCTGACCTCGCGCAAACCGACGGCGCCCGTGACCAGGAGCTTGCCGCTTTCCGTGATCATCCGGGTGTGCCGGCCGACCTCTCCGGCGCTGTAGGCGAGCGCCCCGCCCAGGTCCCCGTCCAGGAACTCCGTGCCGAGATGAGCTCCGAGCCACCCGAAGCTCCCTTCTGCCTCGAATTCCGGGTCGGGCTGGGGCACTCTGATGTCGATGCCCGTCCCGCCGCGCAGGACTCGCAGCGAGACGGGAGCGGTGGGTGCCATGGGCATGGCCCCGAGCCACTCGTAGAACGTGGGCGTCGGCCGGCCTTCCACCGCGACGATGCGGTCGCCGGTCTTCAGGCCCGCGCGGTCGGCCGGAGAGCCGGGCTGTACCGTTCCCAGCACCGGCGGCAGGGGCGGCAGCAGGGAAGCGAGGAGCTGAAGCCGCTCGGGCTCCGCCCCGGGAATGATCACCGTGAGGCTTCCACCGTCGGCGAACTCGAGCGGCTGGCGTCCCGCCTCGACCGCCAGAAGAGCCATCGCGAAATCGGCCCAGTCCCCGACGTCGCGTTCCCCGACCCTGACGACGTCCACGTCGGAAGGCATGGAAGACCATCCTTCAGCTCCCGCCGGAAGGTCTTCCTCGAACACGGCGCTCACCCTCGCCGGAGTGGGCGTGGACGCCCCCCCCGTGGATCCGAGGAAAGTGTAGATGGCGAGAGCGAGCGCCGCGTTCGCCGCGACGCCGGCGATCACCACGATCATCCTGCGGTGCACCCGGTGGAACGCGAATCCGTTCGGCCACTCCCGGCGATCTTCCTCGGTCCCCTGCATTCCCATGATCCGCACGAAACCACCGAGCGGAATGAGCGCCAGCTGATAGTGAGTCTCGCCGATTCGGAACCGGAGAAGCGGCGGCCCGAAGCCGACGGAGAACGAAGTGACCGGCATGCCGGCCCATTTGGCGGCGACGAGGTGTCCCAGCTCGTGCACCAGGATCAGCGCGTCCGTGACCAGCAGAAGCAGAAGTACGGCCAGGGTCATCTGCTCACCTCTTCGTTCCTCGGGCCAGGAAGGCGTCCCCCCGGTTTCTCCGGGGCAGCTCGCCTCGTGTTCACTTCTCCTGGGAGCGCAATTTCCGTTCGGCGCCCGTGCCGGCGGGCCGGGAGGACAGTGTGTGGCGCCCCGCCCTCCTGGACAGGCGGGTCCGAACCGCCGGAGCTGTAGTGTGGATAATCCGCTAAGTACAGTAACAACAAATTGTTAGTTTGCCGCATCCACGCCTTCGCGACCGCGGCGTTCGACCGTAGGATACCTCGGGCTCCGGACAGGGCGACGCGTCGGAAGCAGATTCCCCTTGGCGGGTTCGTTGCGACGACGCCACACGGAGCCGGCCCCACCGTGGCACGGCCCCGGCACCCGTCCCGCGATCGTTGTTCCCGGCCGGTGAAAACCGTAACTTCGTCGATTCTCACGCCTTTTGGCTCGAAGAGTCTGCGCCGGCGCGTGGGCGCCGCACTCTCAGGAGGACGCCAGATGGACAAGCGGTTCGCCGGGCTCCGCACACGGATCGGTCTCCTCCCGGGACCCGTGACGGTGGCGTTCGTCCTGGCTTGCGGGGCCTGCTATCCGGACGAGATCACCAGCGCGGACGAGACGGACGTCGTCCTCACCACGCGCCGCACGGAAGATTTCTCGCCGTACAGCACCTACGCCATGCCGGATACCGTGATCGACATCTGCGAGGACGCCGCCGACCCGGAGTGCGAGGACGCGCTCGACGTCGATCACAGCTACGACGCGCAGATCCTGTCGCAGGTCGCGGCTCGCATGCAGGCCTACGGCTTCCAGCGGGTGCCGATCGACCAGGTGGACGGTGCGAACCTGCCGGACCTGTTCGTGCTCGTCTCGGTCTTCGCGACCGAGCGCACGGCGTACACCTACTATCCGTGGTGGGGCTGGTGGGGCTGGGGCGGCTACTGGCCCCCGGGCTGGGGTCCCGGGTGGGGTCCGGGTTACGGCGGCTCCGTTTCGGTGACCCGATGGGACCAGGGGACCCTGGAGATCGACATGATCGACCCGATCGACACGGACGTCGAGCAGCAGATCTTCCACGTGCAGTGGGCGGCCACGATGAGCGGCGTGATGGGCAGGACGGGCTTTGACACGGCCCGGATCGATCGTGCGATCGACCAGGCGTTCGACCAGTCGCCGTACCTCGGCGGCGGCGCCGATTGAGAGCGCGAACCGGAGCCATGCGATGAAGATGATCAGAGGGATGTTCGTCTCGCTGGCGCTCATCCTGATATGGAGCGGAGAGGCGAAGGCACAGGACTGGTGGTGGGGGATCATGTACGAAATGTCGGCAACCTCCAGTCTGCCGGGCAATTCGAACATGGACTTCGACTTCATCGAGGACTTCAGCTTCAGGGGGATCGGGATCGAGGCGCGCTACCTGCCGGAGCCTGGCGCGAAGTACTCGTTCGGTTTCAACGCGAGCTGGAACGTCCTCAACGAGAAGAGCGAGTTCGGCACCGACCGGAACACGATCAGTCTGTCGCGCACGGACGTCACGGGTACCCAGCTCCGGTATCTGAATTCGGTGCCCTTGATGGCGAACGCATCGTATTACTTCGGCGGCAGGGGCGGCATTCGGCCGTTCATCGGGATCAACGCCGGTACCTACTATATCGAGCGGCGCGTGGACATCGGCGTCAGCGCGGTCGTGGAGGACAACTGGCACTTCGGCTGGGCGCCGGACGCGGGCATCGTCGTTCCGCTCGGCGGACCCGAAGTGGCCATGCTGGTCATGGCGCGCTACAACTGGGCTTTCAGCTCCGATGGCTCGGGGGACCAGAAGTACTGGGGCTTCAACATCGGAATCGCGTACCGCTGATCGGCGGGATGCCGAATGAATCCGTGCGGGGGATGCCACCACACCGGCCTCCTTCGTCGACATTGACGGACGAGAAAGGCGGAGTGCCTTGGCCGAGGTTCAGATTCGCGACGGGGAGGACGTGGGGAAGGCGCTGCGCCGGTTTCGCCGCAAGGTCCAGAGGGATGGAATCCTCAAGGACTTCCGGAAGCACCGCCACTACGAGAAGCCGAGCGAGGCGAAGCGGCGCAAGGCGCAGGCCGCGGAACGCAGGCGTCGCCGGCAGTCGCGTCGCAAGCAGCGAGATTGACAGGGCCGGTCACGCCCACATCTCCTCGTACATCAGATACTGCGATTCGGCCATTCCGAGCGAGCGGTACGTCTCCTGGGCCGGCAGGTTGTCCCGATCCACGTACAGTCGGATCCCGATCACCTTCTCCGCGAGAGCCGCTTCACGCACGTGCTCGTGGAGTCCGCGGTAGATCCCCTCTCGTCGGTGCCGTCGCGACACGTAGACGCTCTGCAGCCACCAGACCTGCCCGTTGCGCCAGTCACTCCACTCCGTGGTGATCATCACCTGGCCCACCACCTCCTCGCCTTTCACGGCCACGAAATAGCGTCCGCGGGCCGGATCCCGGATCAACGCCTCGACTCCCTTGCTCAGCGTCCTGCGGTCCAGCTCCCGGCCCTCCGTTTCCCGGGCCATCGCCTGGTTGAACAGCACGATGCGCCCGACGTCGTCGGCGTCGGCCTCACGAATGACAACCGCCATGTCACGCTCTCCTGTTGGGGCGACGGAGCCGACAACCTCTCTCCGTTTCGCCCGGCAGGCAAACCTCCCGCCGGCCCTGACGGCAGGGTCCGGGCGGCGTACCTTGCCGTATGACCCTCGACGATCGCGTCACCGAGATCTGCATCGTCCTGCTGACCGGAATCGGCGATGTCGTGCACGGACTCCCGGTCGTCAACGCGCTCAAGGACGATGATCCGGCGCGGAGGATCACCTGGGTGGCGGAACCCGCTCCCGCGCGGGTCCTACGGGAGCATCCAAGCGTGGACCGGGTGATCGAGTTTCACCGGAGCCTCGGTCTCCCTGGAGTCCAGCGTCTTCGAGACGATTTCCAGGGCCGGCGCTTCGATCTCACGTTCAACATGCAACGACACCTCAAGGGCGTCTTTCCGACCCTGTTCTCCGGCGCGCCGCTGCGGATCGGTCTGGACCGCGAAAAGGTGCGGGAAGGCGTGTGGCGGTTCAGCAACCGCCACATCGAGCCCGGCCCGTGGGCGCACACGCAGGACGTTCTGCTGCGTTTCCTGGAGCCTCTCGGAATCCCGCGGCCGGAGCCACTGGAGTGGCGAATCACGTTCAGCGAGCCGGAGCGTGCGGCCCAGGCCGAGTTCTTTCGTCACCTGCCGACGGGTCCGGTCGTCGGACTGGTGCTCGGCTCGAACGTGATCCGGAAGGACTGGCCGGCGGAACGCTACGTCGAGCTCTCCGACGCGATCGCGGATCGCTACGGAGCCACGATCCTGCTCGTCGGGGGCCCCGCACCGCGTGAGGCGGCTGCCGCCCGCCTCATCCTCGACCGCACTGGAAGCCGTCCGATCTCCACTCTCGGTGACGACGTGAGGCGGATGATGTGGACGGTGGAAGGGTGCGATCTCGTCGTGAGCCCGGATTCGGGCCCGCTTCACCTGGCCCACGCGATGAACGTCCCGGTGGTCGGCCTGTACGGCCACACGAATCCGGAGAGGGTCGGCCCGTACCGGCGCTTCCGCGATCTGGTCGTGGATGCGTATCACGATCCGGGAGAGGCTGGGGATCCGGCACGGACGGCGGCCAGGGAAGGGCGAATGTCACGCATAGAGGTGGCGGACGTTCTGGAGCGGGTGGAGCGGGCGTTCGACAGCTACGTCCGCCCGGTGGACGTCGAGAGCTCAACGGAGATACGAACATGATCCGCATGTGTAGGGCGCGCCTCGCGACGGTCCTCGCCCTCGCGGTCCTGCTCGTCGGCACCGGTCGGCTGAGCGGCCAGGAGGCTGGCCGCTCGGGCTCGCATGCCGCCGACCTCGTTCCGCCCCAGGAACAGCCGGTCCTGCGCGATCTGGTCTCTGCCGTGTCGTCCAGGCGGATCGAGGCGGACATCCGTCGCCTCGTCTCGTTCGGCACGCGGCATACACTGTCGGACACTGTGTCCGAATCACGGGGAATCGGAGCCGCCCGGCGCTGGATCAAGGCGGAGTTCGATCGGATCTCGGAGGAGTGCGGCGGTTGCCTCGAGGTCTCGTATCAGCGGGTCCTGGAGCCCGACGGGGATCGAATCCCCGAGCCGGTCGAGATCGTGAACGTCATCGCGATTCAGCGCGGGATGAACGATCCGGGCCGTTACGTCATCATGTCCGGGGACATCGACTCGCGTGTATCCGACCCCATGGACGCCACTTCGGATTCGCCGGGCGCCAACGACAATGCTTCGGGAGTGGCAGGCGTGCTGGAAGCGGCCCGCGTGCTGAGCTCGAGACGGTTCTCGGGAACCATCGTCTACGCCGCGCTTTCCGGTGAGGAGCAGGGTCTGTACGGAGGCAGGAACCTGGCGGCCCTGGCGGCGAGCGAGGGATGGAGAGTAGCGGGCGTGCTGAACAACGACATGATCGGCAACGTCGAGGGCATCACCGGGATCGTGGACAACACTTCCGCCCGCGTGTTCTCGGAGGGGACGCGCGCGGTGGAGACCGAGCGCGAAGCACGGATCCGACGGTTCACGGGAGGCGAGGTCGATTCCCCTTCCCGCAACCTGGCGCGCTACGTGAAAATCCTGGCGGAGCGCTACGTCCCGAACCTCGACGTGATGCTCATCTACCGGTTGGACCGGTTCGGACGCGGCGGTCACCACCGCCCGTTCAACGAAGCGGGTTTCGCCGCCGTGCGCATCATGGAGACCAACGAGAACTACCGTCGGCAGCACCAGGACCTGCGAACCGATGCCGGCGTCGAGTACGGAGATGTGATCGCCGGGGTGGACTTCGAGTACGCCGCGAAGCTCACGGCGCTGAACGTCATCACCCTGGCCTCGATCGCCTGGGCGCCGCCGGCGCCCTCCGGGGTGCGGATCCGCGGGGCGGTCTCTCCCAGCACGACCCTGGCGTGGGAACCGGTGGATCGGGACGTGGCGCCAGATCTTGCGGGATACCGCATCTACTGGCGTCTCACAACGTCACCTGAATGGAATCATACGGTCTACGTGGGAGATACGGTCGAGGCGACGCTGCAAGACGTGATCATCGACAACTGGTTCTTCGGCGTCGCGAGCGTGTCAAACAGCGGATTTGAGAGCCCCGTGGTGTTTCCGGGGCCCGCGGGAGCCTTCTTCGGCGGCTCGACCGACCCCTGAGTGGGCCGGACGGCCCGGATTCGGCACGGTGATTGCCCGTCAAACGCCCCGAAAAGCCGAATCACGAGCGAGGAAGGCGAGCACCACACGTGAATCCCGTTGGCGCGCTCCGGCGTCTGTTCGCGCAGGCGCCGGAAGAATCACTCCTCCAGACCGGGGGAGATGGCGAGCTCATCATCGCCCGGGCGCGCATCATCCTGACCGGCTCGCTGCTCGCCCTCGCCGGGCTGGCCTACCTGCGGACGCCGGAATCTGCACAGTCCCGCATTCACCTGGCAGGCGGACTCCTCGCGGTTCCGCTCAGCCTCCTGATCTTCCTCATGATCCGGCGGGCCCACTACCGGTGGTGGATGGGGCTCACTACGACCCTGTTCGACGTGACCATGGTCAGCGCGGCGCTGTCCGCGTTCCTGATCGCCGGCAACCCGCACGCCGCGCTCAACAGCCAGATGGTGTTCCCGCTGTACTTCCTCGCGCTGTCGGCGACCACCATCCGGCTCGACCATCGGGCCTGCGCGATCGCGGGGCTGGCCGCCGTCGTCCAGTACGCCGCCATCGTTCTGATCGCCCAGAGCGTCTGGGACATGAACGCGCCGCAGTACGCGCCGTTCACCTATGGCACGTTCGACATCGGGTCGCAGGGCGGGCGCATCGTCATCCTCGGCGCCATGGGCTGGCTCGGGACGCTCGTGAACCTGCGAATGCAGAAGCCGCACATCCTGTCGGCGGCCGACTCCCTGACCGGAATGATGAACCGGCGCACGTTCGAGGAACGATGGCAGGGAGAGGTGGCCCGGTCGCGTCGCTACGGACGACCGATCTCGATCGCGGCGATCGACATCGACTATTTCAAGCAGTTCAACGACACGTACGGACACGCCGCGGGCGATGCTGCGCTGCAGTCGGTGGGCCGCGTGCTCCGGAGCCGCATCCGGGCCGGCGACTTCGCGGCGCGGATGGGCGGGGAGGAGTTCGTCGTAGCCCTTCCCGAAACGAACTCGGTGAACGCGGTGGCGATGGCGGAGCACCTCCGTAAGGCGATCGCGGAAACCCCGATCCGCGTCGCCGGCCACCGGGGGTCGGCCAACGTGACGATCAGCATCGGAGTGGCCTCGTGGCCCGAGCACGGAGAGGAAATCACGCGCCTTCTCGAGCGCGCGGACAACCGGCTGTACGAGGCGAAGCTCGCCGGGCGCGATCAGGTGAGAGGACCCGGCGGGACGGGCGGTGGAGCCGAGACG
>Ga0210121_1000053_pt1 | contig 31802 bp, 24 predicted proteins | sample Joice_ThreeSqB_D_FD_184873 | JGI IMG/M metagenome (GOLD analysis project Ga0210121, IMG submission 184873) | Wetland microbial communities from San Francisco Bay, California, USA, that impact long-term carbon sequestration - Joice_ThreeSqB_D1... | ecosystem: Environmental > Aquatic > Marine >... | reverse complement strand
GTTGATTAGATCAACTTTGGCATCGCTGATGTCCACCCCGATGACATTGTGCCCGCGGTCCGCGAGACAGGCCACCGATACCGCCCCGACGTATCCAAGGCCAAAGACTGCAATGTCCATTCAGATGCCTCTCCGCCAATCAGCCGCAGCGCTCGGACAAACAGCGCGCCGAGGAACCTCTGCCAGATACTAACCGAGACGCGTAGCACACGCCTCTTGAGCGCCGTGTCCTACTCTGCCGAAATCCGAACGAGTCGCTTCAACGCCGCCGATTCGTGCCAGACAGACTCTGGTAAGACATCCGAGCCGGAACGCACGAGACGCGACGCCCCGGCCACGAACACTTCCTTGAGATCATCGTCCGGCTGAAGCCGAAGGATGCAGACCGGTGCGTCCGTGGTCCATCCCTCGTGGACCTGGCGTGTCACCGCGGCACCGTCTGTTACGCAGACGTGATCGCGGTACCCGTCCCCAGACACTTCGATGATGTGAAGCCCGTCACTCGAATCGCTCGAGACCACCCGGGCATCCAAGTCCTGGTCGCCCGGGGCAATGACCGTGACGAGCGAATACGGCGCATGGCGCTCAACGCCGCATGTCACGACCGGTATCCTCTCTCGGCGCCCGTAGTGCAACTCAGCGATCCGTTCACCAATCTGCGTCTCGAGGTCATCGTTTGACGAGCCTTCCTGCGGATCGACGAACAGGAGCTGCAGGACGCTGCCATTCTTCTCAATTCTGACGCCCTGTTTCTTTCGGACCCATTCCACCCCGGCCGATGGGGCAATGTGAAACCGTTGCTCTCCCCGGTGATATCCCGCTCCCTCGAGCCTATCCACGATGAGCCAGTAGTGGTGGTGCATCGCCACGATTGTGCGGGCGTGGCGGACGGGTTCGGGCAGTCGCATGTAGCCGTCGTGATGTCCCGACATCACGACGCACTCGGAAGAAGTCGCCCAGATCCGCAGGCGGGGTTCGGGTGCCGACCAGATCTCTCCCCTTTCAGCGAGTATTCCCTGGTCCTTACCGTCGACAGTGAGGGTGTTGTGCGCTGCGGTCTCTCGCAGTGGCGTTTCCACTGCGTTCGGAATCGCTCGGCCGAGATCTCCTGGCCCGATCCCGTCTGCGCCCGGGTCTATGAGCAACGGCACGCCCCGAACCGCAATGGTCAGTCCCAGGGCATCCGCGTGGGCGTGCTTCCGGTTCGCGCTGTAACCGAGTGGGCCACAGTCCCAGAGCAGAACGTCAGTCCCATGCGCGGACACGGATCTCGAAACGTAGTAGCCTCCAGCCGGGAACGCCTTCGCTGCATTCGTCGCTTCTTGGGCACTCTCCTCGGCCCCGACCGCGCGGTGTTCGAGAGGCCCCAGCGCCCACCAGGTGTGATCCGACAACCATGAACCGGCCGATGGTACTGTTCCGATCTGATGGGCCCTGCAAATCAGGGGAGCATTGAAGCGCAAGTAAGTGTCCTCCGCCCATGAATCACCGACCAGCGGGAAGTCTCCGCGCCCGTTATCGATCCACGTCTCGAATTCCCCCATTCTCTCGACTACGGCGTGCAGCTCACCGGCTTGGACCAGATCGTTCCTCATCGCGATCAACCACAGCTCGGCAAGTTCGCCAGCGATGATCTTGTGGTACATGGTCGATCGCTCGGCATGCACGCCATCGGGACCAACCTGCTTCCCGAGCTCGCGACGCAGGATCCTCCAACCTTTGCTGCGCCATCGTCGAGCGCCGCGAAATTCGGGAAACAGCTCCCCGCAGAGAGCAAGGGCCTTGGCCTCGAGCAGAACGTGGTTTCCCGGGCTGTGATACTCGAGAGTCTGGTAGAGGTATTCCGAGAGACGTCCCAGCACGCGCAGGAAGTTGCTCTGATCATCCGCCGACCAGAGCGCGCACGGCAGGAACAGGAAATAGGCCCACACCCAGGCGTTGACTCGAAATGCCACCTCGAAAGGTGTGTCCCACGCCAGCTTCCCGAGTCTCCCTCCATTGGCCCGGATCCATGCCGATGAGAGCTCCACGAACGTGTTCGCGTAGCGCTCCTCTCCCGTGTACCAAAAGGCAAACCCCAAGGTCGCGAACCACGAGTGGCGATTCAGGTCGCACGTCCAGTCGCCGTCGCCCCGCGGCGCCGCGTGCCAATCGATAGGGTCCAGAATCACGGGCGGTTGGCCCCGAAAGGTGAATCGCCGGGCACATAGCTCATCAGCCTCAGCAATCGTGCGATCGCGACACACCGGAGGCACGCGCTCCGCGATTCGATTCACATCGGTCGGGTCAAAGTGCCAGCCCGGTGACTCTCGAGACAGGAAGTGATCTCGCAGAGAATCCGGGTCCGTTTGGTCTCGATTGGGCAAGTCCAGGCTCGACCCGGACTTCGATACCCGAAAGACGGCGTCCACGAGCTTCTTGCGAGCACTCCACGACAGTCGTCGTGGCAGGTACATTCGATCCTGAGATGCGACCTTTCTGGCCGCCCACAGAGCCCAGTGAGTGACGTTCGGCATCCCGGACTATTCCCTCACCCGCTCCGGCGCCCGCTGTCTGCGTCTCCACCTCACCAGGGCTCTCGCCAGGTCCCGGGTGACGCGTGCGATATGCCTGAGATCGGACGGCCGAACGACCAGGGCGTCGCGAAGCGTACATGCCTCCAGCACGCAGAACAAACGCAGAAACAGGATGGCCGCAATCCAGTAGGACACGGTTGCGGCGATACCGGCGCCTACAATGCCCAGCCGACCCAGCAGCATGACGTTGAGCACCACGTCGGTCACCGCAGCTGCAGTGAATATCGGCACTCCGATTTGGGGTCTTCCACTCGCGTTGGCGTAGCTCCAGGTCACGCTGACTGACGTCCAGGCCACAGTTCCCACAAGAAGCCAGCGAAAGGCTGCCACAGCCTCCCTGAAATCCTCGCCGAACAGCAAGACGACCAGCGGCTCGGAGAAGATGCCGAGGACTGCCGCGACCAGGAGACCAAAGAAGACGCTCACCCGGAGAATTCGGGGAGCCTGCCCCGCACGAATCCTGCCCGAAGCGAATGCCGGGAACAGGATTGTCGCCAGCTCCCGGGACAGTCTCGAGACGATCTCGGCAAGGGCAACCGCCACTGAGTACAGGCCCAATCCGGACGCACCGAGAAACCCCGCCACGAGGAAGAAATCCAGTTTGCCGACCGCAAATTCGGCTAGTTCGCTTAAATATGTCCGGATCCCGAACGACAGTGAACGCCGTAGGAATGGACGAGAAAAGCCTCGCGGCGAGAGGGTCGCTCCTTCCGGCAACCGCGACCGCACCACTCGTTGGAACAGAACGAAGCAAGCGAACTGACCGATGACGACCGCGATGATCAGCCGATTCACCGAAATATCGCCGAACGGGTAGATGGCAGCCAGCGCAATCAGCGGCACCGACAACGCGAGTGTGCCGTTCAGCTTCGCCAGTGTGTAATCGCCGGTCGTGAGAAGGTACTGGCGTTGAAATACGATCATCGAGTAGACCGGCACCGACAGCGATGCCGCAACTGCTGCAGATCCGCCGAGCATGGAAACGGACCTGATGCCCCAATTGTGTCCGGCCAGGAAGTAGAGAACCGCCGCGCTGCCTCCCAGCACGAACGAGAGCACAAAGGCGTTCGACATGAAGTGCTTCAAATCTGTGGAAGTTCGGGAGGCGTGGAACATCTGTCCCGAGCCAATCCCAACGCTCGAGAACGCGCACAAAGCCGAGACAGTGGTCATGAACAGGCTGAAGGTGCCCTTGCCTTCGACACCCAGGACCCGGGCGATTACGACGCTGGATGCAAAGAGGGCCGCGAGCCCCAGGTAGGACACGCCGAGTGCAGTCGTGATCCGCTTGCCCAGTCCCTTAACCGCGCCCAATCATCCAACCCTCCCTGTTGCTCCGATCCCGTCCCGTGAGAGATTCAGGCCGATCACGGCCCCCATGGTTCCGAAGAAGATCAGGTTGACGGTCGGCTCGTGCGCCACGACAAACTGCGCTTGGATGAAATAGACCATCGCGAAAGCCAGTACCCAGGCGGCACCCTCCCGGCCCCAGTGAACTGCCGCTGCCGCTCGAGCCTTCCGGTAGATCAGGATCAACCCCGCTCCGTAGAGCGCGAGACCGACGCCACCCAGCTCCACGAGCACATCGAACACCGTGTTATGGACGACCGGTCGACTGTCTTTCCACTTTGCACTGCCGGCATAGGCCTCGACTTCTGTCTCGAATTCGTCGAATCCGTATCCGAAGAGAGGCCTTCTAGCGGCCATGCGCGACGCGGCCTGCCACAGATCCAGTCGGTAGGTAACCGTGCCGGAATCCTCGACCCTCTCTGTGGCCACCTTGCTCGGAAAAGCGATGAAAGTGGATGCCGTTAACGCGACGACGACGACACCAGCGACGACCCGACTCCTCGTTGTTGCGAAGGCCGCTGAGTACTCTGACGGTCGCAGCAACAGATACGCGGAGGCGGCTATGGTCGCGAGCCAAGCGGCCCTTGTATAGGTGAAGAGAATGGCAACCAGACACAGCAGCGCCCCTCCGATCGCAGCCGCCCGATTCCTCGTCAAATTTGCACGCAGAACGAAGAGCAGGAGGCAGTAGATCAAGCTCAGGACGAGTCCGTTCCACTCGAATTGCAGTAGCGAACCGCCCGAACGAAACGAGCCATATGTCTGGTTCAACGCCGGGTCTGCGATCCAACGAGGCAGCACGAACTGGTACAAGCTCAGCCGTTCGAGGACGGACACCACGCCCAGGTAGCCACCCAGAATGAAGAGGGAACTGAACAGCCCACGTATCTCTCTGTCAGAGAAGGACGCGCCGCGCAGCAGAACGAGCATGAAGAACGGGATGCCGAACTGCCTCATGTACTTGTTGAAGGCGACCTGTGTCATGAAACCACCGAGCGCCGACCGCAGCAGCCCGTAGACCACGAACGCCCCGAGGACCAGCGTCAGGCCATCGCGAAGGCGGACCCTGCTCCTGGGAAGCCGAAAGGCGCCGATGCTGAACGCGACGATCAGCATCGCATAGTTGTCGGGGCGCTCGAGGGGCGAGGACCAGCCGACAGCGTACTTGACGGAGTACAGGGCCACTGACGCGATGTAGACTCCGAACGCCGTGCCAATGTTGACTAGGGTCAGAAGTCCCAGCGAAACGAACCACAGAACCATGATCATCTGTTGCACCGGCACGGCACTTACGGAAGACAGCAACAGAAGAACGAGCGAGACGTAGAGCAGCCCCATCTCACTCATTTTGGCCATGCTGGACGCGTATGCCGGTGCAGCGTCCCAAGAAGCGGACGTCTCATATCTCATGACGCGGTCAGTCCTGGCATCGTTCCTCACAACGCGTGCATCCGGACGGGGCTAGGTCCTACTACGCTTCAGCAAGTCGCGCGCCAGGTACCCTACGAATGCCGCATTGCCGATCAGGTATCTCTTCCACAGTCTCCTGGGCTCACTGGCCAGGCGGAACAGCCACTCGAGCCCGATGTTGCGCATCCACGATGGAGCCTGCTTCTTGGTCCCGGCAAGAAAGTCGAAAGCGGCACCGACACCGATCATCACGCGGGCATTGAGCCTGTCACGATGATTGTGCATCCAGTAGTCCTGTTTCGGAGATCCTAGACCGACCCACAGTACGTCAGGATCCGCCTGATTCAGTCGGTCGATGATCGTCGGGTCTTCGTGTTGTCCCGACTCCCGAAAAGGAGGAGCCATGGAGCCGACTATGCGCAGTCGGGGGAATCGCGATCTCACCTTCTCGACAAGCAGCCGATTGCTATCCTGGGTACCACCGAAGAAGTAGTGAGTGAAACCCGACTCTTCGCTCAACTGGCAGAGGGCTGACATCACATCCGGCCCATAGGTCCGCGCGATTCGGGAATGACCTGCGATTCGCCCAAACCAGACGAGCGGCATGCCATCAGGAGTCGTCATCCCGGCACCGTTGACAACGTGACGATAGGTCTGGTCCCGCTGGCAGTCGACGATCGTCGACACCGGCGCCACGCAAACGTACTCTCGCCTGCCGTCGCGAACCCAGCTCGCGATGGTGGCACACGCTTCCTCCACGTCCGTAACGGCGACGCGAACGCCCAGAAGGTCGAAACCTGGCATTAGTTCGCCAGCCACGACCGTGATACCTCCTGCAGTCGACGCCTGCTCAGCGCGTGAAGCTCAACCTCTAACATAGCGCGAGACATATGCCCCCGTGCCCCTACGATGCGGTTCTCCTTGAGCCCGACCCGCGCAACGGCAAACCTGCCGGTCCTTTCTGGCCGCCGATACGTCTGCACGGCACCGTCATACCCAACTTCCTGCGCCGCTCGTTCCTCCCGAGCACCAAACGCTCCATCGGGGTACGCGAGCCAGCGCGCCTCCGAGCCGGTGATTCCTTCGATGATGGCCCTGGGCTCACGCAATTCGACCAGGAGCTCCTGATTCGAAAGGCCGGGCAGAATGGGATGACTCTTCGTGTGAGCACCGAAGGTCACTCCGGCGTCGCTCATCTCCCGTATCTCCTGCTCCGACAGGAAGAGTCGTCCGTTGTCCTGGCCGGGACTCGCAAACAGCGAACTCAGGAGTCCTTCCAACTCCTCTCGTTCCGCACTCGTCGACTCCTTGAACATCTCCACAAGGCTGCCGACGCTCGGCTCATCGCGAAAGACTGCCCTCCACTTTGCGCCGAGCGTGGCCAATTCCGAGAACCGTCTCTCAGGGCTCAACTCCATGAACTGCTTGAGCCGCAGTTCCAGAGTATCCCACCACGGCAAATCGGAGGAGCTCACGAAGTCCGTGGTCACGAAGACCGTGGCTGGAAGTCCCATCTCGTTCAAGACCGGCCAGGCGTGCTCGTAGACCCCGCGGAATCCATCATCAAAAGTGATTGCCACGCATTCTTCAGATGCGCATTCGACAGCCTCCTCAAGCCTGACGACCAGGTACCGGCGCGCCAGGTAGGCCAGTATGTCTCTGAACAGTGGTAAGGGCGTAATCAGCGACCTCGCGTAGGAGGGAACGGCGGGGCCCTCGTCCTCATCCCTGACATCGTGAAAGGACACCACGATCGGCCTGTCCCTGTTCGCGGTGCTCCTCCACAATCGAAGGAGGCCGGAATAGTAGACGACTCCGCAGAGCACCTGACGGATCAAACGGACGATCGGCGCTCTCACTTGGGAACCTGCCGATCCGCCAGAATGCGCTTCAGCACCTGGAGTTCCAGTTGGTATTGACGCATGCGTTCCGACTTGAGCCGCTTCATCGCCAACTGATACTCGCCGTGCCGCCTCCTGACTTCCGACAGACCCTCCACAATCTCCCGCTGTGTGTTTCCGATGAGAATCGCGCCAGTTCCCAGGTGCTGCCGTGTCGCCTCGTTTCGCGATGCCACCAGGGGCTTCTCAGCCGCGATCGCATCGCTCGCGGCTCGGGGTCTCACCGGGTAGTCTTCGGTGGTCAGCGCCAGTACTGCGTCGACACTGTTCAACATTCCGTCGTATTCCGCCTCGGACACGAAGCCCGTCAATACGACATTGTCCGGATGCGCCTTCAGGGTCTTGGTGTCGAGTCTCGCGTGGTCCCCCGTGACGTAGAATGTCGTTTCACCCAATTGACTGGCGGCCATCCACAGCTGTGCGATAGGCTCATCCGGATCGAAGGAACAGGGGACGAGAACCCTGAAGCTGCCAGCAAGCGGATGGACACTCCCGGGATGGAGCGCTGGCACCTTCGTCTCCAGCACTGTGGCATTGACTCCCCGCTCTCCTGCAAGGGACTGGATTGCCTCGTTATGGACCAGGGTCGTCAGGCTCCGGTTCATCACAAGACGGTTGAACCAGAAGCCGAATGGCAACCGCGACCAGTAGCCTGTCGTAGCCAGATGATGCGCATCGACTATGTAGGCGCAGGTGAATAGCCTGCTGTAGGCGAAGGCCAGGATTGCACAGAAGGGGGGTGGGGCGGATGCTACTATCACCGACGGACGCATCCGAAGGAAGATGCCGGCCGTCCACAGGGACAGGTAGACATAGCGCAGGGGTGCATACAGCTTCCGCCGAAGCACCGGCGGCGCAAGACGAAGCTCGGCCCCGAGGTCCTCGGCGAGACTCTTCGCGCGCCGGTTGTGCGGGCGCCAGTCAACGAGCACCGTTTCGCGAGGCCGCCTCGTAGCCCCGTCTTCCGTGACGCCTAGGCGCACCGCTCCGCACGAATCCAGAGGAAGCGGAATCGAGAGTTCTCGTCGATCCTCAACGGTACTGCGGGCCGCCTCAACGACTTCCGAGCCAGGTTCTTCAGATGACCGACAAGCCGGTTTTCACCCGTGACGCCAGCCCTGTAACGTTGCATCGCGATGACCTTGTATCCCGCCTTATCTAGAATGGCCCTCATATGCCCTTCACCGGAAAAACTGAGGTGATCGGGCAGGTAGAGGGAACCGGGGAATTCGCTCCTCGGAATGTCGCCGGCGTTTCCAGTTGCCAACAGCAGCTGACCGCGAGGCTTGAGCCGGATTCTCAGCCCTTCAAAGAACTCGACCGGGTCGGGCAGGTGAGAGAACACGTTGACCAAGGACACGTGGGTGAACTCACCGGAAATGTCCCGTAACTCGGCGCTCGTCACCGGGATGCCACGCGATTGGCACCACTTCACCTTCGCTTCGCAGGGCTCCAGGCCCAGCAACTCCGAGCCGGAGGCGACGAGAACATCCAGAGCTTCCAGGAGCTCGCCGAAACCCGCGCCGATATCGAGCCATCGACAGGGTTCTGACCTGAGCTCTTCCTGAGGGAACAGAGCGGAGGTCTTCTGGCAGAATTCGTCCACCTTCAGCGAGGAATGGCGCCCGACCATCCTCAGGACTCCTCGGTCCAGCCTGTGCATGCCCGTTCTGGCCGCAGCATCGATGTCGCTCAGGAGAGGGCGTGGATTCAAGTACACCAGGCCGCAATTCAGGCACTTGACCATGGAATAGCCGCTCTCGCGCGCCCAGGGCTCCGAGCGGCTCTCGCCACACAGATAGCACGCAACGTGCTCGAGTTGCATTGGTTCCCTCCTGGTGCTGGCCACCTTGCGGTCGCGAGAGTCGGTGCAAACGCGCCCTGCGACATCGCTCCCCAACGCCGGTTCGGTCCAAGCCGAGCAGATCAGAGCGCCAGCTCCGAGCCAAACAGCCTCGCTACCTCCGCGGTCCGGCTGTCCACATGGAATTCGTTCAGAATCGTCCTCCTTGCGCTGCGTCCCAGACGCGACCTCAGATCTTCGTCCTCTATCAGCCTCATGGCGGCGGCCGCCAGCTGCTCGGGGTCCCGCGCCTGCACGAGCAGGCCGTTCCTGCCATCGTCCACGAGTTCAGGGATTCCCGTGATGTCAGACGCGATTACCGGCAGTCCAGCTGCCATCGCCTCCATAAGCACGACCGGGATTCCCTCACTGACGCTCGGGTGGATGAGCACATCTGATTGTCGGTAGTACTTCCCGATCTCGTCGTGCTCGACACTGCCGACCAGCGAGACCTCGCTCTGCACATTGCAGCTTCGAATCAGCCTGGAGAGCCGGTTGCGCCTCGGTCCGTCACCAACGATCACACAGCGGAAGTCGACCCCTCTCGCCTTCAGTATCCGACACGCCTCGATCAGGTATTCGTGACCCTTCTGCCATACCAGGTTGCCGATGGCCGTAAAGACGATGGGATCCCCGCTGCCTCTACCAGTACCACGGAGAAATGCACCTGGATCCACTCCCATGCGTATCGTCTTGATCTTACCCGGTATCGCTTTGGGCGCGCTGGCCAGCAGGACTTGCCTGATGTGCTCACACACGGCAACCGCGAACTTCGCCCTCGTCGTCTTCTCGGTCAGCAGGACCTTCTCAACCAGGACGTCGCTTCCGTGTGCAGTGAAGCTGAAGGTCAATCCGGCCAGCTCCGACGCCATCATCGCGACCGTGCACGCGCCGCCGGCGAAATGTGCGTGGATGTGCCCTATCCGCCTCTGTTCGAGACTCGCCGCCAGCTGGGGAGCGATCACGAAGCCGTATAGGGTCCTCAGTCGCCGCCTGGTGGTTGGATGAGGCCTCAGGACGTGTCTCAGGGCCGCGACGTACCGTGCCGGAGCTCTTCTCGCGTAGACGTAGTGGGCACGCATCAGGTGTTTAATTGGTGCAGACGACAGGTACGTCGTGGATTGCGTCAACGACTGAGTCCTCCCCGAGAGAGGAGCCCCTGGACTCGGCCGCCAGATGGCGTACAGATCGATTGGCATCCCGAGGTCACGCAGCCGGCTCACCTCGAGTTCGATGAACGTCAGGGAGAGCTTCGGATACAGATCAGTGATGAAGGCCACTCTCGGCCAGGAATGCTCTCCAGCTGTCGTTACAGCGGTGGGCTGTCGGGAAGCGGCGGCAGGACGAGTAGGAACCATGAAAAACGCAACCAGTCTGTCCGACTAGTAGCCGAGTGAAGCGCGCGAATGGCTCAGCGGCCAAAGATCAGTTCGTGAAGGCAACGATCACTCCAGCGGCGGAAATGCATGCCGCAATGAGCACTGCGCCGTTTCTCACAATCCACGGGGTCTTCGGCACAAACAACTGGTCTCCGGACTCGAGCGACGTTGCCACCGAGCGGCTGACGTCCAGTCCGTCGACTATTTCGTCCCCGTTTCGTATGAGGCGGACTTTCTTGAGATTGCCGTCTTCTGTCGCACCCCCGGCGAGTGCTATTACGTCGTCGATCATCAGAGTCTGGTCGACCTGATAGAGGCCCGGGTTTCGAACCTCGCCCAATACACGTACGCGCCTGAGATACGCGACCTGGACGGACTGATTTCGAGTAATCTCCGCGAACTCCGCTCCCAGGTCCACCTTGACCTGGGCGGCCGAACGGTCCGTCAATTGACGCTGCCCGAGCAGCGGGAGGATAGCCGAGCCGTCCTCGTCGATCGTGTACTCTCCGTTCAAGTCCGGTTCACGCGAGAACGTGAGCCTCACGGCGTCTCCAGGCACGAGTGGCAGCTCACCCGGAGCCACGACTGAGACTTGCTGTTCGCCGGCCGACTGCTGACCTCCGCCCGCGCACCCGAACGTTGCCGCGCCCATCAGCACGCCGATCACAACGCCGGCTGCGGGACCGCTCATTCCAAGCGGGAATCCCCTAGGCCTCATGGCTGTATGTCCTGTAGTGTGGAGGAAGCTCGACGTCGTTCAGCACGATCCCAGCCGTTTTCGCCCCCGCGCGCTCCAGGCGGGAAAGCGTTACGTGGAGGGCCGACCTGTCGGTGTGCCCGCCGCGCACGACGACCACCACACCATCCACCCCGGCCGCGACTGCCGCGGCATCGGTGACCACGTTGAGGGGCGGAGTGTCGACCACGACGAGCTCGAAGCGGGACATCAGTTCCGCCAGCAGCTCCCTGAATCGCTCGGACTCCAGCAGTTCCGCAGATCGAGAAGTATGCGACCCCGCTGGCAACACATGCATAGTATTCCCTGCACCGATCTCGATACGCTGGATTGCGTCGTTCAGCTCGACTTCGTCGGTCAGGACCTCGGTCAAGCCGACGCCCGAAGAGGGTAGTCCGAGAAAGCGCGACACGCCTCGACCCCTGAGATCTGCGTCGATCAGAATTGCCTGTGTTCCGTGACTCGCCCGGACGATGGCCAGATTGCAGGCCGTGAACGTCTTCCCTTCACCCTGGGCAGGACTGGTAATCGCTACGGAACGCAGGCCCCCGTTTCGCATCTCCCGTCCGAAGAAACCCAGATCGGCGTTCAACGTTCGGAAGGCCTCGAGCGCCAGCTCGCGCTCGGTTGTCCATGCGGGAGTAAGCGCCGTCGATAAGTGGCCGTTGGAAGCCGGAAGCCTGATCGAGATAACCGGGCCGGGTCTGCCAAGCCCCGGAAGCAGGCTCAGGACCGGTATGCCCGTGGCTTCCTCAACTCCCGACGGCTCCCGGACTCGGGTATCGGTTTGCTCCTTCCACAGACCGAGCATGAATCCGAAGCTGAGAGCGAGTATGAACCCGAGACCAATGTTGAGGGGCGCGTTCGGCGACGAGGGCCTGAAGGGAAGTGATGCCTTGTCGACCACTCGAACGCTCGGGAGATCCACGGCCTTGGCGATCTCCGCCTCCTGGCGATGCGTCTGCAGGAATCGGTACAGATCCTCCAGCAACGACACCTGCCGCTCCAGACGAGCGGTTTCGATCTGCTGAGCGGGAATGGAGGCCAGCACGTTGCCCGAATTCCTGAGCGCCGCGTCCATTGACTCAATCTGGGCATTCAGGGCCTGACGATATCCCGTGGCAATCGCCTTGAGCTGTTGCTCGACGTCGGCTACCCGGTCGTTCAGGGCAGCGAGCTCGACATCCTTGTCAGATCGGCGAAGCGCCAGGTCGTTCCGCCTGTTTTCAAGCTCTACGAGATTCGTGAGAAGCGTCGTGACCATCTGGTTCTGGCTCTTGAGAAAGGTGGGAAAGGCAGCCAGATCCCGGTACTTGCGCCCTCCCCTGGTGTCGTCGCTCTCGATCTGGTCGATCAGGGTTCCCAGTGCCGCTTCCTCTGCCTTGAGGGATTCCCGTTGTGCCCACATGGCGGCGTTCTGCCGAACCTGTTCCGCGGCTCGGATGTCGAGGGCCACGGCATGAGAGCGCCTGGTGTAGTCACTGAGGCTGTCCTCAGCCAGCTTGAGACGTTGAGCCACAAGGTCCGTTTGGTCAGACAGGAAGTCGGCAGCCGCGGTCGCCTCGGCCTGCTGCAGCTCTGATCTCAAGCTCAGGTAGCTGTCCGATACAGCATCACACAGCCACTGCGCTTCCGCCGGCGTTCGACCCGAACAGCGGAGCGCGACGACATCCGCGTCCCGATCGACAACACTCACCTCGAGTCGTTTGGTTGTCTGCACCACGGCTTCGCTGAAAGGGATGATCTTCATCCTGTACTTCCCGACGCCCAGACCCGCTCCCTTGGTCAATCCCGAGACATTGGCGAACTCGATCGATTCGTCCGGCCCCGCGGTTGCGACGGTCGCGCCGGACTTCAGGTCGCGCACGGTCAACTGTGAATCAGCCGAAGAGGACAACTCGTATTCTCCCGGGACGGCACTTGGACCCGACTGGAACCACTGAAACAACTCGCCAGGAGGTACTCTGCCATGCGGGCCTTCCACGGTCACATGCAGGCTTCCTGACTCGACAGCAGGTTCCACGACACGGCGACTTCGAATCAACTCTATTTCCGTACGCCTGCTGGCCACGTCTCCCAGACGATCCAAGAGCGCCAACGCATCCGAGTTGACCGGGTTACGCTGCTCGACCAGGAAGCTCGCGCTCGCTTCGTAAGTCTTGGGGAGCAATAGTGTAACGGCAATGGCGAAGATCATCACGGGAACGAAGCCGGCCAGGATTATCCACTTCCGGCGACGCAGGAAGCCCAACGCCTTGCCCGCGTCCAGTGGCATATCGTAGCCCGGTCCGCCCGCGGTCCTCGGCTCGAGATAGGTCCTAGCACCCGACGGTGCGGGGGGCTTGCCCTCGTGTCGGCGAGCCAGCGGGTGATTCTCGTTTTGCATCAGCTCTTCCGGTCTCCAGGTAAGGCTGTTCTGCCTGCTGCCTGCGTTTCCTGATCCGGCGCGCACGGATCTCCCGGCCTGACTCAAAGCCTCTCGTTCAGGTTCAGCGACCGCATTCGGGTACCGCCGATCATTCGGTCGAATGCGCCATCGGCATGTTTCTGACTATGCTTGTGTCGCCGGAACAAGGCCTTGCAGGACCCTGAGGATCTCAGTCGACGTGGGCTCCAATCCACCCACCACGCGCACCGACCCCTGCTCCAGTTGAGCCAGGCCCGTGCCGCTCTGGCGCGCCCAACCAGCTACGTGGGAAAGGTCGGTAACAACGACGGTGGCGCCGGCCGCCGCCGAGCGCGCGTGCTCGGTACTCCTATACTCAATATACTCAGGCAGTTTCCTGTCGCCATTTCTCTTGCGGTCTGCCTGCTCGGTGACCATCTCGTCGATGCGGGGACGGTTGCACGGAGCGACCAGCAGCTTGACCGGCCACTGTTGGGATAACTCCACGCACGCCGGGATCAGGCTCTCCCAGCTCGGACTCTCTGACAGACGTCCGCGCTGGTCGAGAGCCACGAAGACGTAGTGACCGTTGGACGCCGGGACCTGTTGGGTCTCCGGTCTGGCAACGCTCCGGGGCGACCTCTTGGCCCTTCGCGGCTCCAAACGCCTGGCACGCCTGACCCGCGAAACCGCCCCTGATGACAGACTCTTGAGGACAAAGATGGCCGTCTCAACCAAGATCAGGAAGTCAAGGCCGGCAGATCGGTTCCGCAGGTAGTAGAGATCGTACTCCATGTTGGCGTGTATTTCTTGCCCACGGTCCGGGCTCAACTGCCACAGGCCGGTGATGCCTGGCGTTGCCTCGAGGCGTAGTCTCTCGAAGCGACCATAACGCTCGACGACGAACGGCATCTCGGGACGAGGGCCCACCAGGCTCATTTCGCCACGCAAGACGTTCACCAGCTGCGGGAGTTCGTCCAGTCCGGCGCGACGCACATGCCTGCCAATCCGGGTAACTCTGGGATCGTCCGCCGTGATCGGGGACATCTCGTAGATTCCACTGTCCGCATACATGGTGCGGAACTTCAGGATCTCGAATAGCCTGCCTCCCTTGCCTACTCGCTGCTGCCGAAAGACGGCTGGACCTGGCGAATCCAATCGGATCAGAGCGGCGAGAACTGCCCAGGCCGGCATTGTAACGGTGATCAGGAAAGCCGACAGACATACGTCTACGATCCGCTTGGACACAAAATAGGATGTCGTTGCGGAACCAGAGTACGGACGCAGGACTGTCGCCGTGGCAATATCTTCAACCCGAAGCTGATCTGCCCTGACATCACCGATCTTGGGAACGAAGCCGATGTCCACTTTCAGACCCTGACAGCGAGCCAGCAAGTCCGAGATCAGGTCCGCTCGGTCAAGAGGAACTGTTACCAGCAATTCATCGATGTGGTGTTCCTCGACGAGCTCTGTCAGGTCGTCCAGCCGGCCCAGCACCGGCACTTCGAGCGATCCTGTGGGTTGATGGTCCGCCCGGCACCGTACGGTACTTCCCACAGGCTTCAGACCATCGATGAAACCGACCACAAGCGCGCCCGTTCTCGGCGCCTGCATGATCTTCTTCATCAGCAACTGGCCGGTCTCGCCACTTCCATAGATGAGGATCCGCCGGGCTCTGCCGTGTCCCACCTGCCATTTTCGAACGACGGACCATGTGAATCGACGTCCCAGGAGAAAGGCGAGGATCGTCAAAGCAATGGCAAGTCCGATCAGGGCCTTGGGCCCGAAGCCCCGGTCGGCCAGAAAGAGCAATGCCAGATAGAGAGTCGCAACCTGAACCAGCAGCCGGGCGGTCGACTGAAGGAGACGAAGATCCAGTACGGTTGCACGTCCGCTATACTGACCTCCGCGTGCCAGAATCGCTATCGACAGCAACGCGAAGACGACCCCCATAGCCATGAAGCTGAGAAGCTCGGGCCGTGGCTGAGCCACCCAGCCTGCCTGAGAGGCCCACCCATATATGGCATACGCAAGTCCGAACGCAGCCATCGTCGAGATCAGATCGGACGCAGCTGTTGCCGCCGCCCCGAGACGATCCGCGGTCCGGGCACGGCCGTGACCGCCTGACTGCGGTCCCCTGACTCCCATTCTGGAAGCGGCCACCAACCGAAGAACATCTCGGGAAGTGACAGCGATCTTCATACGACTGGCACTCAGCTTTCGATCGTACCGCAACACCAGGGGCACTTCTGTGACTCGGGCCCCGGTCGCGCGCACATGGCTCAGGAGCTCGAGGCCGGCTACAAATCCCTTCTCGGCCAGTTGCGGAACTCCGTCTCGGGAATCGATCACCGACTTCAGCACGGACGACCTGTACGCCCTGTAGCCAGACGTGAAGTCCCGGACCTCCCCGAGTGGCATCATCACTCGCAGCAGCAGGGAAGCCGCGTCACTCAGAAGCCGACGGTGGAACGGAACCCCAACGACCCGCCCACCGAGCTTCATTCGCGATGCGATGACGACATCATTCCCCAGCTCGATCGCCTTGAGCATCTCCGGGATCAGAGCCGGGTCGTGAGAGTCGTCTGCATCCATGGTGACGATCACGTCACTCAACGGAGTCGCGTGGATCAGGCCGGTCCGGAGAGCCACACCATAGCCGCAGTTCTGCTCAAGGCGCAGAAGCTGGATCGGCATGTGGGCTGCCCGCTCTCTCACTACCTCGGCGGTTTCGTCGTCCGACCCATCGTCGACAACCACGACGTTGTAGGCGAAGCGCTGACCCTGAAGCACGTCTCGGATGCGGTCCAGCAGCGTGCCGATGCCCGCGGCTTCGTTATAGGCCGGCATGACGACAGATAGATCTAGCATTCGGTCCAGTTCTGGCGTGCGATCAGAGAAAGCCCGATTCTGTGGTGTCAGACGCAATTCTGAGTCCGAACGGCGCCAATGGAGGGAACGTCCCGGCACATCAGCTCCGCGCCCGAAGGAAATCACCATAAGTCATTACGCTCCAACATCTTACCCCGGGGGCGCAGTGACACGAAGGGCGTGGCTGTCACTCGGGAATAAGGAATCTACTGTGGTGGATCGTTTCCGCAATCTGTTGCGACAGCACTACACGTGCAGTGGAGAAACCGAGCCTCTGCGGGCCCCGGGGGCGGAGCCGCTACCGTGAAGCACCACCCCGCCCCCACGATTCTGAAGCACCACCCCGCCCCCACGATTCTCGTGATCGCGGGAACGAGACCGGAAGTCATCAAGTTGGCTCCCGTAATTCAGGCGTTCAGCGCGGGTGAGGAATGGTCCCTGCGCTTTGCAGCGACGGGACAGCACAGGGAGCTCCTGGACCAGGCCCTCGACCAGTTCGGTCTCACTCCTGACATCGATCTCGACTTGATGCGCAGCGGTCAGACCTCGATCGACTTTGCAGCCAGAGCACTGCCATCGATCAGGGCAGCGATCAATGTGGCAAAGCCCGATCTGGTGATCGTTCAGGGAGACACGAACACCGCCGTGTTTGGGGCTCTCGTCGCGTTTCATCTCGAGATTCCGGTCGCTCACGTCGAGGCGGGACTGCGCTCGGGGGACCTCAGGAATCCCTTCCCCGAAGAAGGCAACCGGCGAATCATCTCACAGCTGGCGTCGCTCCACTTCGCCCCCACGGAGGGGAACCGGCGCAACCTCGTGGATGAGGGTGCCGACCCGGACCGCGTCCCGGTTACCGGCAATCCGGTGATAGACGTCCTGAAGGAGATCATCCGGCGTGTGCGACCGCCGGATGTACAGCGTGCTCCACGGTCGAACGCGGGCGCGAAGTTCCGGATCCTCGTGACGTTACATCGTAGAGAGAGCCTGGGCCTCCCGCTCGAGCGCATGTGCGATGCGATCGTTAGGCTGGTTCGAGAGGAGCCTAGAGCGCACGTAGTGTGGCCAGTCCACCCGAATCCGGAAGTTCGCGAAACTGTCGCTCGCAGATGTCGTGATGTCGACCGGCTCCGGCTCGTCGACCCGGTTGGCTACGAGGAATTCGTCCGCTTGATGTGCGACACCGATCTGGTGATCTCGGACTCTGGTGGCGTGCAGGAAGAGGCGCCGACCGTCGGCACTCCGCTGCTTGTGGCTCGTGAAGTGACCGAACGACCGGAAGTGATTGAATGCGGCGCCGCAAAGCTGATTGGTCGCGATCCAGACTTGCTCTTCGACACGGCCCTGGAGCTCATGTCAGATTCGACCGCCTATGCCGCAATGGTCGACAAGCCCAATCCATTCGGAGACGGGCATGCGGCGGAGCGCATAGTCGCGGCAACACGTGAATACATGAGTCGCGTGTGAGGCAGCCTCTACGCTGCATACAGGACAAGTCCTCCGACGATCAGAATCACGGCAGTAAGGTGGTGCCTGTTGACATCCTCCCCGAGACCGTATCGGGAGAGTGCGAGCACCAGAATCTGGACAACGCCGACGCTCATGTAGACCGTGCCTACTTCGAGCCGGGTCAGAGCAGCGAAGAACCCAATCTGAGCGATCGCGAAAAGAGCCAGCGCGCGGAGCAGCAACGGGCCGGGCCGGTGCCGTACGAAATAGAGCTTGTACGAATACTGGGCCAAGGCGGTGCACACGAGAGCCGTGGCGAGCAGTCCGGTGCTGATCACGCGGCCACCTTCACGCTCAACCACAGCGTACCCGAGGTGATGAGGACCGCCCCGAGCACCTGCCGAATCCCGATCTGGTCGCCGTAGGCGAGAGCGACGAACAGCATGGCCGGATAGAAGAGGCTGGACAGCGGAACGGTGCTGCTCAGTCTGAATCGACGGTGTGCCATACCCCACACCCCGAGCCGCACGAGGTTGAGACCCAGCACGGCCGCGACGCCGACGCCCAGGATAGCCGGACGCCAATCGACCCTGTGATCCGCGATCGCCTTCAATAGAACGGCGCCGAAAACCTGCAACGCCACCGCGACCGTCATCACACCAATCGCCTTCAAGTTCGATCGGAACACGCTCGCGGTCGACAGCGAGGCCGAATCTCTGTGGTCCAGGTCTTCGTTGCCTGCGTCGGAGGAACCCGATTGGCTCGCGCTACTCAATGGAGTTCCCCCTCCAGCTCGAGTTGCAGCTTCCGGAACACCTCGTCCGACACCCTCTGCGACCTTGACGCGTGGAGTGGCGGCGGAATCCGTGTAGGGTCGACGGGAATCTCCAGGATGCTCTGCGCCACCTCGGTCACCAACCTGGCTGGATCAGCGCAGAAGTCCTCGTATCGCACAACGCGGAATCGCTTTGGGCCCAGCTCATCCTGTTGCTCGCGCGTCAGACGGGCGTAGTAGCGAACCTGTCCGCAGACATCGATCGCCGGATCAGCGTGCCTGCTGCGAGCTGGATCGTCGCGGCCGTAGGATGCCGCCGGGTCGCCGTGGATGTACGACCGGGCCACCAGTAGAGATTGCGCCAGGAAGATCGGGTCACGCTCGAGGCAAATGAAGTGGGCCGTGGGCAGGTGGCGGGCGACGAGCGACGCGTGGGCGATGAGGCCGTTGTTCTTGGCGACCAGCGGTCGGCCTGACCATTGCTCAAACGCACCGAAGAAGCGTGACATCGCGAGTGCTTCGCCCTCGCTCAGCTCGGAACGGACCTTGGTTCGGTCCTTCCCGAGCCAGCGGTCCCAGAGGTACAGCCCGTCATTCCACCCTCGAATGCCCCCGGTACGACCGTAATGGCTTCGCAGGCTCAAACCTCGGCTTCGTGGTCGTGCTCTCACGAGACTACTCATGGTGATCGGAGCACGCGGAAATACGGATGTCAGGTTCGTGAAGTACGCGACATGAAGCGCCCTGGCGATCGTCAGGGCAACAACAGTAGTGCCGCTTCTCGGTGGTCCGCAGACGAAGAGCATGGGAAGGGACGGTTCAGGCGCTCGGCGGTATCGGCGCCTCTCGGCGCCGGCTGCAGCCAGGTCTAGCGGAGTAGCCGCCAGGGCGAGAGCAGCGAGAAGCAACGCGAAGCGGCCCTCGGGCCCGGAGCGCAGTGTTCGAAAGGCCAGCCCGAACGGATCCTGAAGGTCCGCCGGTACTGCAAAGTGAAGCAGTCCGCGCAGTGGCGATCTCAATCAGCCCCCTGGGAAGGTCCGACGATTCGGTACAGACGGAATCCCGCGAAGGTGGCCTCGAGCACGACTGCGTACTGCCCTGCAACGGCATCCAGTAGAGTCCCGTCCGGGTCGCCATGGAAAGCCCTCGAATAGGCGAGCCAGACGTAGCCGTGCTCGGCGAGTTGACCCGAGATGTCGGCCAGGGTGCGATCCCGAAGCTCGGGATCCGAGATCACCGGAACACCTCTCAACTCCCAATCATCCTCGAGATAGTGCTCGAGGGGTCCTATCATGTAATCGACGCAAACGAAGACGGGAACACGATCACCATATGCATCCAGGAACCGGGCCACTGCCCTCGAGTCTTCGTTGCGGTAGTTGTCCGACCGATGGCGATTGGCCAGAGCTACACCTGAAACAGCAAGTAACGCCAGGCCGGCCCCAACAACCGCGCGAGAACTCCGCCACCGCGAGAGCCCGGCTCCAAGCCAGATCGAGACCGGAATGAACACCCATACGACGTGACGAACGTTGTAGCCGAACGGCCCTATCTCGCTGGTGAGTCCTACGAGCGCCACGGGCGCGACAGCCAGTGCAACGAGAGAGGCCCTCCATTTCGCGCTGCCCAGGGCTACGAACCCACTCTTGATCAGGACGACGAGGGAAACTGCGATCACTGCCAGCCAGAGTCCCGCCGAAGCGACAACCTCACGACCACTCAGGTCGTGAAGCTCTCGGAGTGAGGGGCCTACCGTATACCCTGTGATGAACGACAGATACGTGTAGCCGAACCCGGATGGACCGAACCCGCTCAGACGCGACGCACCCCAGGCCCCATGGAGATCCTGGAGCAGAAGCCACGCCCAGGGTATCGCCACAAAGGCAAGCGCCAAGAAGGCCGCCAGCGCCCGTCGAGGTCGCGATCGGTCTCGGGCCTTCGCCACCAGGGCGGTACCGGCCAACACAATCAGAAGCACAGGAAAGTAGTAGTGCGTGAAAACCCCTGCGGTTGCAGCGACAACGAACAGGACCCAGTCCCGTACCGAATCCGTATCCAGGCCTCGATAGAACAGGAGCAAGGTCAGGGCTGCGAGGAGAAAGTCCAGGCCGTAGACCCGAGTCTCCTGTGAGTACCAGATGTGGAACGGTGACACGGCGACCAGGAGCGCAACCCAGAATGCCACGCGCCGACCCGCGAGCCACCGCGCCAGGTAATAGACAGCGACGATGGAAAGGAGTCCGAGCACGACGGACAACACGCGCGCTGAAAGGTCTCCCGGAAACAGCGCCTGCCAGCCCCGGAGAACAAGGTGGTAAAGTGGTGGAAACCGTCGAGCTCCCTTGATCAGCCCGGCAAGATCCGTGGGTCGGCGAGCGACATCCAGTTCCGTCACCTCGTCCATCGTGAGACTCTGGCCGTCGAGACCCAGCAGCCGGAGCACCAGTCCCACCATCACGATGACCGCAAGGGCTATGCTCTCCGCTCTCGCGTAGTGCCGCACGGCGGTAGCTCGGCGAGAATAGTCGAGCCCTTCCTCAGGATCAGCTGGCATTCTGGACCCGACCCGATGTGTTTCGTCTAGTGGTGCTCGTGCCCCCCCGGCACAGACTGGAGACTGCCTTCGGGGTCGGGCAGGAATCAAGCCTCATTACTCTAGTCGAACTGGCTGCGTGGTCAAGGAACAATCGGCAGCTGGCTTTTCCGGTTTCCCGCACCATTGCGAGTCGGGCACCTGATGCAGGTCCTCTTGCATTCGATCTTGATTCCTTCGCAGCGCCCACGCATCGTGCCGACCTGATGACCCTGCGGTCGGCAGAGCTCTCGCCGCCGGTGAGTGGCGCCCTGACTCGGACAGGAGCAGCACATGCCCTGCGAAAACACCCGCGCCGCCATCACCGGCGGCAACAGCGGAATCGGACTCGCGATCGCCCGCGCCTTCCGGGACGAGGGCGGGCAGGTCGCGATCCTCGGCCGCGATCAGGGGACCCTCGAAGCCGTCGCGGCCGAGCTCGGCCCGGAGACCGTCGCCGTCAGCGGCGACGTGGCCCGCCTCGACGACCTGGACCGGTTCTTCGCGGAAATCGAAGCGGCCTTCGGCGGTCTCGACGTCCTCGTGGTGGCCGCCGGTCTGTACCAGCCGGCCTCGCTCGCCGACACGACGCCCGAGCTTTTCGACCGGACGAGCGACGTCAACTTCCGGGGCTCTTTTTTCACGGTGCAACGCGCCCTTCCCCTCCTGCGGGACGGGGCCTCGGTGATCCTCATCACCTCCACGATCAACGAGGCCGGCGTGCCGGGTCTCACCGCCTACGCCGCGACGAAGGCGGCCCTCCGGTCGCTGGTTCGGGGCTTCGCGGCCGAGCTCCACCCGCGCGGCATCCGGGTCAACGCGATCAGCCCCGGGATCATCGACACGCCGATCTTCGATCGCCTCGACCGGACGGACGAGGAGGTCCGGTCACTCAAGGAGGGGCTGCGTTCCCAGGTCCCGGTCGGCCGGCTCGGCACCGCCGGGGAGGTCGCCGCCGCCGCCGTCTTCCTCGCCTCCGACCGTGCTTCCTACATCACGGGCGTCGAGCTCCCGGTCTCCGGGGGCCTGGGACAGCTCTAGACGTCTGCCCGCGCCGGACCCCGTCGCGTATATTCGATCGAGCCCGCGGGTCACGCGGGTAACGGGCGGGAGTGTGAACGGAAGGGTGCGGCCCATGGTGCCACTCAGCGAGATCATGACGAAGGAGCTCATCACGGTGAGCCCCGATCTGACGTTACAGGACGTGGCGCGCGTGTTCGCCGAAGCGGGCATCAGTGGTGCACCCGTCGTGAGCGGCCGGGAGCTGGTCGGTGTGATCTCGATGACCGACCTCGTCGAGTTCGAGACCAGCAATCCCGGAGCTCCGCGGCAGCGTGATGACGGGGCGGAGTGGGGCGAGATCGAGACCGTCGCCACGCTCGACGGCTCGGGGGACGGCGAGCCGGGAGTCTACTTCACGGAGATGTGGGAAGACGCCGGTGCCGACGTCCTCGAGCGCTTCCAGAGCGACAGCCCGGAATGGAACCGGATGGCTGAGGCGACCGTCGGCGGCGCGATGACGACCTCGGTCGTGTCCCTCCAGCCCTCCGCTGCCGTCCAGGACGCCGCGCGGCTGATGATGCTCGCCGGTGTGCACCGCGTCCTCGTCGTGGACGACGGCGGCGAGCTCGTCGGTCTCGTCAGCTCGTCGGACATCGTCCGGGCCGTCGCCGAGCGGGGGCTCGCGGAAGGCTGACCTGAGCCACCCGCCCGCGCCGGACCGACGCGGGCGCCAGCTACCCGGTCCGCCGGTTCGTCAGAAGGCCGACACGACGCCGATCGCCAGCCGTGCGCCTTCCCGTTCGATGTCCCACGCCACTTCGCCCGTGAACCGGATGTTGCGCCACACCAGGTACGACGCGTCCAGCGCGACGAGGTTGTACTTCTGGACGAACAACTGCTCGTTGATGCGCAGCGACACGATCGGGTCGCTCGCGTCGATCCAGTTCCATAGGCCGGTGACATACCAGCGTCCCCCGGCCCCCGCGGGCCACCAGATGATCTCGGCGAGCGCGGAGTTGGCCCACGTGTCCGTGGGGGCGTCCGCCGCGTCGAAGAAGGGCTGGGTGTCCCAGCGCCTCAGGTACTGGACGTTCAGCTGGCCCCAGTCGCCAAGCGCGACCGATGCGTCGGGCCCGACGTACCAGATCTCGTCCGTCGCGTCGTTCGCGACCTCGTTGCCATACAGGCCGAACACCCCGATCCGCACCTTGCCGAGCGAGTGCGAGTAGCGGGCGAACAGGTTCTTTCCGTTGTCCCGGTCGTACTGCCTCGACTCCGTGGCGCCGCCGATCCCCTGCCCGTTCACCACTCCCAGCGTCACGTCGCCGTTCTTCCAGGGGGAGAACGGGACCATCACGCCGCGGTCGTACGTCAGGTCGGCCCTGGCGTCTCCCATCCGGATCCGGTACAGCTGGTAGTCCTCGAACTCGAGCCGCAGCTCTCGCTTGAACATCGGGTCCGAGATCTGGAACTGCCCCGCGATCGCGTCGATTCCACTTCCCCCGATGTCGGAGAACTGGAGGTACGCGTCCTCGATGCCCGCGATCTCTCCGCGCTCGCTGAGAAAGAAGTAGAAGTAGTAGCTGATCTTCTTCGCGATCGGGCCGCCCGACAGGAGCTTGATCCCGTACGGGAACGAGAGGTCGTTGGAGACCGCCTCACCGTCCGTGAGGGTGGAGGCCTGCGCGTACCCGTCGAACCGGATCGCCAGCGGCACGTCCTTCATCAGGCGCAGCATCGGGTCGCCCGTGTCGATCGTGTCGCGCGGCTCCTCTTCCACCGCGAGCTGGAAGCCGTTCGCGGCGAACGTCTCCCCGAACTCGGTCAAGCGGGGAATGGGCGCGTGGCACACGCTGCAGCTGAACTTGTACTTCCTGGCGAAGGCCGGGATCTCGACGCGGCCTTCGGTGAAGGACAACCGCCCCGACTCGTGCGCGTTCGCCTCCGATGGGAGGGCGGCCGCCGCGATCGGAAGCAGCAGGATCGAGAGCAGGGTTCGAAGCGGAGCAGGCATCGGACGTCTCCGAGGTGCGAGGTGGTGCGAGCGATCTACGGCCTGTCTGGAGGCGGGAGGCGCAAGGCCCGTACCGCGGACGCGCCGACGTCAGGCCGGATTCGTCCCGCGTAACATGATTCCGCACAACGCTTTAGGAGTTGCGTCAGCGGGGAGTCGAGCCGAACGCGCCGATGCGGCGTGACGAAACGGCCCGCGACGTGACGCGATCACCCGCGGTCTGATGAGCTACGGGGCGGACCACATGGAGTGGCCCGCCCCGGCTGGAGTGCGGCTCTCGCGCCTGCCGGCGTCGATCGCCGTCGGCGATCCGCTTCGGCGCGCCTCGGGTCAGCGCTTCTTGACCGGTACGAAATCCCTCGTGTCGTAGCCGATGAACACCTGCCTCGGACGGGCGATCTTCTGGTCGCCGTCCTGCAGCATCTCGCTCCACTGGGCCAGCCAACCGGCGGTCCGCGGAATGGCGAACAGGACCGGGAACATGGACACCGGGAAGCCGAGGGCCTGGTAGATGATCCCCGAGTAGAAGTCGACGTTAGGATACAGGTTCCGGCTGACGAAGTAGTCGTCCGAGAGAGCGATCCGCTCCAGCTCGATCGCGATGTCGAGCATCGGATCGGTGCCCGTCACCTTGAACACCTCCGGCGCCATCTCGCGCAGGATCTTGGCCCGCGGATCGTAGTTCTTGTACACGCGGTGGCCGAAGCCCATGAGCCGGAAGTCACCCGACTTCACACGCTCGATGTAGCCCGGAATGTTGCCCACGCTGCCGATCTCGCGCAGCATCCGGAGCACCATCTCGTTGGCCCCGCCGTGCAGCGGGCCGTACAGGGCCGCCGCGGCCGCGGCGAGCGCGCAGTACGGATCCGCGTGCGAGCTCCCGACGGCGCGCATCGCGTTGGCGCTGCAGTTCTGCTCGTGATCCACGTGCAGGATGAACAGGACGTCCAGCACCTTCTCGAGGATCGGGTTCGGCTCGTACTTCAGCTCGGTCGTCTTGTACATCATGTTGAGGAAGTTGCCGGCGTAGCTGAGGTCGTTGTCCGGATAGACGTACGGCAGGCCCCGGCTGTGCCGGTACGCGAACGCCGCGATCGTGCCCACCTTGGCTACCAGGCGGTGAATCTGCTTCAGCCGCACCTCCGGGTCCGCGATGTCGCGTGACTCGGGATAGAAGGTCGAGAGCGCCGCCACCGAGCTCACGAACATCCCCATCGGGTGGGCGTCGTGCCGGAAGGCCGCCATCAGCTGCTTGAGGTTCTCGTGCAGGAAGGTGTGGTGCGTGACCTCGTACACCCAGCGGTCCAGCTCGTCCTTGGTCGGCAGCTCGCCGAACAGGGACAGGTACGCCACCTCGAGGTAGTTGCTGTGCTCGGCCAGCTGCTCGATCGGGTAGCCGCGATACCGGAGGATTCCCCGCTCGCCGTCGATGAACGTGACGGCGCTCTTGCAGGAAGCCGTGTTCGTGAACCCGGGGTCGTAGCTCAGCATCCCGAAGTCGGTGTCGCTGACCTTGATGTTCCGCAGGTCCTTCGCGGGAATCGCCGCGCCGTACTCGGGATACGTCCCGTACATGATCGGGAGCTCGTATTCCTTCTCGGTGCGGTTGTCGATGATGGTGAGGGTGTCGGCCATCGGACGGTCTCCTGTGATGTCTTTGGCGCCTGCCTTGGCTGCCGTGACGGATTCTGGCATCGGAACTTCTCCTGGAGGATTCTGGTCTCCCCCGCGTAGTGACTCGGACAGCGTGGCCGCCCGACGGAAGGTGCGGAATCGAGCGCCGCGCCGACCGGGATCCCGCGGGGGTCCGGGTCTGCCGGTCACGGGGCGCCGGCCTCGACTCCGAGAAGCGGTCCAACCGTGCATAACCCGTGCAAATCCGGGACCAGAAGCACCCAGTTTCGGCTGCGTGGTTCCCGCGGCCGGACCCCGGACGACGGGCCGTCGGCCTTCCCGCGCATGATCCTGTAACACCAAGCCTCGGAAGAGGTTCCACCCGCCTCCAGCGGCGGTCCGGGCGCGGGTGGAAGGCCAGTTGTCGGGACCGGCGGTGCGCGAGTGTGGAAAGAGCTTGCACCGTTTGGGACAAAGTGGCGGAATCGTCGACGGCGGGAGCCGGACACAATGGCGCATCGGATGCGTGAAGGGGCGGTCCCGAAGGAACCGCCCCTTCGTGTGGAGCTCCACGTGGCGCCCTCGCGGATCGATCTCCCGGGGCGCTCCCTGGTTACGGAGCTTCCATCCCCAGCGAACTCATCTGGTCCGTGTCGAGAGGGGTCATCCAGAAGTCCAGCACCTGGATCGAGTCCGCCCCCGCCTTCAGGAAGGACCAGGTCGTGCCGCCGTCGGCCGTCGTCACGAAGTCGAACTTCAGCGACGTCAGATAGTCGGCCGGCATCGGCACCACGCCGGTGGGATACGTCATGGTCTTCGCCACGTCGTCCCACTTGGCCACGTCGATGATGCCTTCCGCGTTGTACTGGACGATCGCCGGGTTCGTGCCGCCCATGTTGTTGTGGCAGTCGCTGCAGGTGCGGCCCGTCCCGATCGTGTGCGGCGTGTAGAATCCGAACGCCACGAACGTGGCGTCCTCGTACTCGACGCTCTGGTAGTTGACCGGGTACACCTCGGTCTCGCCCGAGCCATCCCTCTTCAACCGGTTGCCGAGCCACATCCAGTTATGCGCCGGCGGCGTGAAGAAGAACTTGCCCGTGATCGGCGGCACCTGCGCCTCGAAGTGGCAGTTGTTGCAGGTGACCGCACTCTGGGCGTGGCACGACGCGCAAGCCACCGCTCCGCCGTGCGGGTCGCCCGCCGGGTGCGTGAAGCCGCTGTCCGCGTTGTGGCAGTTCGTGCAGGCCGCATCGATCGCTCCGACGTCCATCAGGCCGTCGTACTCGTTCCCGTCACCGTGCACGTCCTCCAGCGAGTGACAGCTCATGCAGTCGAAGCCCATGTTCCGGTGCACGTCACTGTAGCCGAGGTTCACTTCGAGGGTCTGACGGCTGTGGCAGCCGAGGCAGACGCCGTCGGTCCAGCTCGTGTTGACCACGTCGCCGAGCTGCGGGTCGGCCGTATCGTGACACCGGTCGCAGGTGCGCCCGCTCACCGGCGCGAGGCCGGACGCGGCGCTGTGGCATCCCTGGCACGCGAGCTCCGCGTAGGAAACGTCCGTGAACCGCTCGAAGCCCTCGTTCGGGACCGTGTTGTAGAAAGTGGTCTTCCCCGCGCCCGTCTCGTGCAGGCTCGTCGGGAACCACTCGTCCCACATGAAGAAGTTCGTCGCTACTTCCACGGTGTTGCTGGCCGACTCGCCCACGTCGTTGATCGCGTAGACGGTCGCGTCGTAGGTGACTCCGTCCTCGAGCCCATCGTCGGTGGCCGTGAATACCGCCTGCGTCGCCCCCGCGGCCAGGTCGCTGGAGAGATCGGCCGTTCCGCCGACCAGCTCCGCCCGGTACGAGGTCGCCATGGGCTCCACGTTCCACGTCAGGGTGACCTGGTCGGCGTCCGTCTCGGCCGACAGCGTCACGCCGGAGGGAGCTCCCGGACAGTCGACGTCGAACTGCGTGTGGGCCGTCTGCCCGGCGGTGATCGCCACCTCGCGAGGATTAAGGCCGTCGACGCTGCAGTTGGCGGCCACGTCCGTCAGGGCCACCGAATGGTTGCCGGCGGAAATATTCTGCGCGGACAGCACGCCGTTGACGTCCACGCTCCCGACACCGGTGCCGTCGACCGTGACCGCGTAGCCGTCGGCATCGGGGTTCGAGCCGGTCGTGACCGTGGTGACCGCCAGGCCACCGCTGGTGGGTACCTCCTCATCGTCGCCGCACGCCGTGGCGACCACGCCGGCGAGGGCCACCACGAGTCCGAGCGACAGCCCTTTGGGAACTCGCCCGTTGATTCTCATAAGCGCTCTCCGAATCGGTTGGCGGGCCTCCGTTTCGTCGGTTGCGCGAGCGCCCGTTCACTCCCGCCGGGCGTGCGGCCGCTCTGTCGAACTGGCCCGATTCGAGGCTTCTAACCGCAATCGCCGTGCCGCTTGTGAAATATGTAACTTATTGTATGACAGGCAGTTAGGTACGAAAGTACTCATGGGATGGAAGGTGGTCGGACTGCGGCACTTGGCCGCGCCGGGTCGCCTGCGGGCGGGCTCCGGGACGCCGCCCGGACGACGGGGCCCGGCTCAGTCGGAGGCGGAAGGACGGGCGATCCCGGGTCGCTGGTGACAGGATGACCCGGGCCCGTTGCCGCCGCTACTCGGCCAGGTAGGGCAGCGGGTCCTCCAGGCAGAAGCGGGGCGACAGCGTGACGAAGTAACGCAGGTGAGGGATGTGCCCGGCACCGTAGATCACGAATATCCGATCGCCGGGTTCGCTGATCCGGTGCAGGTTGGAGAAGATCTTCAGGTTTCGCTCGTACCAGGTGGCTACGAACTCGGCGCCGCCGTAGTCGTCGTCCGTCACCAGCGGGGCGAAGAACTCCAGGTAGCCGCGATCCGCCCACGCGATGGCCTCCGGGGTGTTCATCCGGTACAGCATCTGCCCGACCGTTCCTTCGGAGAGCCACTTCGCCATGGTCGCCATGGCCCACTCGCCGTATCCCTGGAGTCCGGCCATGTAACGGCCGAGCGATGGATCCGCCTCGAGGACGGACTCCAGCCGGTCCTCGGGCAGATCGATCCGTACGTCCACCGGATACACGGTCTCGTGCCCCATCGCGGCGGCCAGCCGGAACCCGATCTGCTCCTCCTCGCGGGCCGCCAGCTCGTACTCCCCCGCCCGGTACGCGGCGTAGCGGGCCGTCGAGACCGTGTCGCCCCACGGGGACTCGATCGCCACCCGGGTGGGAGCGAACGCGGACAGCCGGTTCACGACGCCGATGATCTCCGCCTGGCGGCCCGGCGACGTGACGTCGTCTGCCTCCAGGTTGAACCTGTCCGCCCCCGGATTCGACATGTGATAGCTGCCCACCAGGAGGACGGCCACGCGGTCGTCACCCTCCACGCATTCGGTCGGTAGGAGGGCCGGAATCTCGCCCGGGACCCGTTCCTGCGCGGACAGGATCGGCGGGGCCGCGCCGACGGCCAGCTCGCCGAGCAGGACGAGGGCGAAGCGGGTGATCTGGCGTCTCATCGCAGGACTCCTGGTTCGCAACGCGGTGCGGCTCCGCGGCGAGCACGAGGCCGCGGCTCTCCCGGGCGGGCCCGCTTGGCGGGCGCGGCCGGCGGTCCCTAGTATAAGGTGCATGCCTCGAGAGTGCCCGATCGACCGGCGGAGGGGCTGACGGACGCGCGTGGCCCGCTCCTGCCCGGGTTTTCGAGAAGGGACGTGCTGGCCGGAGTCAGCGTGGCCCTGGTCCTCGTGCCGCAGTCGATGGCCTACGCCGACCTGGCCGGGCTGCCGGCTCAATACGGACTCTACGCGGCGGCCCTTCCGCCCATCGCCGCCGCCTTCTTCGCCTCCTCTCCTTATCTGCAGACGGGGCCCGGCGCGCTGACGTCGTTGCTCACCCTGGGGGCGGTCTCGACCCTCGCGGCGCCCCGTAGCCCGGAGTTCATCGCTCTGGCGGGGCTCCTGGCCCTCGTGGTCGGCGTGTTCCGCATCCTGGTGGGACTGGTTCGCGAGGGACGCGTCTCGTACCTGATGTCGCGACCTGTGCTGCAGGGATTCGTGACGGCGGCCGCCGTGCTCATCGTGGTGAGCCAGCTTCCGGGCGCGCTCGGGGTCACGGTTCGGCCGAGCGGCTTGCTCGCGGGCGGCTGGTGGGCGGTCTCCCACCCGGCCCGCTGGGAGTGGGCTTCGCTGGGGCTCACGACGGTCACGGCGGCGCTCGTGCTCGGCGGACGCCGGATCCACCCGCTGCTGCCGGGCGTCCTGCTGGCAACCGTGATCGGGATCGTCTACTCGGTGCTCGTTGGTTACTCGGGTCCGTCGATCGGGGCGATCCGTGCCGGCCTGCCGCCGGCGCCGCACGACGTTCCCTGGTCGAGCCTCCCGCTCCTGATCATCCCGGGTGGCGTCATCGCGCTGCTCGGCTTCGCCGAGGCGGCGTCCATCTCGCGGACGTTCGCGGCCATGGACCGGAGGCCGTGGGACCCCGACCGCGAGTTCATCAGCCAGGGCGTGGCCAACCTGGCGGCGGCATTGTCGGGCGGCTTCCCGGTCGGCGGCTCGTTCGCGCGCAGCAGCCTCAACCGGATGGCCGGCGCGCGTTCTCGCTGGTCCGGCGCGGTCACCGGGCTCACCGTGTTCGCGTTCCTTCCGTTCGCGGGAATCCTGGCGCCCCTTCCCCGCGCCGTGCTGTCGGGGATCGTGATCTCGTCGGTGCTCGGGTTCATCCGGATCCCGGACCTCGCCCGCCTGTGGCGCCTCTCGAAGCCGCAGGCTCTGGCGGCGTGGAGCACGTTCTCGCTCACCCTGGTCCTCGCCCCCAGAGTCGACCTCGCCGTGCTGGTCGGCATCCTCCTGGCGCTCGGGATCCACGCGTGGAGGGAAATGCAGGTTCGCTGCGACTCGTGGCGAGAAGACGCGATCCTTCACCTCGCCCCGCGCGGCGTGCTGTGGTTCGGGTCCGCTCCGCAGATGCAGCACAGCTTCATGCGGGAGCTCGAGGAGGGACGCCACGTCGGCAGCGTCACCCTTCACCTGGGCGGCCTCGGCCGGATCGACCTGTCGGGCGCCCTGATGCTGAGGGAATTCCGGGAAGAGATGACGGCCGGAGGGATCGACGTGACGATCGTGGGCGTTCCGTATCACGCCCGGCGGATCCTCGGCCGCACGCTCGGCTGGGAGCCCGCGACGGAGGATGCGCCGGCGGACGAGCCGTGAGCCGGGCGGGACGTCCGGTCAGGCGGGCGCCGCCGCGCGCGCCGCTCTCCTGATCGAGCCCCTCCACCACCAGATCCCGCCGCCCAGGCCGAGGAGCACGCCGCTTACCGCGTCCGCCACGTAGTGCTCCTTCAGGGTGAGGGTCGACACGGCGATCCCCGCCGCGAGCAGGACGTGGAACCACCTCAGACCCGCCGAGCGGGCGATCATCGCGCCCATGAAACCGGTGATCACGCTGTAGGCCACGTGCATCGAGGGGAGACAGGCGTACGGCCGGGTGAAGGCCGATTCGTGCATGCGCGTCTGCATCGCGTGGGCCTCGGAGGTCCACGGTGCGGCCACCGGGTACAGCAGCTGAATCGCCCCTCCGATGAAGGTGATCACGATGAACGCCCGGATGGCCCTCTTGTAGTCCGGCTCGTGCATCGCGGCCACGATGAGGCCCGCGCCCAGGGTCAGATACGGATAGGCGGCCCAGTAGAAGACCCACGTCCAGCCGAGCAGCGGGATCCGATCGTCCAGCCCGATCGACGGGTCCCGGAGCGCCTCGGGAGGACGGTTGCTGTTGACCCGGGTCACCGTGTAGTACACCGCCAGGTGCAACAGGATGACTCCCACGATCGCCAGCGCGCGGCGGGCGTAGTCGACCGTGCTCGGCCGCTCCATCGCCAGCTCTTCGGCCCCGTTCAATGGAGGTCCTCCTGCGGCGGG
>Ga0210121_1000046_pt1 | contig 32571 bp, 26 predicted proteins | sample Joice_ThreeSqB_D_FD_184873 | JGI IMG/M metagenome (GOLD analysis project Ga0210121, IMG submission 184873) | Wetland microbial communities from San Francisco Bay, California, USA, that impact long-term carbon sequestration - Joice_ThreeSqB_D1... | ecosystem: Environmental > Aquatic > Marine >... | reverse complement strand
TGGCGGCAACGGAAGGGCGGCAAATAGAGATTGGAGCCATCGTTGTATGCAGTGGCACTGATTTTTTTAATCCGGCTTCCGGGAAAAACACATTTGGCTACGGGGGGTATCCAAACGTCGTCACCAATCTGGAGTTTGAACGCCTGTTAAGCGGAACCGGCCCCTGTGCGGGACGACTGGTGCGCCCGTTGGATGGAAAACCCGTTCATAAAGTGGCCTGGATCCAATGTGTGGGGTCACGAGATATACAAGTCGAAGCTGACTTTTGCTCCAACACATGCTGCATGGCTGCCATCAAGGAAGCTCTGATCGCTAAAGAAAAAACATATCAAGATTTGGAAACGACCATTTTTTATATGGATATGCGAACATTTGGCAAAACTTTTCAACGCTACCGGGACCGGGCCGAAACCCTTCATGGTGTGCGATTCGAAAGGGGCCGGGCACACTCCATCATACAGGATGCTGAAAGCGGCGATATGATTATCCGCAGTGTGGACATTTCCGGTAAATCCACTGAAGCACAATTTGACATGGTGGTGCTCACCGTCGGCCAGCGTCCGGCCAAGGGCACTTCTGAATTGATCGAGATGTTAGGACTGGAGCTGAATCCCTGGGGATTTGGCAACACCGCCCCCTTTTCTCTGACCCGAACCAGCCGCAGCGGGATCTTGCTGGGCGGTTCATTCGCGGGTCTTAAAGACATCAGTGACTCGGTGACCCAGGCCTCGGCGGCGGCCTTATCGGCATCCCAGGTGATTCATTACAGCGGGGGCAGTCTGGCCTTGGAGCCGCAGGCGGTCCCACCAATATCCGGCGCAGCCCGTGAGATCCCCAGAATTCTGGCGGTTGTTTGCACCTGCGGGGGCAGACTTTCAGGATTTGATGACCCGACAGAAATTGTTCAACGACTTAAAACCAACCCCCTTGTGAAACAGGTTGAATTTCTGGAACAAATTTGTACGGCCGTCGGGTGGGAGCAGCTGGTGGAACTGGTGCAGACCAACAAACCGAACCGGCTCCTGATCGGCGCTTGCCTGCCCTATGTCTATCAACGCAAACTCCAGGAACTCGGCCGGCAGGTGGGTATAAATCCGGCCCTGATGGAAGTGGTGGACCTCATGCCCTTGGCCTCAGCTCTAAGCTCAAAGCTCAAAGCTCAAGGCAGCCTTTCGGCTTTCAGCTTTCAGCTTTCAGCCTTGCAGACGGGGATTGCCAAACTGAAGTGGGCTGAACCCCGCCCCGGCGGGGTTCCCGCCATTGCGGTCATTCAAAAAGCGTTGGTTATCGGGGGCGGTATTGCCGGCATGACGGCTGCGCTGGCAATCGCCGATCACGGCTTTCAGGTGGATCTTGTAGAAAAGGCCGAACTGCTGGGAGGAAATCTTAACTGGTTACAGGTCACCCTGGAAGGGCACTCGGTACAGACGCTTATGGAGAACACCTGTCTTCTGGTTGAAAGGCATCCCAGGATTGATGTTCATATCCAGTCACAGGTTATCGGTTCGGTTGGCCAAGTTGGAAATTTTTTGACCACCTTGGAGGGCCCGCAACATTCGGTACAAACTCTGGCGCATGGTGTGACTATTTTGGCCACCGGCGGGACGGAAGCGCCAACTGCCTCTTATGGATATGGTACCCATCCAGCCATCATCACCCAGAAAGAATTAGAACAAAAGCTGGCTGACGACAAAATTGATCCGGCGGCATTGACATCGGTGGTGATGGTCCAATGTGTGGACTCTCGCGAGGAACCGCGCAATTATTGCAGCCGGGTGTGTTGCGCCAATTCGCTAAAGCATGCCCTGAATCTCAAGGAAAAAAATCCCGAACTGGCCGTATACATTCTCTATCGGGACATGATGGCTTACGGATTTACCGAGGCCTATTACACCCGGGCCCGCAAGGCCGGTGTAATCTTTATCCAGTACCAGGTTGATAAGAAACCCCGGGTCCAATCCAGCCCGGAAAGCCTGAGCGTGACGGTTTGGGAGCCGATCGTCGGGCATCAGGTTCAGATTAAGGCCGATCTTGTGGTTTTAGCCACGGGCGTGGTCCCCACTCTGCCAAAAAATCTGACCCAAACCTTTGGCGCAAATGTTGATCAGGACGGCTTTTTCCAGGAGGCCGAATCCAAGTGGCGGCCGGTTGACGCCTTGAAAGAGGGCATTTTTGCATGTGGCCTGGCCCATTCGCCCCGCAACATATCCGAAGCGATTGCCTCCGCCGAAGCAGCCGCCGCAAGGGCCTTGAGAATACTTTCCCGCGAACGCTTAAGGTCGGGAAAAGTTGTGGCCACCGTCCATCACAGTCTGTGCAGTCTGTGTGAACGATGCATCGATGCCTGTCCATACGGAGCTCGCACGCTGGATTTTGATAATGAAAACGTACTGGTAAATCCGGTAATGTGCCAGGGGTGCGGCGCTTGCGCGGCGGTTTGTCCCAACAGTGCTTCCGTTCTGGAGGGTTTTCAGGAACAGCAAATGTTTGAGGAAATCGATGCCGCCATTGGATGAAAAATGTTCAAGCTGATTAAAAATATTCGACACCGGCTGGCTTCCAAGCTGATTTTAACCGTCGGCCTGACCTTGTTGGTTATCATTTCCACTTGGGCTTACTTTAACACCAATTATCAGGAAAAAAAGCTCATGGAAAATATTGTGGCCGGGACCGATCGGTTAACCAATACGATCAGGCTCGGCACCCATTACGCCATGATGTTGAATTCACGGACCGATATCAACCAGATCATCAATAACATCGGCAGACAGAAAGAGATCGAATCCATTCGCATCTACAATAAGGGCGGGGAAATCAAATATTCCAATCGCCCGGCGGAAGTTGATAGCACAACCAACATAAAAGATGAAGCTTGCTATATCTGTCACCGGACGGACCCGCCACAGTCTAAACTCGGTTTGGAGGAAAGAATCCGTATATTTACTTCTTCCCAAGGCTATCGTTTGCTTGGGATTATCAGTCCTATTTGTAATGAGCCGGGGTGTTCAACCGATGCCTGTCATATTCATCCGAAGGGCAAAAAAATCCTTGGCGCGCTGGATGTGGTGGTATCTCTGGCAGATACCGATAAAGAAATCCTTACAGCTGAAAAAGGGATTATCGGGCTGGCCGGAATTGTATTTCTGGTGACTTCCACCATTATCTTCCTTTTTGTATTGAGATTTGTCAATCAACCGATTCGCAAATTAATTGATGGCACCCGGCTAATTGCCAGAGAGGTGTATCCCGGCAAAGTAGCTGTGGACCAGAATGATGAAATGGGACAGCTGGCAACAGCGATCAACCAGATGGGCAAGGAGATTGGAGAAAAGCGGGCCGAGTTGAAGAAACAAAAAGACGAATTCCAGGCCCTTTTTGAGCAGGTGCCCTGTCTTATTACGGTCCAGGATAAAAATTTTAAGCTGTTACGATATAATTCCGAATTTGCCAAAAGCTTTGATCCCGAGTGGGGCGATTTCTGCTATCACACCTATAAAGGGCGGGATGAGAAGTGCCCCAATTGTCCGGTGGAAAAAACATTTGACGATGGTCTCCCCCACTATGGCGAGGAGAGCGGTGTGAACAAAGATGGTTCGCCTACGCATTGGATTGTCAGAACATCTCCGATCAAAAACAGTCAAGGCGATATCGTTGCGGCCATGGAAATGAGCCTGGATATTACCCAGCGCAGACAGCTGGAAGAAAAATTGGAGAAGTCTGAAAGAAAGTACCATGAAATCTTCAACAATATTCCGAATCCGGTTTTTGTGCTGGATTTTGAAGATCTCACCATCATCGACTGCAACGATAGTGTCGAAGCGGTTTACGGTTTTAGGAAAGACAACATCAGGAACACCCCGTTTTTAGAGTTGTTTTCAGAGGAAGAGCGGGAGCGATATGCTGGCGTCATAAAGACATCTGCGGAGATCACCCAGGCCAAACAATTAAATTATAAGGGTTCACCTCTTTATGTGAATATTAGAATCTCACCGTCAGAATATCCTGGCCGCAAAGTGCTTCTGGTAACCACCAGTGATATTACCAAAAGGCTCGAAACCGAGCAGCAGTTGATCCAGGCCAGCAAAATGGCGACCCTGGGAGAGATGGCGACCGGAATTGCTCATGAGCTCAATCAACCCCTTTCGGTCATGAAAACCGCCAGCAGCTTTTGTATGAAAAAAATGGTTGCTAAACAAAAAATCAAGGACGAAATCCTTGAAAACCTGTTGACTAAAATCGATAAAAATGTTGACCGCGCCAACCAAATTATTAATCACATGCGCCAATTCGCCCGCAAGTCCGACCTGGCACTGGGACGGATTCAGGTGAACGACGTGTTGCTAAAAGCCTTTGAGATATTCAGCCAACAGTTGAAACTCAAGGGAATAGAAGTGGTCTGGAATTTAGATGAAGATCTGCCCATGATATCGGGCGACCCCGGTCGTTTGGAGCAGGTATTTATCAATCTTCTTATTAATGCCAGAGATGCCATTGAGGATAGATGGGGGCTAAAAGAGCGCGCCGGGTCCGATAAAACAATTACAATTAAAACCAGGGCCCATATGAGGAGTGTAATTGTTGAAGTTTATGATACAGGCATGGGGATTCCGGCCTCGATTTCAGATAAGATATTCGAACCTTTTTTTACCACCAAAGAAGTGGGCAAAGGCACCGGTCTCGGGCTTTCCATCAGTTACGGCATCGTAAAAGAATGTGGCGGAACCATTCGGGCCAGATCCAATCCAGACCAAGGCGCCTGCTTTATGCTTACATTCCCCATCCCGGAACAAAAAGATGAAAAATAAAATTCTCATAGTAGACGATGAAGAGGATGTCCGCGATGTTATCGCCATCGCTTTGTCCGATATGGGATATGAGGTGTACACGGCCGGAAATGGTGAAGAAGCCTTGCTGAGTTATAAGGCCGTGCGGCCCCCTATAGTCCTGACCGATATCAAAATGCCGGGCATGGACGGCATCGAGCTGCTGCGCAAGATTAAACTGGAAAATCCTGACGCTGAAGTTATCATGGCAACCGGTCACGGGGCTATGGACCTAGCCATCATGAGTCTTAAGTATGAAGCGGCGGATTTTATCACCAAGCCAATCAATATCGATGTCCTAGAGGTTGCCCTGAGAAAGGTGCATGAAAAGATTCTAATGAAACGGCAATTGAAGGAGTATACTGAAAACCTTGAAAGGCTTGTCCGTGAAAAAACGGAGTTGCAAAGCCACCTGTCATCATTGGGCCTGATGATTGGATCTATATCTCATGGAATTAAAGGTCTCTTAACCGGTTTAGACAGCGGCATGTATTTGCTGGATTCGGGTTTTTCAAAAAGTAATCAGGAGCGGATCACCGAAGGTTGGGAAGTTGTTAAACTGATGGTGGGTCGTATCCGCAAAATGATTGAGGATATCCTATTTTATGCCAAGGAAAGAGACCTGAGCTGGGAACGGGTGGATACCCTGGAATTTGCCCGTGAGGTGGCGGCGGTTGTCGAACCCAAAATAAAAAGTCAGGGGATTGAGTTTGAAAAAAATTTTAACCCGAACATTGGAAACCTCAAAATTGACGCCGGCTACGTTCATTCAGCGCTGATCAATATTTTAGATAATGCCATGGATGCATGCCTCAAAGATGAATCCAAGAAGTCTCACAAAATTGGGTTTTGTGTCAAACTTCAAAAAAATTATATTCATTTTGAGATATCAGACACCGGCATCGGTATGGATGAGGAGGTCCAAAAAAAATTATTTACCCCGCTTTTTTCATCCAAGGGGGACAAAGGAACGGGTCTGGGGCTATTTATCGCCAACAAGATCGTTGCGCAGCATGGCGGAAAAATTGATGTCAAATCAACCCCGGGGCAGGGATCTATATTCAGTGTAAAGATTCCCAGGGTGCCTCCGGAGTCAGCGACCGCCGGCGGCGCAGGTGGATAGCCCTTTGGGCCTTCAGTCGAAAAGGCAAGAGGACGTCCTTACTCTAATCGTTGAACTTGCAACCGGGGGCTCCGCCACCGGCCGATTAAATCCTGAATCTTTTTAAAATTAGATTCCATCAGGTTGCGGTTGTCCAGAAATAAGGGAGGTGCTGTCATGTATGCCCTAATTTTCGACGAATTCGATCCAGCTCAACGCCAAAAAAGGGTAATCTCGGTCCACAAAACCCGCCGGACCGCCGAAACGGCTCTGAAGAAACGCCAGCATCGGCTGGGCAAAAGAGTATGGGAATGCAACACCCGGATTGTATGGGTGCACGAATTGGTTCGCCGGGGCGATACCATTACGCCAAGCTCTTTTGACACCTGGGCGCCCGATGAAAAAGTTCCGCAGGGAGATCGGGTCCCTGACGGTGATTAGCCGGAAATTTTATTGAAGTTCTAAAATCTTATCTGCTTCAATTTCAAGCTTCCTGACTTCCTTTGCATGGAAGCATCAATTAAAATGGCTAAGAGGTCCCTTCAGGTGATCGACCCACATGTCGACGAAGACGTCATATTCAGCGGTTCCCTTGAGGATCGGCACGCACTGGATACCGGCTTGGGTGAAAATTGATAACCAGGAATCCGCAGCATCACCGGCCATGTCGTTTTTGGCATGGTCCCCGGCGACCGACATAAAGGGCATCAAATACGCCTTTTTGACATTCTTTTTAAGCAACAGCTCTTTGATCAAATCTACATCGGGGTAACCTTCAACCGTGCCGACAAAAATGTTGGGGTCCCTGAGCTGAAGCTGAAACATCAAGGCGGCATAAAATGCATTGGATGGATGCGATGTGCCGTGTCCCATCAAAACCACCGCTTCGTTTTCTTTTCTTTCTTTGGGAATAGTTTTTAGAATCCCCCCCACAGCACGCTGCATGTCTTCCTGGGTGGCCAGCAGCGGATATGCCAGGATAATGCGCTGAAAACCGCCCATCAGCTTGAAGCCCTCCACGGTGCGGCGCAGATCGTGGTATTCCTCGCCGCCGATGGTGTGCAGGGATTGCACCGCCACATGGGTAAAGCCTTCATCCATCATTTGAGCCAGGGCGACTTCTGGTGAATCCAGGTGCTTGCCCTGTTTGGCCAGTTTTTTACGGATTATCGTAGAAGTGTAGGCCCAGCGGACGGGAATATCCGGAAAAGCAGCCTTGGTCTTTTTATCGATGTTTTCAAAGGACACCTGGGCACTGGCTTCGCTGGATCCGAAAGCCACCAATAAAATTCCCACTTTTTTAGGGGCTTTGTGCCCGTGCCCACCGGCCCAGACAGAAGCTCCCAGGATGAATGTAATAAGGACGGCCAGAATCGAAATCAGGCTTCTTTTTTTCATTGGTAGTTTCTCCTTTCGAGTTGTTTATCAGTCCCGCCGAAATAAAAAACCCTTCGAGATGGTTGCTGTCAATAAAAATCAAACCAAATCTGAGCGTTATTTTAACAAAGCTCTAATTGTCTTTCAATTTGAATTGTTGTATATAACGTCTATTCAATATTTGACAAGCGAGGTCGATATGGATTTCAAGCAGGCTCTCCAATATGCCCGGATCAACGGCGAGGAATGCATCCCCACTGTATGTGGGATGTGCGGCCCAGGCGGCCCCGGTGGCGGCTGCGGCATTTATGCCTTTGTCAAAGACGGCCGTTTTAAAAAAGTTGCCGGGATGGACGAATCCCCCGTCAACAATGGCGCCATCTGCGCCAAGGGCCATGCCGCCCCCCAGTGGGTTTACTCGCCGGATCGGCTGACCCATCCCCTGAAGCGCATCGGCAAGAAGGGGGAAGGCAAATTTGAAAAGATCAGCTGGAACGCGGCCATCGATCACATCGCTGAAGTGCTGACACAGCAAAAGAAAACCTTCGGCGCCGAATCCCTGGCTATTCTGTCTCCGGCCAGACGCTCCTATAGTGAGTATCTCCACCGTTTTCTGACAGCCCACGGCAGTCCCAATTACGGCCACAGCGGAATCTGTTTCATGCAGCGCGAATTCGCCTATTGCTACACCGTGGGGGATTTTCCGCGGCCGGACTACGGCCAAAGCGATCTGATAATCTACTGGGGGCGTCAGCCCATCTATTCGGGCCCGGTTGCAAAGCCGGCACGGGCCTTTATAGCCGCCAAACAACGAAATGCGAAAATGATCGCCATAAAACCCTCGGTAGAGCCTGATGTCGGCCTGGCCGATATTTGGGTGCCCGTGCGTCCCGGCACCGATGCCGCTTTAGCGCTGGCCATGTTGAATGTGGTAATCGCCGAAAACCTTATTGACCATGTCTTTGTAGATAAGTGGTGTTATGGATTCAAACGTCTCCAGGCCCACGTCCGAGCGTATGACCCCAAATGGGCGGAAAATATCAGCGGCGTGCCTGCTTCACAGATTGTTGAGGTGGCCAGGCTCTACGCCACAACGCCTCGCGCCGCCATAGACCTGGGCAATGGTGTTGAGCATGCTCCCTCTGCCAGCGACGCTATTCGTGCCATTGCCATACTGATGGCCATCACAGGGCACCTGGACCGGCAGGGGGGCAATATCTTTGCCATGCCTCCGAAAGCTGCTCCAAAAGATATCCTGTTGAAAGAGCGCTATACGCCGGATCTGATAAACAAGCTGGTTGGTCCGGAATTCCCTGTTGCATTTCAGCCTTTTCTGGAGGAACCCACATCGGCCTACTACCGCATTCTGGAAAGCGTGCTCACTGGAAAGCCCTACCCTGTGCGTACGGTTATCGCCCCGGGTACACAGGCATCGGTCAGCACCCGGGGAACGAAAAACGTTTTAGCGGCGTTACGAAAACTCGACTTCTTCGTGGTAGTCGATGTGGCCCGCACCGCGGATATACCCTATGCCGATATCGTCATACCGGTGGCCACCAGCTACGAAGTCGATCATCCTTTCCAAATGGTACCAGGCTGGTTGATGGCGACCAACAGGGTCATCGAACCTGTAGGGCCGTTCAAATCCATTTTTGAATTTTTTCTGGATCTGGGCAATGCCATGGGCTATGGCGACGAATTCTGGAACGGCGACATCGGTGAGGCCATGGATGACCAGCTCGAACCCCTGGGGATGAATATGACGGAACTAAGGCAACAGCCGTCCGGTGTCGTGTATCCGTCTGGGCCGCCGGTTTATGAAAAATTCGAGGCGGTTTTCAACCGTCGAAGTGCGAGCTTAAACCAGGGGCCCTACCTTCCTCAAGGCAAGGTCGCCCTGTATAACACCACCTTCGAGAAAGCCGGATTCAGCCCCTTGCCGGAATGGAGGGAGCCGCCTGAAAGCCTTAATGCCACCCCCGAATTGACAGAGAAATATCCTTTGATTCTTTCCGACTATCATACTTCGAAAAACTTCAGTGCATCATGGCAACGCAATGTGCCCCATTTGAGAGAAATTCAACCTGATCCGGTACTGCATATCCACCCGCAAGCCGCCGCGGTGCGCCGGATTGTAGAAAACGACTGGGTGATCGTAAAGTCGCCGCATGGGTGGATGAAAGTTAAAGCGGAAATATATCCTGGTATCCGGCCCGATACGGTCATGATCCTGCACGGATGGTGGCAGGGTTGCCAGGAACTGGGTGTTGAAGATTTTCCGCTTGCGGACGGGGGCACGAATGTTAACAATATGTACAGCGTGGACCCGGAGAAAGCATACGATCCGTTGGTCACGGCCATGACCAGCCAGACACTGGTTCAGGTTGAGAAGTGGGAGGCATCATGATTCCTGCAAGTGAAATAGAATATCTGATAGACTTTGATTCTGAGAAATGCACCCAGTGTCACGGCTGTGAAATAGCCTGCAAAGCATGGCGGGAGCTGAGCTATGGGGTTCAATATCGCCGTGTTCTGAATTTATGGCAGGGCGAGTATCCCAGCGTAAAATGCGCTTCCCTTTCACTGGCCTGCCTGCATTGTGTTGAACCAGCGTGTGCGGCTGCCTGCCCGGAAAATGCCATTTCCAAGAGAGAAAAGGACGGTTTGGTAGTAGTCGATGAAACAGTTTGCAACGGTTGCGGCATTTGTGCCGATGCCTGCGCCTTTGAAGTGCCTCAATTTGGAAAGAACGGGATTATGCAAAAGTGTGACTTGTGCCGTGACCAGCAATTGGCCCAAGCCGCTCCACCTTGTGTGGATACCTGCCCGGGGAAAGCCCTGTCAGTTATTGAGGTCAGTCAATCTGAAAAAATGGTTCATGAAAAAAAAATTGCACAACTGCTCCGGTCAGGTTAGCCGCAAACTGTTGCCGACGGTCTTCATTCAGCGTCTGTCTGCCAAAACCCAAGCCGCGATAATTATGCATGCTTTTTACTAAATTCAGAGCAACAGAAATTATTTCCCGGCGTCTGCTAACAGCTTCTTGTCAACCGATAGATACCCGGCACATTTATCAAGTGAATCAAAAATTTCTATTTGAAACAGGTCATCGCTGAGCATGGATTTGTAAAGATGAGAAAATCCACAAATATATTTTTGCGGCATGAACAAAGAAATTTTGACAGGACTATCAAGGCTGATGCATCGGCGATATTCATTAATGCGTGATGATACTGCGTCAAAATCTATTTCAATCTCCTTAAGATCAGATAAATCTGCAAAGCGATTGAATGCGGCAAACCTACCATCGTTTTCATCGTAAATGGCTTTCATAATTTCTGATAATTCATTCAACTCAAGTGTATCAGATATCTTTAATATGAGCAGCTTCTTTTCTTCATTTATATTTAATGCCCACATGTAAGTCCTTTCCGATGGAGATGGATCAGACAAAATAAAAATCCCTGTCTTCACCGTTCGTGTTTAATATCTGGAAATTTTTTACCCAGAGTTTCTCTGTTTTTGGCCGCGGTGTCTCTTTTCTTAGCGGACCAGGTACGAATATTTTTCAGTGCCCTGGCAGCAAGCCTGGGTTGTTTCGCCTGGCGACCCACCTCAATAGCCTTGGACCTGGCGTCGGCCATGACCGCTCTCCCGATCGGGGTGCGGGTGATCACGGTCGTCCAGCCTTCCTCAGCGCCGATGCCGCCAAATGAGAGATCCGCATATTCAGCGGAATAATCCGGACAGAAATAGCAGGCAAAGCGCTTCATGAATTCGAGTTCATCCAATATGATATTTTTGGTTTCGCCGTTGTTTAAATGCACAATCAAATCCGTCTTTATATTTATTTTGCTGACATCCGCCCATTGAAACCCGCCGATTTTGGCAATTTTTTCGCGCTGGGTCTCGCCAAACACAAAGTTGCCGGAGCAGAACAACCCCAGACAGAATTTTATCGAATCCGCCGGGATGATATTGAGAATTTGCATTCTGCGAACGGCCCGGATCTGACAGGGGGTGCCGACAAAGGCAACCCGCTGCAAACCCTTCTGGATCAGGGGATTAAATTCTCTAAACTGGGAGTAAGTTATATAATAGTCACTAAAGCGCTTCATGCCATGGGAGGTGTCAAAGAAAAAACCGGCTGCATCCCGGATATCGGATTCGGACTCCGCCAAAAACGGTTCCCGCTGAAACGGTCCGGTCTGTCTGGTTACAATGGCACCGTCAATCCGTCCGGATTTAAATAAATGCACCAGCAAAGCGGTGACAACTCCACCATCGGTCGCTTTTGCTCGAATTGCCGGATCGGTTGCGCGGGCAATCACCGTTTCAATCACCCGCCCAATCGGAGGGCTCCAACCCAGACTTTTCCTCGTTTCCTCATTAAGTTCGTCTATTTCAGGACAGATTGTATAGCAGAGCCCGCACTCAATGCACTTATCCTCATCGGCATATCTGGGTTTACCCTCGGAATCCAGTTCTAAAGCACCGAAATTAACCGCTGAGCAAAAAGTCACACAGCCGCCGCAGCGATGGCACAGGCCGGGTTTCTGGACGTCTTGAATTAAATTGGTAAAAGACTTCATGGTAGCTCCTCAAACATACACGATGTAATCATGGCCATAATCTGGGCGGTTTCAAAGCCTTTGAGATGAATGGCCCCGGACCGGCAGGAGGCCGCACAAAGGCCGCAACCCTTGCATAAAGTTGACAGGATTTCAGCTTTGCCGGTTTTTTCGTTGAAATTAGGGGCTGAATACGGGCATACCGAAACGCACACACCGCACTGGCTGCAAAAGCTCGGATCGACCCGAGCAACGGTACCGCTGACGGAAATTTGCAGGGCGGATAAAAGTGTCACTGCCCGGGAGGCGGCGGCCTGGGCCTGGGCAATCGATTCATCCAGCGGTTTGGGCGCATGGGCCAGGCCGCAGACGAATACACCGTCTGTGGCGAAATCATTGGGCCGCAGCTTAACATGCGCCTCTGCGAAAAAGCCATCAGCCTTTTGAGTGACTTTATAAAGCGGTGCCAGGGCACTATTTTTTTCAGGCACCATCGCACTGGCCAATACCAGCATATCGCAGTGAATCACCATCGGCTTTCGCAGAACCCGATCACTAAATTCGACACTCAAACCGTCTTTAGTCTGGCCGACCGTAATTCCACCTTCTTTATGGTAACGGATAAATTTGATCCCTTTTTCCCGGGCCTCCCGGTAAAGATCTTCCCGCAGGCCGTAGGATCGCAGATCCCGGTACAATATAAAAATGTCCATGTCGGGGTTCAGGGCTTTGAGTTCCAGGGCGCTTTTAATCGAGCGGGTACAGCACACCTTGGAACAATAGGGCCGCTCTTCAATGCGCGACCCGACACATTGAACGAAGACGGCTGTCCGGCAGGCTTCAAATGACGAGGCCTGCTTTAATTTCAGCTGGAGTTCCAGGCCGGTAAGCACCCGGTCATCCTGACCATATAGATAGTTGTCAGGCTTAAACTCCGCCGCTCCGCACGCAATGATCGTAACACCATGTTCCAGGACTGCTGTTTCGCCGGCGGCCTGCACGCGGGTTTTGAAATTACCGACAAAACCGTCAACATTCCGGATGTCTGCATTCAAATGAACATTGATATTTTTGTCGTTTTGAACCTGGTTGATGAGATCTTCCACAAACCGGCCGATTTTTTCCCCCTGCCAGGTTTCATTCAGATAAAGCGCCCGGCCGCCAAGTTGACTGTCCTTTTCCACCACATAGGTCGTGTATCCCTGTTGGGACAATGTTCTGGCCGCGGTCATGCCGGCCACTCCCCCTCCGATCACCAGCACGGCCTGATTGATTGCCATCACGGGCTCTTCCAGGGGTTCGTGCAGGGCGACCTTGGCAACGGACATGCGAACCAGGTCTTTGGCCTTCTGGGTGGCGGTGGGCATGTCATCTTTATGAACCCAGGAACACTGGTTGCGGATGTTGGTCATCTCAAATAAATACTTATTTAATCCGGCATTAAGCAAAGTTTCCTGAAACAGCGCTTCATGGGTTTTGGGTGTACAGGCCGAAACCACCACCCGATTCAGATTCTGTTCTTTGATAATCCGGCTAATTTGGCCCTGGGTATCCTGGGAGCAACTAAAAAGGTTCTTTTCGGCATAAACAACAAAGGGAAGTGTTTTGGCAAATTCAACAACCCCGGGGACATCTACAAAACCGGCGATATTGGTGCCGCAGCAGCAGACAAAGACGCCGACGCGCGGAGGCTCTCCATGAACATTGAACTCTTCAACTGCTTCTTTGGTTTTAGTCAGGGTTCCGCGAACATCGTAAAGCGTAAGACCAACCTCACCGGCCGCCGCACTGGCCTCAATAACCGCAGAAGGTATATCCTTGGGCGCCTGAACGGTGCCGCAAACAAAGACGCCCGGGCGGGATGTCCGGACCGGATGCAAACCGCTGGTTTTAACATACTGATAATGATTCAAATCGACGCCTAATTTTTGGGCCAGCCCGGCCCGACGGTCACCGACTCCCAGTCCAACCGACAGCACCACAATATCGAACATTTCCCGAATGGATTTTCCATTTTCATCGACATAGCCGATAGCATGCCTGCCCTCAGCGTCCATCGGCTCCACGTGCGAAATTCTGGACTTGACGAAGCGAACCCCCAGATCGTTTTTGGCGCGGTTGTAATATTGCTCGAAGTCTTTTCCGAAGGTTCGAATATCGATATAAAAAATGGCCGTATCCAGCGCTTGCTTGCTATGCTCCTTGGCTAAAATGGATTCCTTAACGGCATAGGTGCAGCAAACGCCCGAGCAGTACCCCCGGGCACCAAAATGGGTATCCCGGGAACCCACACATTGCAGCCAGGCTATTTTTTTCGGTTCGGTTTTGTCCGAAGGCCGCAGCAGGTGCCCGCCATAGGGCCCGGAAGCGGAAAGCATTCTCTCAAATTCCAGACTGGTGACAATATTGTCAGAGTTGCCATATCCGAAGGTATCATAAACACGGGGATCAAATGCTTCACTGCCGGTCGCCAGGATAACGGCCCCGACATTGAGTGCCCTTTCTTTAGGCTCCTCGTCAAAGGCGATGGCGCCGGTGGGACAAAATTTCTCACAGGCTTTACATTTACCCCTGACAAAATAAATACACTGATCGGCATCGATGGCATATTTTAAAGGAACTGCCTGGGCGTATTGCACATAGACGGCCTTGCGTTTGCTCAGGCCGCTGTCATAGGCATTGGAAACTTTTTTAGGGCATTTCTCAGAACACAGACCGCAGGCGATGCACTTTTCCATATTCACGAAGCGAGGATGCTGGATCAACCTGACATCAAAATTTCCCTCTTCACCGGAGATATCCCGCACTTCGGTAAGTGTCAGCAATTCAATGTTGATGTTCCGGCCGACCTCGACCAGCTTGGGAGAAATAATTCACATCGCACAATCATTGGTCGGGAAGGTTTTATCCAGCTGCGACATCATCCCCCCGATGGAGCTTGATTCTTCCACCAGGTATACAAAGTACCCGGAACCGGCAAGGTCCAGCGCTGCCTGCATTCCGGAAATGCCGCCGCCGAGTACCATAACAGATCCGATTTTTGAAGTTGCCATAATCACTCCGCAATTAAATATGAGGTAATATCGGCAAGTCCCAGCCGATTTTCAGAAAGCCCCAGGGTCTGTGCACCAATCCCCATGCTCAATCCGAGCAGCTGGGGGTAGAGAATCGCCGCCAACGGCTCCCAGCCCCCGGGCCTGGCCGCCATTTCATTTTGGACCCAATCAAACTGCAAATGGGTATAGGGGCAGGCGGTACATAGATACTGAGCGCCGGCTTGCCGGGCGCTGTTGATCTTATTTAAGGCCATATCCATGGCCAGGCTGTCATTGACACCTGTCAAAGGCGCTCCGCAGCAATCCTTTTTGCGGGACCAGTCGACACTGTAAGCGCCGGTAATTTCCACCAGTTCATCAAAAAGGGTCGGTGCCACCGGGTCGTCAAAACCGGTGACCTTGCTCGGACGCAGCGCGTGGCAACCATAGCTGACCGCAATTTGCAGGCCGTTGTAAGTTTTTAAAATTAAAGGCTTCAAAGCCTCCAGGCCCACGTCCCCGTGCAGCACGGTCAGCAGATGGCTGATGCGGACATGGCCCTCATAGCGCAGTTTTTCCTTGGACAGAATATCGTTTATATCTTTATTTAAGGCAGGATCTGAATTTAAGGCATACTCGGCTTTTTTAAGCGAACCGTAACAACATTTGCACATCGCCATTAATTCCAGGCCGGCGGTCTCGGCCAGGGCTAGATTTTTAGCGGCTGATAGAATAAAAGCACGCTGATCAATATTTCTGACCGGATATCCGCAGCAGTTGAATTCGGCCAATTCAACCAGCTCAATGTCCAGTTTGTTAAAAACCGCTTTGGTGGCGTCGGCGTATTGTTTTACCCGGGCTGGAATGTTGCAGCCCTCGAATAACGCATATTTCATAGCAGCGATCCATATTTGAGGTTATTCGTTATTCAAAATTCGATTTTCGACATTCGCTTTGGGATACAGCATAATTCTTCAAATCATACAACAGATCACAGACTTCCACCTGCTGAGGGCAATTTTCCTGGCATTGATAACAGGTCAGGCAATCCCAGATCATTTGGGCACCCCTGGCCATCTCGGTTAAACCCAGCCCCAGGCAGCACATGATCTGATGGGGCAGGAGACCCAGAGTATCCTCGGGTTGTTCATAGTTGCCGACCACCGGACACACCGATGTGCAACTCTGGCAGCTGAAGCATCGGGAAAATGTGGCATCTTTCAACACCGGCCGGCCGGCCGAGGACGGGTGGGCATTCAAGGGGATGGCATCGTCGGCTTTCATCAAATCTGAGAAGCGACCCGCAACCGCCTGCCTGGCTTTGGCGAGGGGCAAATCGTAATCATGGGCTTTGAGCTTTGCCTTAACCGTGAGGCCCCTGGCAAAAGAAAATGGCGTCAATACGGATGATTGCGGCGAACCGCCGGCAATCAGCTCTTCCCGAACCGTGTACCACAGTTCTTTTAGCCGGATCCCGGAGGGACAGTGAACCGTGCAGCGGTCGCAATTCGTGCACAAATAGACGCCTTCCTGTATGGCCTTGATCTGCCCGGGATTCAGCTGTTTTCCGGCAACCATTTTTTTCAGGCAAGCCATTTTCTCGGAAGGCAAAATATATTCATTGCCGATGGCCTCGTAAATCATGCCGGCCGAGCAATTCAGGCTGCAGCTGCCGCAGTGGGTACAGGCGTCCAATTCCATGATCTGGCGCGTTAAAACATTGGCCGGGGCAGAATGCCCGGGGTCCATGACCCGATTGGCGATCAAACTGAGCGGCGTGCTGATGATGTGAAACATTTTGCTGAACGGAAGATAGGCAAGCCCGGCAAAACAGGCGATAAAATGGATATACCAGAGGATGGTAGTGCCGCCGACCTGATCCAGCCAGATGGCGATCGGCTTGATGATTTTGGCCGTGGCATAGCCGGCAAAGGCCCATTGGGCAGAAGCATGGCAATCCAGGCAGCTGGACTGGTGCACTTCCCGACCGGCAGACAGAAGGTCTTCATCAAAGGGCGGTTGGGTATCCGGTGAGACCAGCCCGAAATCTTTTACCCAGGCAGCTTCCAGGGCTTGAATTTCTTCTTCGTCATCCAGGCCGGCATAATCTTCCACCATGATCTTAAATTCATTGGCGGATGTAATTTTCAGCCCCAGCAGCCCGATCCCGGAAAGCATAATCACAGCCAGAATAAAGATGGCATAGTGATCCCGGGGGCCGGTTCGAAGCCGCCGCGGCTTTGATAGATACCGGCGAAAAATCGCAATCCCCACACCGGCCAGCACCATGGTGCCGAAAAGGTCCCTTAAAAAAAAGAAGGGATTCACCGTTGGGTAATAATCGCTGAACAGCACCGCGGTGATTTCTGAATCAAGGGCGTGCATGATCAACAACAGCATAAACCCGTAAAAAATGAGCATGTGCGCCAGCCAGCGCAGACCATCCTCTTTGAAAACCCGGGCCTGCAGCAGCACATCCACCAGCAGCGCTTTTAGTACCAAAAGAAGTTTTAAGCTGAATACGATCCGGGCAATGCCTCTGGCAGCTGATGTCAGCCTTTGTAAGGCGGTGAAATTTTGTCCGGCATCACCAAATTTTATGGTAAACCACTTAGATATCTTAAAGATCAGGCCGAGAAGAAAAATGATGAGAGCGGAATAGAACAGATAGTTAAACATTGGCAAACAAACTCCAGCGGGAATCAAGAAGGCGTTATTTGTTATTCTTTATCAGTTAACAGTTTAAACGGAAATAGACCTGATTTTATTTCCCGCCTGTCCTAGAATAACATGATGCGAAGCCCGGATTCTAATAACAAATCCGCTGCGTCGGATTAACACCTGATTGGGAGTTATTCGCCCAATCAGGGTTAGCGCGAGTGAGAGGCTTTTTCAGCCCACTCTTTATCCATTTTTTCCTTCCACTTCGGACGTTTTTTGCGCTTTTTAGCTTTTTCGACCGTTTCCGGAATCAATCGCAGCAGTTTTTGCTTGTCAACCGGTTTATCAAGGAAGGCGTCCGGTTTAAAATAGTCATAGTCCGGCCATTGCTTGTAATCGATTCCCAGTTCATCGACCATACCGGAAATGCCGATGATGGGAATATCCTTCAGGTCATCATCCATCCGTAATTGTTTGCAGAGTTCAAAACCGGAAAATAGCGTTTCCATCATCACATCCAGCAGAACCACATCGGGAAGTTCTTTGCGGATCAACTCCAACCCTTTTTTAGCGTCATCAGAAGTCTTCACCTCAAATCCGTTTCGATTGAGAAACGTCTCCATGGTAAAGAGATAATCGGTATTGTCATCGACCATAACAACCTTAAGGCCTTTTCCCATGATTCTCTCCCCGTTTTCTTAAAGGTTGATGACGATCCGGCTGATAGTACCAGACATAGCTGTTCTATATCCGACTGCTATGGTATGAATTATTTTCACCGTTTCGTCAAGCTAAAAAGTGAACTCGGTTGCACGTGTTTCCCTATAAGGTTTTATCACCCGGCAATTAAGCCGGTCAACCGGTATGCCGGCGCTGAGTTGGCGATCATCTTAATCGAAAAATTACGGTAAACCGGCTGCCCTTTCCCGGGGCCGAGTCCACCTCAATCCGACCGCCGTGCTTGTTCACGACTTTTTCAACCACCGCCAGGCCAAGTCCGGTTCCCCCGCTTCCTTTGGTTGAAAAAAATTCCTCAAAAATATTTCGCTGGGTGGCTTGATCCATTCCGATTCCATTATCAGCTACTTCTAAAGAAAAATGATCGTCATCGTAAAAATCTGTTTTGATACTGACACAATGGCTCTTTTTTTGTTTATCATTGAGACACGCTTGCAGCCCATTCCAGATCAGATTATTTAACATCTGGCGCACGCTGGCGGTGTCCAGCTGAACCTCGGGCAAATGCGGATTGATTTGCTTTTCGAGTCGGATACGCAAACCCGCGGCTTTTTCTTTAAACAGGGCCAATGAATCCTTGACCAGTTGTCCGGGAGATGCGGTTTCGTATGTCAGGGGACGATTTTTAGAGGAATACAGTATATTTTTGACAACATCGGTAATTTCGAAAATATTTTTATTGACGATCCGCCAGCCCTTTCTGGCAAGTTTTATATCGCCGTCTTTAAAAGCCTCTTCCACAACATAGGCCCCGCCCTGCAGCCCTTCGAGAATGTTTTTTATCCCATGGGATAGCAGCGCGATGGATTGGCCTAAAATCATCAGCTCTTTACGATCTGTTTTTATCCGGGTAATGTTGGTGGCCATTTCGATGACAGCCGTCACGTTGCCGTTCTCGTCCAGCAGGGGGGATGCCTGAATAAAAACCTGGCAGGTTTTCCCATTGGACAGCCGAACCGTCTCCTCGGTATTGTGAACGCGCTTGTCCTGGAAAGTTTTTCGAACGGGACAATTGGGGCATATATCCGGTGACCCCTTGTAAACGGTGTGGCATTGTTTTCCGGTTCCATCACCGAAGTCCCGCTTAAAATTTTCATTGGCAAAGAGAATATTAAGGTCACTATCCTGAATCGAAATATAGCAGGGAAGGTGGTTGATTATGTGATCAAAATCCATCCCCGCAATATCGGGCAAGGGGGCCGGCTGCTGATCAGGGCGTCTTTTTTTATCGGACATCATCTGATTCATTTGAAATCAAACAGAAATGACGGTTAAGAAACGAAGCTTTTTCCGGGGCTGGCCTCGAAACAAGTGGCTTTTGAAGAGCACCCGAAAAGGCCCTAAGCTGAATAGTCACTATAACCAAAAGATAATTAAAAATCAATTCTCTTGGCACCTGCCCGGAAATTTGGCCTCAATTGAAATAGATCTTGAATTTCAAATTTGCATATTGTAGGTTTTATTAACTTTTTTAACATTTGGAGAAGGGAAGGTATAGCGTGAATGTCAAAGAATTGGTCGATCAATTTAGTTTGAATGTGGCTGCAGGTCAAAATGGCCTTGACCGCCAAATTCAAGGTGGGTATTGCGGAGATCTTTTAAGCGATGTGATGGGCAACGCCCCTATCGGCTGTATCTGGCTGACCGTTCAAACACACCAGAATATCGTCGCTGTTGCTGTTTTGCGGGAAATGGCGGCCATCGTGCTCAGCGGGGGCCAGGAACCCGATCAGGAAACAGTCGATAAAGCCAATCAAGAGGGAATCCCCATCCTGATGTGGCCGGACACGGCTTTTGATCTTGCCGGGCAAGTTTACCAGGCCGGTGTGGTCAACGCCTAAGTGAATGACGCAAAAAAGCGCCATTCATGGTTATTTGTTATTGGTTATTTGTTATTAGATTTCGATCAGGGGAAAAAATTTTAACAGATTTCATTCCCTCATACGATTAACGGATACCTCCCTTTCTTTTTTTGGGAAACCCCATGCTCACAAAAATCGAAAAAAAAATCATTGCGTCCATTCAGGAGGATATTGCGATAACCCCCAGGCCTTATCTGGAAATTGCCAACAAACTGGGGGTTTCCGAAAAAGCCCTGCTTGAAGCCCTTCAAAGTCTTTGTGACCAGGGAATCATCAGGCGTTACGGCGCTACCCTGCGTCACCAGAAGACCGGCTTTACTGCCAACGCCATGGCAGCCTGGCAGGTTGATGAAGACCGCATCAATGAAGTCGGCCGCAAAATGGCGTCCTATCCTGAGGTCTCCCACTGCTACAGGCGAAATCCGACAGACCGATGGCCTTATAATCTTTACACCATGATTCATGCCAATGATGAAGATGCCTGCCGGCAAACCGCTCAAAATATGTCTGAAGCAACATCTGTTGAAAACTACACCCTGCTTTTCAGTCGCAAAGAGCTGAAAAAAACATCGATGGTCTACTTTCCTTCAGATAAACTCCGGGGGATGTAAATTATGGACAAAAGAGACCTGGTCAGCGTATTCGACTATGAGACTGCAGCGCGAGCGAAATTGCCCAAGACTGCTTACGATTACTACCGCAGTGGTGCCAATGATGAGATAACCCTGCACGAAAATCACGCTGCCTATGAGCGCATTAGGCTCAAGCCTAAAGTACTGATTGACACCAGCAAGCGCGATATATCCACTACAGTGCTGGGGCAAACCGTATCAATGCCCATACTGGTTGCCCCCACGGCCTTCCACCGCATGGCCCACCCCGAGGGTGAAGTGGCAACCGCCCGGGCAGCCGGACAGGCCGGCACCATCATGATGCTGAGCACGCTGTCCACCAGCTCAATCGAAGAAGTCCTGCCTGAGGCGACCGGTCCGGTCTGGTTTCAACTCTACGTCTACAAGGATCGCGAAGCAACCCTTTCGCTGGTTGAGCGCGCGGTGTCCGCCGGATGTTCCGCCATCGCTTTGACCGTCGATGCCCAGGTGTGGGGACGCCGGGAGCGTGACATCAAAAACCGTTTTCGCCTGCCCGAGGGCCTGTCCATTAAGAACCTCATGCCGGCCGGCCGAGGTCAATTTCCGGACGAAAAGGCCGATTCAGGTCTGGCAGCCTACGTGACCTGGCAATTTGATCAAACCCTCGCCTGGAAGGACGTCGAGTGGCTTTGCTCAAAGGCGAATGTCCCGGTGCTGCTCAAGGGCGTTCTGCATCCCGACGATGCACGTCTGGCCATAGAACACGGCGCCGCCGGCATCATCGTTTCAAACCATGGAGCGCGCCAGCTCGATACGGTCCCGGCCACCATCGAGTCTTTACCGGAGCTGATGGAAGCCGTGGACGGCAAAATAGAGGTGTTGATAGACGGCGGCATCCGTCGCGGTACTGATGTTTTTAAAGCCATTGCCTTGGGAGCCAGGGCGGTAGGCGTCGGACGGCCGGTTATCTGGGGACTGGCGGTGGATGGCGAGCAGGGCGCCAAGCGTGTCCTTGACATCCTGCGTAAAGATTTTGAACTGACCATGCGGCTTTGCGGCTGCGCCACGATAGAAGATATTAAGAAAGACCTGCTTTTTTAAACTATTCCAAAAGTGCGGCTTCTAATCCGGGCAGACGCTGGACCAACGGCTGACTCGCGTACAGCTGTTTCGGCGCTCGGCCGATTGGCGCCGATCACCCTTCGTCCTTCTTTCCGCCCCTTCGGCTTCAAAGTAATCCGAATCATAGGCCTGGCGCCTTTCTTCTGCGGCACGGCGATCGACATAGGGGTCTTGGACTCTGGAATCCTTTAGAAATTGATCATCTTGCATGCTTATTTTCTCCCGTATCTGAGCATTTTCGGTACTTATTTTTGAAAAGCGGTATAAACCCGGCACCCCTGAGGAATGAGCCGGCAGATCAATTTTTCGGGTGCCAGTTAGACCGACGCTTGTTTTCTGGGCGGCCCGGGTCACTGACAAAGATTAACCATTGATATTCAAATTTCAAGCCTGGGACCTGAAAATCGTCAGGGTTACCGCTACAGTCTTGCGGGACTATCCAATTCACCTCTTAATTGGGTATTTTGACGAAATCCTTACTCAATAATGGCATAAAATTAGCTGGTTATCTGGAAAGAACACGTGTATTGTATTTTTTAGAATATGCAATTAATTGTGGCGCTGTGCCCAGTTGCTTGAACTTACCGAATAAGCGCATATAATTATTTAATGCCCAACGACAGCCCCCATATTCTTTTGATCAACCCCTGGATTCACGATTTTGCGGCCTATGATTTCTGGGCCAAACCCATGGGCCTGCTTTTGATTGCATCCCTTCTGAAGCACCACGGGATTTCGGTATCATATATTGATTGCCTGGATCGTTTTCATCCCAACGCTCCCAAAAGCAATCCGGGGGCAAGGCAGGGCCGCGGACCCTATTTAAAAACCCGGCTTCCCAAGCCGGCCGGGCTGGAAGATGTGCCGCGCCATTTTTCGCGCTACGGCATTAAGCCGCAGTGGTTTCAAACAGATCTTCGCAAACAACGACCACCGGACCTGGTGCTCGTTACCTCACTGATGACCTACTGGTATCCCGGGGTTCAAGAAACTATAAAAATAGTCCGTTCAGTTTGGCCGCGAACACCCATCGTGTTGGGGGGCATTTATGCGCGGCTGTGCCCGGATCACGCCCAAAGCCATTCAGGAGCGGATCATGTGGCCATCGAACCGGCGGAAAAAAATTTGGTATCCATTGTTCGACAGTTTACCGGCTGCTCGATTAGGCCGGCCTTTGACCCCGGCAATCTGGATTCATACCCCTACCCTGCCCTGGATCTTCAGAATCAAATCGGCTATGTTCCGCTTTTAACTTCAAGGGGCTGTCCATTTAACTGTGCTTACTGTGCTTCCCGATTATTGGAACCCCGGCGCCTGCTGCGCAGTCCTGCAAGTGTGGTTGAAGAAATCAAATTCTGGCATGATAAATACAATCAAAGAGAATTTGTTCTATACGATGATGCTTTTCTGGTGAATGCCGAACAGCACAGCATTCCTATTCTGGAAAAAATAATCAACGCCAATCTAAGGGTTTGCTTTCACACCCCGAATGCCATTCACATCCGGGGCATAACCGAACAAACCGCACTTCTGATGCAAAAGGCCGGTTTTACCACCATGCGACTCGGCCTGGAAACAGTTGAATTTGATCAGCGCCAGGAGTTCGATAAAAAAGTTTCTGAAGATGAATTTAGGCGGGCCGTCGGCTATCTCAAGCAGGCCGGTTTTGAAAAAAAACAGATCGGCGCGTATTTACTGGCGGGGTTACCCGGTCAAAAGTTAGCTTCCATCGAACATTCAATTCATACGGTAAAGCAACTCGGTATTACACCTGTTATAGCCCATTACACCCCGATTCCCCAAACCGCTCTTTGGCCCCGGGCGGTGGCAGCATCGCGCTATGATCTCGAATCTGATCCGGTTTTCACCAACAACGCCGTCATCCCGTGCCGGAAGGAGCCCTTTGCCTGGGATAGGATCAGCCGCTTAAAAGAACTGGCAGCCGGATAGGGCTGCATTTACCTGTCATCTAAGCATGTAATTGAATTAATTTTCAGAAGTTAGTTGATTAAAGAAAATGGGGACACTTTTTTGACATAAAAAAAGATCAAAGTACTGTAAATCAGAACCCTGATCTCTATAATGATCGGTGGGATATGCCTGCTTCCAGAAACTTCCTCGCTACAATCAATCTCAGTATCTCAATTAATCTGTAATCGGGTCATATCTGGTTTTTCTGGCAGGATAGCCTAAACCTTTTCGTGTTCCATTCTTGACAACCTACCACATTGTATTAATATTCAGAGTATAGTAAATTACAATTGCAGGAAGAAAAAATGAATTTCTCAAATCTCGCCTGAAAGTGCTTCTTGCTCTTTAAGTTCAGCTAATATTTGAAATCCGACCTCTTCTTACAATAATCTTCCTGCGAATCTATCTTATTTAGCCTTGTCAAGAATTGATAAGGAGGTAAACGTCAAAGCAATGCTAAGACTCACATGGGTATTGTTTTTATTATTGCATAAATAGGAGGTTCAAATGGCCAGGTATCTTATTAAAGCATCTTATGTCGGCGAAGGAGTGCCGGGACTTATTAAAGAGGGCGGTTCTGGACGACGAAAAGCATCAGAGCGAGTAATTGAAGCCTTAGGAGGCAAGATAGAGGCAATGTATTATGCTTTTGGCGAAATCGATGCTTTCATCATTGTTGACTTGCCAGACAATGATAGCGCGGTCACCGCCTCTTTGATGGTCAATGCAAGTGGTAGGGTCAAAGTCACCTACACACCGCTGTTCACAGCTGAAGAAATTGACCAAGCGGCTGAAAAGGGTAGAAAAATACACGATACCTACCGAGCCCCTGGGCAGTAGCGGCCATCAGGACGATGCACCCGGACGGGAATTCCGCTGGCGCTTCATTCCCGCCGGTGATGTCCTCTTTATAATACGTACAGCTCCAACGTATCAGCAAAATGAACTCCTTCAAAAATCTGTGGTATCCATAAAATATCACAAATGCCAGATTGTAATCTTTCTCACCTCAGTTTAGATACTATCCAAATCCTCAATCCCAATACCACTTTCAATCACTGAAATAATAGACGATTTAAAAGCATCCTCAAACGTCTCTCTGTGTTCCTCGGGAACCATCCAAATAATGTCCTTCATCTTTTCACCAGCGATATCGGCAGCCTTTTGAGTCCTTCCTTTAAAATCATTTTTCAATTCAGTTTCTTTTTCTTTTAATTTTGCCCAAGCTTCGTCCTGTTGCGCCACCATCGCTTCCTGTTCCTGTTGGCCTACCACGTTGTATTGTTCAAAGACTCTAAATGTCCGGTGCCCGGTCTGGGTCATTATCTGTTTAGGATCGAAGCCAGCTTTGAGATTCAAAGTTAATGCCGGTCTGGCAGATAGCACCCAGAGTGGTTGGCTGAAACGATCTTACAGAGGTTTCGACTGTTTCACCATTGCCAAAATTTGTTCGATTCGCTCCTGAACTCGTTTTAGGGCATCCCGTCTTTCATAGTTGTGTTTTCAGCAAAGTGGTCATATGACATAAGCCGAAAATGATTTATTTTTTTCACAATCAAAATTCCAAACTGCCTTGACATTCATTTGCTGGTGTTTGATCTTTTGACCCTGTGGTGGGTACCCGCTTTATTTGTTGAATAGCCGGAAAGGAGACCTGTACTGATGCTTACCGTGAAATCTGCTGATCTGAAGAAAACCAAAATTGATACCTTGGCCGTACCCGTATGCGAAGATAAAAATATTTATGATGACGCCGGCATAAAGGCCGTTATTAAAAAAGCGTTCAGCCTCAAAGAATTTAAAGGGAAAAAGGATGAAACCGTAACGCTTTATGATTTACCTGAAATCAAAGTCAGACGGTTAATTTTTTGGGGGCTTGGAAAGCTTGAAAAAATTGATCGGGAAGCCCTTAGAACCATGGCCGGTAAAACGGTGAAAAGTTGCATCCAAAAAGAGCCGGCCACTCTCTGGTTCGCGGTGCCTGAAGCGAAGATCAATGGCCTGGAAACATCAGCGGTTCTGAAAGCAATGCAGGAGGGCGCATATCTCGGAAACCACCTGTTCGACAAATACAAGGGCGATAAAAAGAAAAAAGCGCTCAAGAAAATCAACTTCCGGGTTGCAACCAGGGCTGCTAAAAAATTACGCCCCATATCAGATGAAGTGGCTGCAATCTGCGAGGGAACCACCCTGGCCCGGGAATGGATCAACATCCCATCCAACGACAAGACGCCGGAAAAATTGACCCGTGCCATTGTCAGCCATGCTAAAAAACAGGGCCTGAAAGTCCGGGTGCTGAATGAAATGCAATTGAAACAAAAACAATTTGGTGCACTGCTGGCCGTGGCTGCCGGCAGCCAGACTAAACCCAGCCTCGTAATCCTGGAGCATCGGGTTGCGGGAGCAAAAAAAACCATCGCCCTGGTTGGAAAAGGGGTAACCTTTGACTCCGGTGGTCTGAATATCAAAACCGGCAATTCCCTGGCTGCCATGAAATCGGATATGTCCGGTGCGGCGGCGGTAGCCGCCACCTTGATCAGTGCAGCTAAGATCAACCCCAAATTCAACCTGATCGGCGCCATTCCCATCGTTGAAAACATGCCTTCCGGCAAGGCAACCCGACCCGGTGACATCATCCGCAGCTATGCCGGCAAAACCATCGAAATCGGCAACACGGATGCCGAAGGGCGGTTAATTTTAATCGACGCCATTTCATATGTTGTCAAAACATACAAACCGCAATTTCTGATTGACGTGGCCACTCTGACGGGAGCCTGTGTTGTCGCCCTGGGTGAGAAAATAGCCGGCGTATTCTCCAACGATGAGGACCTGGCCGGCGCCATCATTGCAGCCGGTGAAAAAACCTATGAACGCTGCTGGCAGATGCCCTTGCCCGAAGATTATAAGGAACTGCTCAAAAGTGAATTCGCGGACCTGAGCAATATCGGCAGCACCCGCTGGGGCGGGGCCATAGCGGCAGCCTTGTTTATTTCTGAGTTTACCGCCGACACCCCCTGGGCGCACATAGATATTGCCGGGCCGGCTTACAGCAGCAAGGAAAGTGCCTATTGCGGGGCCGGGGGGACGGGTTTCGGCGTGAGATTGCTGGCCGAGTTATTGGACAGGTTAGCGTCTTAGATACGAATTCTTTGCATTTAATAAAATGCATTTTTATCACGAAAGCACGAAGGGACGAAAACACGAAAGAAAGTAAATATTTCGTGCTTTCTCCGCCGGCGGATGTTTTCGTGATTAATCATTTATGTTTCTCCACCGGCGACGGATCCGGATTATGGAATTCATTTTGATAGGGCGTTTAAAAAAAACTGTGTTTTTTTGCTTTGAATTCTGCTATAAGCTTTCATCAGGTTTCTAAGTCTCCGCAATACCCTTCTTTACCCCTGCCAATAAAATGAAAGGCACTATCATGAAGGCACTGCTCATATACCCGTCTTTTCCCGATACCTTCTGGAGTTTCCGACATTCGCTTAAATTTATACACAAAAAATCGGCTTTCCCTCCGCTGGGTTTGCTCACCGTGGCTTCCATGATGCCGGATGATTGGTCCAAGCGCCTGGTGGATCTAAATGCAACCAAGCTCACCGAGAAGGATCTGGCCTGGGCCGATTACGCATTTATTAGTGCGATGGTCGTCCAGAGAAAATCGGCCCGTCAAACCATAAAGCGCTGCAAAGAAGCCGGTCTGAAGGTCGTTGCGGGCGGCCCGCTTTTTACTGCCGAATATGAGCTTTTTGATGAGGTGGATCACTTTGTACTGAATGAGGCCGAACTGACCCTTCCCCCTTTTCTGACCGATTTGCAAACTGATTGCGCCCAAAGAATATATACAACTGATGGGTTTGCTGATATCCAACAAACCCCCGCCCCCATGTGGCAATTGATCAATCAGAAGCGTTATGCCACCATGAGCATCCAGTTTTCCCGCGGATGCCCTTTTAATTGCGATTTTTGTAACGTCACGACTCTGTTTGGACACCGGCCGCGCATCAAAACTACCGCCCAGATCATGGCCGAACTGGACAGCCTGTACAACCGGGGCTGGCGCGGTCAGGTTTTTTTTGTCGACGACAATTTCATCGGCAATAAAAAATACCTCATGAATCAGCTCCTGCCGGCTCTAATTGACTGGCAGAAGGGTAAAAAAGGGTTTTTATTCAACACCGAAGCATCTATCAATCTGGCTGACAACGAGGATTTGATGAATTTGATGGTGGCGGCCGGATTCGACACTGTTTTTATCGGCATCGAAACTCCCGATGAAAAAGGCCTGGCCGAATGCAATAAAAAACAAAACAAAAACCGCAACCTGATCGAAAGCGTTAAACGCATCCAGCGCTCAGGCCTGCAAGTTCAGGGAGGGTTTATCGTCGGCTTTGACTCCGACGGACCGTCCATTTTTCAAAGGCAGATTGATTTTATCCAGAAAAGCGGCATTGTCACCGCCATGGTCGGACTGCTTCAGGCGCCACCGGGCACCAAGCTGTATGAACGACTAAAAGAAGAGGGTCGTCTGCGCGGCCTGCTCTCCGGGGACAACGTCGACGGCACGACCAACATTATACCCAAGATGGACATGAAGCAACTGCTCAAAGGATATCAGAATATATTAAATAACATCTATCGCCCGAGACCATATTACAAGCGCATAAAAACTTTTTTACGTGAATATAAAACGCCCAGGATTGCTATTCCGGTGGACTTTCAGCGGTTTATGGCCTTTTTTCGAACCTCAGTCCGGATCGGAATATTCGGCAAGGAACGATTGCACTACTGGAATCTTCTGGTGTGGACCCTTTTCCGCTGCCCCAAGCTTTTGCCGCTGGCCGTTACATTAGCCATCCACGGCCACCATTTCCGCAAGGTATGTAAATTGTAATCCGGCTTGATTATTTCCAAGATTATGCTATGATTGAACCAATCATTTTTGAAAGGAGGATGTCACGATGGCCGATGGTGTCGTAAAATGGTTTAACAGCCGCAAAGGCTATGGCTTTATAGAACAGGAAGATGGTCCGGATGTTTTTGTTCATCATTCTGGTATTAATGCGGCCGGTTTCAAATCTCTTAATGAAGGCGACCGGGTGACTTTCGACATAGAGGAGGGTCAAAAAGGTCCTTCGGCCGTAAATGTTACCGTAACTTAACAAAATACTTCGATTAAAATTAAAAGGGCATCCCGGGTTGTAGAATGGGATGCCCTTTTTTATTTGGTCATATTGAAGGAACGGCATTTCATCACGAAAACATCCGCGCGGAGAAAGCACGAAATTTTGTTTATTTCCTTTTCGTGTTTTCGAACTTTCGTGATTAATATATTCTTGCTGCCAGAGTATGGGGTTAGGGCTTAAGTCTTGCTTTTATGGATTTCACATGGGCATCAAGGCCTTCAAGTTCAGCCAGGCGCATCACATCGGCAGCCTCTTTCTTAAAGGCTTTCTTTGAATAGTGGATAATACTGGTCTTTTTTATGAAATGATCCACTGAGAGGGCCGAAGCAAACCGCGCTGTGCCGGCGGTGGGCAGCACATGATTGGGGCCGGCAATATAATCCCCCAGCGGTTCAGGCGTGTAGTGGCCCAGAAATACAGCACCGGCATTACGAATCTGCCCCACGAATTCAAAAGGTTCGCTGATTTGAAGTTCAAGGTGTTCCGGCGCGATCCGGTTGGCCAGTTCGACGGCAACATCAAGATCACCAACCACCAATACGGCGCCATACCGTTTTAAAGCTTCCCGGGCGATCTCCTTGCGGGTTAAGGTGGCAAGCTGTTTGTCAATCTCGGCTGCCACCGCCGCTGCCGTCCGGCTTGAATCGGTCACCAGGATAGCCGAGGAGAGCACATCATGCTCGGCCTGGGACAGAAGATCCGCAGCGGCATACTCAGGGCTGGCCGTATGGTCGGCAATGACCAGGACCTCGCTGGGTCCGGCAATCATGTCGATGCCGACGGCACCGGAGACAATTTTTTTAGCCAGGGTAACATAGATGTTTCCGGGGCCGACGATAACATCCACTTTGGGAATCGTCTCGGTACCGTATGCCAGAGCGGCGATGGCCCAGGCACCTCCTACCTTGTAGATGTCTTTTATCCCGACCTTTTTAGCCGCCGCCAGCAAATGGGGATTGACCCCGCCTGCTCGGGTCGAAGGGGTTACCATAACAAGTTTTTTTACACCGGCGATTTTAGCCGGGATACCCGTCATCAAAACGGTGGAGATCAGTGGTGTTTTGCCGCCCCTGGCACCGGGCACATATAAACCGGCGGCATCTACCGGGTTCACCAATTGCCCCAGCATAGTGCCGGGCCTTTGGGTAGCAACCCAGGATTGCCGGACCTGCTGTTGGTGAAAGGCCTCTATCTGCAAAGCGGCACGATTCATCGCGCGGACAAAAGCCCGATCCACTTTTTTTAAGGCCGCTTTCATCTCCCTGGCGGTGACCTTGATCGTGTCAACGGTCAATTTGGGAGCATCGAAATGGTTGGCATATTTAATAACGGCCTTGTCTCCGTTGCGCCGGACATCTTCAAGAATAGGGGCCACCGTCTGATAATCCTTCTTCTTGAAATTAAGACCGCGGTTGACAATGGCGGATACCCTTTTTTCGGCCGCCGGTGATGGGTAATGGTAAATCTTCATGTTTCAGTTTTCCTTGCAGCGTGGTGAGGTGTCAGGTTTCAGGTGTCAGGTGTCAGGAATTCAATGATTTAGGAATTAAGGGATTCAGGAATTGAAGAATTCTTGTATCGGTGAATTTAATCGACAGAATACCAATAATACCTAAATTCCTAAATTCGCAATTCCTCAATTAAAGGATTCCTGACACCTGACACCTGAAACCCTTTTTCTTTTAAGCCCTGAACCTTACTAAAGCCAACAGAACTGTTTGTCAATAACCCCATTTAAATTACGGCATTCCCTCTATATACTGATTGACATGAATGTGATGATTGGTACATAACCAATTTGAACCGATAACCTAATCCACCCTACGGGCCAAATTATTGACGGAGGATAATATGAAAGCAGACCGAATCTACAATTTCAATCCGGGGCCGGCAGCGCTTCCGCTTAGCGTGCTCGAAGAAATCCAGGAAAACTTTTTAGATTTCCAGGGATCCGGCATGTCGATTACCGAGATCAGTCATCGGTCCCGGGAATTTGACGATGTCATCAACGACGCGATAGCCAGAACCAAACGCCTGTTGGGCCTGGATGAAAATTTCGATGTGCTTTTTATCCAGGGAGGTGCCAGTTTGCAGTTTTGTATGATCCCCATGAATTTTTTGCCGCCGGGGAAGTCAGCCGACTATGTGGATACCGGCACCTGGTCCACCAAAGCAATCAAAGAAGCCGAACTTCAGGGCAAATCCATTCAGGTCGTGGCTTCCTCCGCGGATAAAAATTATTCCTATATCCCTAAAAACATTAACTTTAATGACGATGCCGCCTTCGTGCATCTGACCTCCAACAACACTATCAAGGGAACCCAGTGGGCTGAATTTCCCGACACCAGCGGTATTCCAATTATTTGTGATATGTCATCGGATATTATGAGCAGACCACTGGAGGTTAATAGATTCGGCATGATTTATGCCGGCGCCCAGAAGAATGTCGGGCCGGCCGGGGTATGCCTGGTAATCATCCGTAAGGATTTGCTGGACTGGATCCCGGACACGGTGCCGACCATGTTGAAGTATTCCACCTTTGCAGGAAAAAACTCACTTTATAATACGCCGCCGTGTTTTGCAGTCTACACCGTGCAGCTGGTGCTAAAATGGCTGGAAGAAACCATCGGCGGTCTGGGAAAAATGGCAGCTCTAAATCAGGCAAAGGCACAGCTGCTTTATGGCTATATGGACGGCGGCGGCTTTTACCGGGCCACTGCCGCGGCCGGCAGCCGGTCGCTGATGAACGTCACCTTTCGCCTGCCCGGCGAAGAACTGGAAAAGCAGTTCGTTGCGCAGGCCCTGGCAAACGGCCTGGGGGGTCTCAAAGGTCACCGCTCGGTGGGCGGGTGCCGGGCTTCGATTTACAACGCGGTTTCGCTGGAAGCGGTCCAGGCGCTGGTTGATTTTATGAAGGCCTTTGAAAAAGAAAACGGGTAAAAGCGGTTTCATCCAATCAGGAGGTGTTATTCTGGGTTTTACTTGACATTACCTAGGAATACGAATTATGACAGTTAGTGGGCTTTTTAAAGGTCAATTCGACATTTACCCATCAAACCGTTTAAGCGATCAATTGTTTCTGGCTTTCGCTTTAATAATCACTATTGGAAAAGGAGGTATTTATGGACAAAATTTTGAGAATCAACATGGGTGCCAGCGGGGGTCCAGAAGTAAAAACCGAACCATTGGGTGATTATGCAGGTCTGGGCGGACGCGCGATGACCTCTGGCATCGTGGCCAAGGAAGTCCCCGCGCTGTGCCATCCGCTGGGCGAAGACAACAAGCTGGTGATTGCACCCGGTATGCTCAGCGGTTCGGCAGCCGCCATGTCCGGGCGGATCTCGGTCGGCTGCAAAAGCCCGTTGACCGGCGGCATCAAAGAAGCCAATTCAGGCGGACAAGCCGCCCAGATGCTAGGCAGATTGGGCTATGCCGCCATCGTATTGGAAGGCAAGCCCAAGGAAAAGACGCTTTATAAAGTTTTCATCAACAAGGACGGCGTGAAAATTAAAGAAGACAACGGTTTA
>Ga0210121_1000045_pt1 | contig 33208 bp, 30 predicted proteins | sample Joice_ThreeSqB_D_FD_184873 | JGI IMG/M metagenome (GOLD analysis project Ga0210121, IMG submission 184873) | Wetland microbial communities from San Francisco Bay, California, USA, that impact long-term carbon sequestration - Joice_ThreeSqB_D1... | ecosystem: Environmental > Aquatic > Marine >... | reverse complement strand
AGTCCTTCGGAGCCCGCACAGTGGCCTCTCATGCGGCCGGTGCCGGGCGCGCATCCGGCCTGGCAATATGTCCAGCTCTTCGGGCAGAACCTGGCTCGCCGACTCGAGGCCGGGAAATCGTCCGAAGACTGAGCGAGGAAGCGACCATCACCACAGACCCCGAGACCGGAATCGTACTCGAGCTCGAAGGACTCTCGAAGCGATTCGGGTGGAACTGGGCCCTGCGCGACGCCAGCGTTCGCGTGGAGCGCGGAACGACGCTGTGCCTCGTCGGGCCGAACGGAGCGGGCAAGACCACGCTCCTGAGGCTCGTCGCGACGTTGTTGCGCCCGTCCGGCGGCGACGCCCACGTGATGGGTCATTCACTGCGCGACGAACCGGATGAGATCCGGAAACGGACGGGACTGCTAAGCGTAAGGGGATTCCTGTACGATGACCTCACTGCGGCGGAGAACCTCAACTTCACCATGCGAATGGCGGGTCTGAGGCCGAGCCGGGAAGGAATCGCGCGGGTATTGGAGCGGATCGGCCTCGCGGAAGTGGCCGACAACCGTATGCGCACCTTCTCCACCGGGATGCGGAAACGCCTGGCGCTCGGACAGCTTCTCGTGCGGCCGATCGAGCTGGCGCTGCTCGACGAGCCCTACTCGGGGCTCGACTCTCAGGGCATGCGTCTCGTGGATGAGGTCGTCGGCGAGTTCAAGGCGGCGGGAACGACGGTGGTCCTCGCGTCACACCAGGACGGCGAGGCGGTCCGTGAGGCCGAGCAGACGGGTGTGCTCCGAAAGGGACACCTGGAGATCCTGCCGGAGTCAGAACCGCTGAGCAGGCATCTTTCTGTGGGCGGCCCGGCGGGCGCACCGGGGACGCACTGATGCACATGCTGCGTCGCGCGTGGGCCATCGTGTGGAAGGACCTCCTGATCGAGGCGCGCACGAAGCAGAGCTTCAACGCGATGGTCTTCTTCGCCGCACTCGTCCTGTTCATCTTCAGCTTCGCCCTCGGTCCAGACACCGAGCTCCTGCAGAAGGTGTCCGGAGGGCTGCTGTGGGTCGGGATCGCATTCACGGGACTTCTTTCGCTCAGCCGCACCTACCAGAACGAGGAGACGAGCGGGGGTCTGGAGGGACTGCGGGCCTACCCCGGCGATCCGCGGGCCATCTATCTGGGCAAGCTCCTCGGTAACATCGTGCTTCTGCTCCTGGTCGAGGCCGTGCTGTTTCCGGCCGCCGGGATCCTTTTCCAGGCGAACCTGTGGCCCTACGCCGGCGGCCTGGTCGCCGTCGCGCTCCTCGGCACCGTCGGTTTCTCGCTCGTGGGCACCTTCTATTCGGCCCTCACCGTGAACCTGCGCGCTCGAGAGGTCATGCTACCGCTTCTCCTGTTCCCGGCTCTCGTGCCGGTGCTGCTCGGCGCGGTGAACGCGACGACGCTCATCCTCGAGGGCGACCTGATGGGCGAGGCCGTCGTCTGGCTTCGGGTGTTGACCGCGTTCGACATCATATTCTTCGTCATATGCATCTGGATCTTCCCGATCGCTCTGGAGGAGTGAAGTGGGACCCAAGACTGTCGTGGAGAAGACTCTCGGCGGGCTGGCGCTGCTGGCGATGCTCGCAGGAAGCTATGTGGGCCTCGCCGTAGTCCCGGCGGACGCGGCACAGGGCAACGTACAGCGTCTGATGTACGTCCACGTGCCGGCGGCATGGCTCTCGTTCCTGGCGTTCTTCGTCGTCTTCGTGATGAGCGTGCTCTACTTGATTCAGCGCGACCCCCGGTGGGACCACGTCGCAGCGAGCTCGGCCGAGATAGGTGTCGTCTTCACGGTCGTCACTCTCCTGCTCGGCATGATGTGGGGCAAACCGACCTGGGGCGTGTTCTGGACCTGGGACCCCCGCCTCACGACGACGGCGATCCTGCTCGCCATCTACGTCGGCTACATGGCCCTCCGGAGCTTCGCGGACGATGCCGAGAAGCGAGCCCGCTGGTCCGCGATCGTCGGTGTGATCGGATTCGCGAACGTCCCGATCGTGTACATGTCGGTCACCTGGTGGCGCACGCTCCATCAGCCGCCCTCCAGCCCTCGCAGCGTGGCGCCCGACATCCTGTGGACGCTGATGCTCAACCTGGCGGCCTTCACGCTCGTGTACGCGTACCTGATGGTCCGGCGGATCCGGTTGTCGAAGCTCGAAGGGGAACTCGAAAAGAGAATGGCGTACAATGCGTAAGTGGAGCGTGATCAGCGTGGTCTACATTCTGGCCCTGATCCTGCTATGGACGTACACGGGCCGGGTGGCGATGGAGAACCGCGGTTTCGTGGTAACGGGCTACGGTGTCACCTGGGGCGCGCTGCTGTGGTACACGTTCAGGCTGAATTCGAGGGAGCGGACGACGGCGCGCGCCGTCGAGTCGTTCGAGGTTGTGGGCGCTGGAGAGTGATCTCCACTCGGGACAACAAGGGACATTCCGTCACATGAGCAAGTCCAAGAAGATATGGGCCGGCATCGGTGTGCTCGCGATCGCCGGTGGGATCGCGCTGCTGATCGCGGGCGGCCTCAGCACGAACGTCGTCTATTTTCTGACCCCCAGCGAGCTCCGGGCGGAGCTCGCGGAGCGAGGGGATGAAATCGTCAATCAACCGCTGCGCCTGGGTGGCCAGGTGAAGCCCGGATCGCTGACGTGGAACGCGGACCAGCTGGACCTGCGATTCGTGGTAACCGACAGCATCGGTGAGGTGCCGGTGCGCAGCACGGGCGCGCCGCCGGCGATGTTCAAGGAGGGTATCGGGGTCGTGGTCGAGGGCCGGTACACGCACGATGGGATCTTCGAGTCCACCAACCTGATGGTCAAGCACTCCAACGAATACGAACCGCCGCACGGCGAGAAGCCGGCGCAGCTGTACGAGTCCCTCATCAAGTCCGACTCGTAGGCCGGTGCGCGCATGCTGAATCTCATCGGAAGCGTCTCGATCGCCGCAGCACTTCTCGGCGCCCTGGCGGTGCTGATCACAGGCATCGCGGGCGGCTTCAACCGCAAGCCGGGACTCATCAGGGCCGCCCGCTACGGGCTGTATTTCGTGTTCGCGGCCATGACGACGGCCTTCATCACGATGGAGGTCGCGCTCCTCACCCACGATTTCAGCGTGGAGTACGTGGCGCGCGTCGGCAGCCTCGAAACGCCGCCGTACTACACGGCCATTTCCCTGTGGAGCAGCCTGGACGGGTCGATCCTGTTCTGGGGCTGGATTCTCTCGGCTTACGGCGCTCTCGTGGCGTTCGTGAACCGGAAGTCGGTCTCGAGGCTGGTCCCGTTCGCGCAGGGAGTGCTCGGCTTCGTCGGGCTGTTCTTCTTCGGCCTTCTCACCGGCCCCGCGAATCCGTTCGGCGAAGTGTTCCCGGTGCCGACCAATGGTCCAGGACCGAACCCGCTTCTTCAGAATCACCCGCTGATGGGACTGCACCCCCCGATGCTGTACCTCGGCTACGTGGGGCTATCGGTGCCGTTCGCGTTCGCGGTGGGAGCCCTGCTGAGCGGCAAGCTCGACGACGAGTGGATCCGATCCACCCGCCGGTGGACGGTAGCCGCATGGGCTTTCCTGTCCGTCGGCATCGTGGCCGGCGGCTGGTGGTCCTACGAGGTGCTCGGCTGGGGCGGCTACTGGGCCTGGGACCCGGTCGAGAACGCCTCCTTCCTTCCATGGCTCACCGCCACGGCGTTCCTCCACTCGGTGATGGTGCAGGAGCGACGGGGAATGTTGAAGACCTGGAACCTGTCTCTGATCATCGGGACGTTCCTGCTCACGTTGTTTGGGACATTTTTGACCAGATCGGGTATTCTTGACTCAGTCCATGCGTTCACGGAGGGGCTGATCGGGCCGATCTTCCTCTCGTTCATCGCCCTGGTCATGGTCCTGTCCCTCATCCTGATCGCGTGGCGCTCCGATCGGCTGCACGCGCCGGGGTCGCTGGATGCGGTCGTGTCGCGCGAGAGCACGTTCATCCTGAACAACCTGCTGTTCGTCGCCTTCACGTTCACGGTGCTGCTCGGAACCACCTTCCCGCTGATCGTCGAGGCCTTCAACGGCAGTCGGGTGAGCGTCGGGCCGCCGTACTTCAACATGGTGTCGATTCCGATCGGCGTGCTCCTTCTCTTTCTCATGGGAGTGGGACCGGCCCTGCCGTGGCGGCGCACCACGCCGGAGAAGATGAAGCGGGCGTTCCTGGTGCCCGTCGTCGTCGGACTCGCCACCGGTCTGCTCGGCTTCGTGCTGGGCACGCGGAACTTCTGGCCCCTGGTGACCTTCACGTTCGCCGGCTTCGTAATGGCGACGGTCGTGGAGGAGTTCCGGAAGGGAGTCAGTGCGCGACGCCGCATCGCGGGCGTGTCGGGCCCGAGGGCGCTCGCGCAGATCCTGACGCGCAACAACAGCCGCTACGGCGGCTACATCGTGCACGCCGGGATCGTGGTGATCGTGGTGGCCCTGGCGATCTCGGGCACTTGGCGCTTCGAGCGCGAGGTGACCCTGCAGCGCGGGGAGCTGGCTCAGATCGGAGACTACGGGATCGTGTTCGACGAGCTCTGGGCCGAGGAGCAGGACCACAGGTTCGTGGTGGGCGCGACCTTCAGCATCTTCCACGACGGAAAAGAGGCTGGGACCATGCAGCCTCGCATGAATTACTACCCCAATGCGCAGCAGCCCGTGGGCACTCCCGATGTGCGGTCGTCCCTCAAGGAGGACCTGTACCTGACCCTGATGGCGTTTGACCAGGAGCAGGGCCGGCACGCCACGATCCGGGCGATCGTCAACCCGGCCGTACCCTGGCTGTGGATCGGGGGCATGATCGTGGCGCTCGGCGCGATCCTGGCCGTCATGCCACAACGCGGCAGTGGCCGGCCGGCCGTATCGGCGGCCGAAATCGCATTCGAAGAGGAATCCGCCGAGCTCGTCGACGAGCCCGCGGCGGTGACCGTCTGATCGTGAACGGACGGATAGAAACCCGATGAAGAAGAAGCACCTTCGCTGGCTCCTTCCCCTGGCGGCGTTGCCGGTATTGTGGCTGCTGTACTGGGGGATGGGGCGTGACACCTACGTCCTGCCATCACCGATGGCGGGTCAGGTGGCGCCCGAGTTCCAGCTGGTCGATTTCCAGGGTGACACCCTCCGGCTGGCGGACATGCAGGACAAAGTGGTGATCCTCAATTTCTGGGCTTCGTGGTGCGTTCCCTGCCGTTCCGAGCACCCGGTGCTGGTCAGGACGGAGCGCACGTGGGACAGCACCGAGGTCGTGCTCCTCGGAGTCGTGTATCAGGACTCCAAGGCGAACGCCGAGCGGTTTCTGGCCGAGTTCGGCGGTGAGTGGACGCACGTGCTGGATCCGACGCAGCGGACGGCCATCGACTACGGCGTGTACGGGGTTCCCGAGACGTTCTTCATCGGCCGGGACGGCCGGATCTCGCACAAGAAGGTGGGGCCGGTCACCTGGGAGCTGGTACGGCACCAGGTGGACTCGCTGCTCGCGGCTCCGGGTGCGCCTGCGACCGCGGCGTCCGCGGGAGGAGCCCCGTGAGTCGCGGCGCGGCTTCACTGCTGATCCTGCTCCTCGCGGTAGGTCCCGCGCCGGGCACGGCTCAGGAGACTCCCGGAGCGACCCCGTCGGCGCAGCAAACGGAGGCGCCGGATGACACGACGGGCCGGAGCGCCCTGACGGACCCGAGAGAGGCGGAGCTCGACGCGCAGGCCGCCGAGGTGGCATCGGGACTCCGCTGTCCCGTGTGCCGCAACCAGTCGATCGTAGAGTCCAACGCCGAACTGTCCCGCGAGATGCACCGCCTCGTGCGCGACAAGCTGGCCGCGGGCGAGACTCCGGAGCAGGTCAGGGAGTACTTCGTCAGCAGGTACGGCGAGTGGATACTCCTCAAGCCGCAGGCCCGGGGAGTCAACCTCCTGGTCTACGGACTTCCCCTGGCAGTGCTGATCCTCGGCTTCTTCCTGGCGCGCAATCGCCTGCGGAAGTGGGCCGGCGCGGGCGGAGCGGCCGAAGCCGCCGGAGTGGTTGAGCTCGGTCCCGACGACGAGGAATGGCTGCGGGAAGCGCTCCGGGAGGGTTGACGGAACCTCACGAATGTTCAGTGTATTAGTTGGGCTTGGAATGAGACAGGCGTACTTGAGTGAACAGCAGGACATCAGCACAGCATCAGGACAGCAAGAGAATCGGAGCTTATGAACGCTGCCGGTAGAAAGCAGATCTTCTTCGACGCCAGGGCTCTGGATTCGTTCGATCAGTACCTCCAGGACGTCGAGCGCTATCCCCTGATCGAAGACCCGATGGAAGAACGCGAGATCGCCCGCAGGGCGCGCACCGGTGACCGCGCCGCGGCAGAGCGGCTGGTCACCGCCAACCTGCGGTTCGTGATATCGTACGTGAAGAAGTACCAGGGACGGGGACTCAACCTGGCGGAGCTCGTCTGCATAGGAAACGAGGGTCTCCTCAAGGCGGTGAAGAAGTTCGACCCGGACAAGGGCGTGAAGTTCATCTCCTACGCCGTGTGGTGGATCCGCCAGACGGTCCTGCAGGCCCTGGCCGAGCAGACCCGGTCCGTCCGCATCCCGCTGAACCAGAACTCCAATCTGGTGAAGCTGTCACGCACCGAGACGGCGCTCACCCAGAAGCTGGGCCGGTCTCCGACGGATCGAGAGATAGCCGAGGAGATGAAGGAGCCGGTCGAGACGGTGCGGGCTCTGCGTCGCGTCGCGTCCGCCGAGCTGAGCCTCGACGCGCCGCTCGACAAGTCCGACCGCGACAGCGCGTCGTTCGGCGAGCGCTTCTCGGGCGCCGACGAGGCGGACATCGAGATCGACGTCGAAGCCCAGGCCCGACGAGAGTTCCTGGAGAAGATGTTCGAGAGCTATCTTACCGAACGGGAGCGGAAGATCCTCGTCCTCTACTACGGTCTGGATGATGGCGAGGAGATGACGCTGGAACAGATCGGCGAGTTGCTGGGGGTCACGCGGGAGCGCATCCGGCAGATCCGAAACCGCGCGTTCGACAAGCTCCGCGGATCGGAGCACGGCGATGCCCTCGAAGGATTCTGGCGGGCCAGCGCCTGACGCACGACCGGACAACGGTGACGGAAGGTGGAAGGGGGAGTCCGAGCGGTCTCCCCCTTTCTTCATCCGCCCGGCGATGCCTCGGGCCTGAGGGCTCGCCAGGGCGTTGCGAGCACGAAGATCAGCACCGTCAGGATGGCGCTCGTCACGCACCAGGTGCACACGGCATGGAGGACGAGCAGCTCGATCGCGGTCAGATAGGCGGAGAACAGGAGGCCGCCCGTGGCCCCGACCGCCAGGAGCGAGGTCAGCCAGCGCGTGCCGCCCGCCGGGCCGAGCCCCACGAACGCCAGGACCAGCATCCCGCCGTACCACAGGGAGCCCCACAGCGGCACCGGACGCCCGAGGAAGCGCGCGTATTCCGAGCTCTGGACGACTTCGCACGAACCGGAACCGCAAACGAGGGAACCGTAGTAGCCGAGGTGGTACAGCAGCAGGTACACGGCGACGAAGAGCCCGACGAGGGAGACCAGGACCATTCCCCGCATTCGCGTTTCGAAGGACATTCCAGTCGATCCCGGAACGCTATTCACCGGCCGCGGCGGCCTTGATGCGCTCCTCGAGACCGCCATACCCGTAGTCCGGACCCGTCAGCGTGTACGGCTCACCGTTGAAGTAGATGGTCGGCGTCGAGGAGATCCCGAGAGACTCCCCGTACGCCTTGGACGCCTGGACCGCAGCGAGCGTCTCCTGCCCATCCACGCACGACTTGAAGGCGTCGGCGTCCATCCCCAGGTCCCGCGCATAGTCGACGAACTTGCGGTTGGGGTTGGACTCTCTCCTCCAGCTGTCCACGCGGGCGTACAGCAGGTCCTTCATCTCCCAGTACTTGCCCTGCCGCTTCGCACACTGGGCCGCGATGGCCGGTGCCCACGATTCGGGCCACAGCGGAAAATCGAACGAGATCCACCTCATGTCTCCCGAGCTGCCGTAGTTCTGCCGCAGGAGCTTTCCGCTCAGGGCGTTGAACTGTCGGCAGTGCGGACACAGGAAGTCGGCAAACTCCATGATCACCGCCGGAGCATCCTCCGGCCCGAGCGCCGTACCCGATGACATGTCTGCCGCTACGTCACCGCCGGAGAGGGCGACCGGAGCGAGCTCGGGAGCTTCCGGGGAGCCTCCCGCGCGCACGAGAAGGTAGCCCCCTACCGCCACCACGATGGCGATCAGAATGAAGAATCCCTTACCGCTGCCATTTGCCTTGGCCAAGATGTGCTCCTTGTCGAGCGCCGGCAGAGACGACTATCATCGGCCCCGGCTGCCGGTCGCCGGACCGCCGAATGTCAGCCGCCCAAGATAACACGGCGCGTGTTTTGCGCGACCTCGCCGGCAAGCCGGCCGTCCGGCGGGAACGAACATCTGCTTCGTGGGTGAAACGCGGAGTGCCGGCAGGAGTGAAGCGCAGATACCCACATTGACCGGACTTCGAATGGAATTCCCCAGGCAGGCAGTCCTTCTGGCGTGCGCCGCGTCGAGCTTCGTGCTGGGCGCATGCGGTGGCGATGGAGGCGGTACCACGGATCCGGGACCGCGCGGCGATTTTTCGGTTCTGACGACGAGCACCGGGCCGGAGCTCGATTCGGATGGATACGAAATCCAGGTCAACGGGGTGTTCGCAGCGATCATCGGAGTCAACGACAGCGTGGAATTCGCGAACCGGGCCGTCGACAGCTACTCCGTCGCGCTCACCGAAGTCGCGGAAAACTGCACCGTCGCCGGAGCCAACCCGCGACCCGTGCAGCTGATCGATGGCGGCAAGGTCGCGACGACGTTCGAGGTCGCCTGTGTCACCACGGCAGGCGGCCTGCAGGTCGTCACCTCGACGAGCGGGCCGAACCCTGACGATGGCTATACGCTGGCCGTCGATGACCTGGACGCGGGAACGATCGGCGCCAACGACACGATCCTGGCGGCCGAACTCGTGACCGGAGAACATACGGTGCGACTCGGGGACATCGCGCTCAACTGCCAGCTGGTCGGTGATCCGGTCCGCAACGTGATGGTGCCCAGCAAGGACGTGATCGAGACGACCTACGAGGTGATCTGCACGGATGTCGTGGGCAGCCTGAGGGTCGTCACGACCACGTCCGGCGTGTCTCCCGATCCCGATGGATACGAAGTCGTCATCGAGTTCGGCAGTCCGATCGCCATCGGGGCTACGGACGCGAAAATCGTCGGCTCGGTGGCCGCCGGAGTGACCCGGATACAGCTGCTCGAATCGACGGTGGCCGACAACTGTGCGGTCGACGGCGATAACCCCCGGTCGGTCACGGTACCAGCCGGCGGCCTTGTCGAAACGGTGTTCGAGGTGACCTGCGAAGCTCCGTGAGGGCCGGTCGCGGAGTCAGCGGGCGAGCAGGAAGACGAGTACGGCCGCGAGAAGCAGGGTGACGGCTGCCAGAGCCGCCAGCTGAGCCCACTCCGGAATGCGGGGCCTCTCGATCTGGCCCACACGTTCCAGGCGCGGCAGCAGATCCGTGGACCAGGCTCGCTCGATCTCCTCCACCATCTCGCGCCAGGCCCCCTCGTATCCCCGGTCGAGACGCACCATCGCGGCACGCCACTCCTCCGCCGCTCCGTGCATCTCCGAGTCGTCCTGGTCCGGGTGACCGGCCTCCAGGTCGGCGATCCGACGGCGGAGCTCCTTCTCCTGCTCGCCCAGATCTCCGAATCGCTCCCACAGCCGATCGAACGGGCCCTGCATGCGCTCCGACAGGAACGCCCTGCCGGCATCCCCGAGAACCACGTCCCGTTCGACGCTGACATCGACGCCCCGCGACGAGGCCACTCTCTCCAGCTCTCGGGCATAGACTTCCGCCAATCGATCGGTCGCCGTGGCCACCGCGGCGCGCGTGTCCTCCCGCAGGCCTCCGGAGTTCATGGCTTCGATCGCCTTCTCGAGGCTGTATGCGCCTCCGGCCGCCGACTTGCGCAGCAGGAGGGGTCCGAGCGCGATCTCACCCAGTTCCTGAAAATGCGTTTCGAAGAAGTAGTCCCGCATGCCAACCCGGCTCTGCAGCTCTCCCGGCACGTTCGCCGCCGCCCGCTCGGCGACCTCGTGCAGCGAGCCGGCGGCCAGCGAGAAGGGCGGAAGACCGGCCTGCGGGGGAGGCGACACTTCCCCCCGGCTGAACAATTCGAGCGGCCTGCTTTTGGTGCTCTCGGGCGGTTGCTGGGAAGCCGCGAAGAGCACGGCGCCCAGCTCCTCCGGAAACAGATAGCGTACCGTCAGCGAGGTGTCGGTCTTGCCGATGACCAGGTAGTCATCGTCGCGCTCCCCGGACTCCGGCTTGCGCGCCGGCCGGCGACTGGCGGCCCGCGCAGGCCAGGCGACCGTGAGCTGGCGGTCGCCCGAAAGGAGGTAGAGAGCTCTGCGGGTCACGGCCGCCACGAAGAGACCTCCGACCTTCTCGTCGTCGATCGAGCCTGATACGGCGCACCCGGCCGTGAACAGCACCACCTCGTGCCCCAGTTGCTTCACGATGCGGCGCCGAAGCTCCGTGAGGTCCACTCTCTCCGTGATGAGCTGGTACAGCTGGTCGAGCTCGCGCCCCGAGCCCTTGATCGCGAGCGTGGCGCGAACGGCGAACAGAAGCAGCATCCCCTTGCGGCGGGATACCCAGAACACCTCTCCGTACGGGACCATCAGCTCGTCGCACAGTAGTGCCACGCCCGCCACGGTAACGCGGGCTCCGCGTCGCACCCCGCTGCCCTCGACGAACACGTCCGTCTTCAACGACTGACTATTCATCGGCCAGCACCCGCATCAATCGAGAAGTGTCGCTCAGGTCCTCGAACACTGCTTCGGGGTCGTAATCGCGCAGCTCGCGGACGGAATGGCGCCCGGTCGCGACCGCCAGAGCCCTGGCGCCGTTCGCGTGGGCGCACTTGATGTCCTCCGGTGTGTCTCCCACCACCACCGCGGTTCGCAGATCAAAATTCCGGGCATACTCACGTTCCGCCCTCCGGCGGGCGATCGGTGGCAGGTCCTCCCGGCGCTCGGAATCCGAACCGTAGGCGCCGAACCTGAAATGGCCTTCCAGTCCGCACGAGCGCAACTTCCGCCAGGCCCCGCCTTCCATATTACCGGTCACGAGCCCCGCGGCGAACCTCCCGTCGTCCTCGATCGCGGCGACCAGCGCTCGCACTCCCGGATACGGGTGGACCCGATCACCGCGTCCCACGAGCTCCAGGTCCAGGCTCTTGAGGTATTCCTCCCACGTGGCGTCGAATCCGGACTCGATGTCGCCGTCGGTCCAGCCGGCCAGCCGCAGAAGCCCGCGGACGATGGCGGGATCGGTTCGGCCGTGGAAGTCGAAGGCCCCGATCGGCCCCGTTTCCCCGTACACTGCGAGCATGGCTGACTCGAGAGCGGCCTTACCAGCCCCCAGTGTGTTCACGAGCGTCCCGTCGATGTCGAACAGGAGGAGGCGCATGGGCTCACCTTCCCGTCCAGTGACGGGGTCGTCCATCACTCGTGAGCCCCGTTCTCCGGCGTCCCGTGCGGATCCGCGAGCCATTTGCGCAGGATGGCCGGATCGAGATTTCCTCCCGAGAGCACCGCCACGACGTCACCTTCAGCGCCGTCGATGCGCCCCGATGCGAGCGCGGCGATGGTCGCCGCTCCGCTCGGTTCCACCACCAGTCGCTGCGCGTAGCACCACAGCACGGCCTCCCGGATGGAGGCATCGTCCACCGTGACCACGCGGTCGACGAGCGCCCGCGTGTGCTCGAAAGTCAAGTCTCCCGGCCGCACCGGCTTGAGACCGTCCGCGATCGTCTCGACCGCGTCCAGAGTCACGGGACGCCCGGCCTCGAGCGAGCGGGTCATCTTCGGCGCGCCGGCCGGTTCCACCCCGACCACCGTGGCCGTCGGGACCAGCGCACGGACAGCGGCGGCTACACCCGAGATCAGACCGCCTCCCCCGATCGGAACGACGACCAGCAACGCGCCGATGCCTTCACCCGACCGACCCGGTTCGGTCGCGAGCTGTTCGACGATCTCCAGACCCGCCGTTCCCTGCCCCGCGATGATCGTCGGATGATCGAACGGGGGGACCATGGTTCCCCCGGTCTCCTCCAGCAGCTCTTCGGCCCTCGCCTTGCGCTCGATCGTCGTCGTGCCCGCGGTCTCGAGACGGGCGCCGAGCCGCCGGACCGCATCGACCTTGACCGCTGGCGCGTCGACGGGCATCACGACGACCGCCGGCACGCCGAACGCACCCGCCGCGTATGCGACGCCACGTGCATGGTTCCCGGAAGAATACGTCACGACGCCTGCACGCCTCATGTCCGGCGCCATGGAAGAGATGAAGTTGTAGGCCCCCCGGAGCTTGAACGCCCCGCCGAACTGGAGGCATTCACATTTCAGCCACAGGTCCGCCGCGCCGCCCGGAACCGGTCCGGCCGAGCGATCCACCGGCAACAGTGGAGTTCGCCGCACGGCTCCTCGAATCCGCTGCGCGGCCGAGCGCACATCGTCCAGAGTCACCAGGCCCGTGAGCCGGGACATGGGGTCTCCTAGGAAGGTGGTTGACGTGCCGGGGCTCCGCCCTACTCCTCGCCGGCTTCGGCGTCCCCTGCAACCTCCACGGTATCGGACTCGACATCCCCGGGCTCTTCCTCCGAATCGTCGTCGAAGTCGGCCGCCACCTTCGCGATGTCGACGAGCTCGTCCCCCTCGTCCAACGTGATGACTCGCACGCCCTGGGTCGCCCGGCCGATGACCCGGATCTGTGCCGCTGGCTGGCGGTTGATGACTCCGCCGCGCGTGACCAGCATCAGCTCGTCATCGTCCGTGACTTCTCTCACCCCCACCACGTCCCCGGTCCTGTCGCTCAATCGGAAGTTGATCAGGCCCTTCCCGCCGCGATGCTGCACCCGGTATTCCTCGACGTTCGTCCGCTTGCCCGCCCCCCGGCTCGTCACGGTCAACAGACTCGCCCCGTCGCGGACGACTACCGCTCCTACCACTTCGTCGCCCGGCTTGAGGCGAACACCCCTGACGCCCCGGGCGGCACGGCCCATCTCGCGCACGTCGGCCTCGCCGAACCGGATGGCCATGCCCTTGCGTGTCGCCAGGATCAGGTCGTTGTCGCCTTCCGTGAGGCGCGCGTCGATCAAGCGATCACCCTCGACGATGTTGATCGCGTTGATCCCCTTGGCACGCACGTGTCTGTAGGCATCCAGGCTCGTCTTCTTCACCTGGCCGCCCCGAGTCGCGAACAGGACGTAGCGATCGGCGTCGAACTCGCGGACCCTGAGGATCGAAGCGATTTCCTCTTCCTTCGAGATGTTCAGGAGGTTGACGACTGGCTTCCCGCGCGACGTCCTGGACGCGAGCGGGATCTCGTGCACCTTCAGCCAGTAGACCTGCCCTCGCGCCGTGAACACGCACAGGTAGTCATGGGTCGACGCGAGGAACAGGTGCTCGACCCAGTCTTCCTCCTTTGTGTCCATGCCCGCGATGCCGCGGCCGCCGCGCCGCTGCTGCCGATAGGTAGCGGGCGCGATTCGCTTGATGTAGCCCTGGTGGCTGATCGTGATCACCATCTGCTCGTCGGCAATCAGGTCCTCGGGGTTGAAGCTGATCTCCGCGTCGATGATCTCCGACCGACGATCGTCACCGTATCTCTCGGCGAGCTCCGTCAGCTCGTCCCGCACGACGGCCATCCGCGCTTCCTTCGAGGCCATGAGAGCTTCCAGCTCCTCGATCGTGGCGCGGATCTCGGCGATCTCCTGTTCGAGCTTCTCGATCTCGAGACCGGTGAGGCGGGAGAGCCGCATGGCCAGAATGGCCTCGGCCTGCTTGTCGCTGAGGCCGAACCGCTCGCGGAGGTTGGTGGCAGCCTCCTCCGTGGTCTTCGACGCCCGGATGATCTGCACGACCTCATCGATGTTGTCGACGGCGATCTTGAGTCCCTCGAGGATGTGCTCCCGTTCCTTCGCCACGCGCAGCGCGTATTCGGTGCGCCGCACGACCACGGTATGACGGTGGTCGATGAAGTGACCCAGGAGCTCCTTGAGACTCATCACCATGGGGGCCCCGTCGACCAGGGCCAGCATGATGACGCCGAACGTGCTCTGCATCTGGGTGTGCTTGTAGAGCTTGTTGAGGACGATCTCCGGAATCGCATCCCGCTTCAGGTCGATCACCACGCGAATGCCTTCCCGCGACGACTCGTCCCTCAGATCCGAGATGTCCTCGACGCGGCGGTCGCGCACCAGCTGAGCGATCTGCTCGACCATACGTGACTTGTTCACCATGAACGGGATCTCGGTGACGATCAGCCGCTCGCCGCCGCTCGGCCGTTCCTCCACGTGCGCACGCGCACGCATCACGACCCTGCCTCGACCCGTCGTGTAGGCCTCCCGGATGCCGGAGCGTCCGTACACCAGTCCCCCGGTCGGAAAATCGGGACCTGGAACGTAGCCGAGCAGGTCCTCGACCGGCGCGTCCGGATCCGCGATCAGGTGCTCGCAGGCCGCGACGATCTCGCGGAGATTGTGAGGCGGGATGTTCGTCGCCATTCCCACGGCGATCCCTGACGAGCCGTTCACCAGGAGATTAGGCAACTTCGACGGCAGGACCGTCGGTTCTTCCAGGCGGTCGTCGAAGTTGGGCGCGAAGTTGACCGTTTCCTTTTCGATGTCGGCCAGCATCTCCGTGGCCAGGGGCGCCAGGCGCGCCTCCGTGTAACGGTAGGCGGCCGCCCCGTCACCATCGATCGAACCGAAGTTTCCCTGGCCGTCGACGAGCGGATAATGAAGCGAGAAGTCCTGGACCATCCGCACGAGGGAGTCGTAGACGGCAGAATCGCCGTGCGGGTGGTATTTGCCGAGCACGTCGCCGACGACGGTCGCGCTCTTCTTGTACGGCCGATTGGGCGTAAGGCCCAGCTCGTGCATCGCGTACAGGATGCGGCGGTGGACGGGCTTCAGCCCATCCCGCACATCGGGCAGGGCCCGCTGCACGATGACGCTCATCGAGTAGTCGATGAACGACTCTCTCATCTCGTCTTCGAGAAGCCTCTGCTCGACCCGATCGATACGTTCAGTCGTCTCCATGCGCCCGTCACGGAAGGGTGATTTCGGCGGTCCTGACGGCGAGTCGCCGGCGGCGTCCCGGAGCGTCACGATGACGGCCGGGGAAACCCGGCCGCGGACCCTGAACGGCGGTCCTCCCGGACCGCCGTCGATCGCTCAGAATGATCCGGAAAATATAGCCGTTCGACGTCCCGCGCGCGACTGTCGGGAGGCCGCCCCCGCAGCGGCTCCGAGACCGGCTGGAGGGAGCCTCGGAAGCCGGATTCGATCCGCGCCGGAGCACGGGTCGCGGTGGCGGCGAGCCGTGGACTCGCGGCCGCTAGGCACACACCCGATAGTCCTCGATTTCGCGGCGCCCCATGCCCTGCAGAGACTCCCGTATCGCCTCGCGGGCCCCGGCGGAGCCCACGGCCGCCAGCACGAACGGCTGGTCGCGGCTGAGCCGGCTCTCGAACGCCGCGGGGTCGAGGACCCTCGCGCCGTGGATCTCCTGGCCGATTTTGCGACGATCGAGGTCCACGAACGCCGCGACCCTCGACCCTTGTGAGTGCAGTTCGCGGGCCAGGGCCTTCCCGACCCTGCCCGCCCCCCACACGACGAGCGGCCTTCCCTCGGGGAGGAAGGCGTGATTCAGGTAGTGAACCTTGCAGCGCCGGAAGGAGGCCGCCGAGTATCGCTCGGCCGACAGAGAATGTCGATCGGGACGCACCCTCCAGCGCAGCAGCCGGTCGGGGAGGTTGGCGGCCCGCATGCCTGCCGCGTGAAGCCTGAGAACCAGGTCGTAATCCTCGGGCCACCCCGCGTCGCGATACCCTCCGAGGGCCCACATCACCGAACGCCGGATCATCAGAGTGGGGTGAGCGATCGGGCACTCGACGAACAGGTCACGCGCCAGGTCGGCGGGTCGCGAGAGTCCGTTCAGCCACGTCTCGTAGCGCTCGTAGCCTCCTCGCATCGCGTCCCTCGGGAACAGCTCGACCGCCGTGCCGCAGGCGGCGAGGTCGGACCGTCGCGACAGGAGCTCGCGCTGCCGCTCGAGCCGCTGCGGCCGCGCGGTGTCGTCACCGTCCATCCGGGCCAGGAAGGGGGCCCGGGAGGCACGCACCGCCGTGTTGAGCGCCCGCACCAGTCCGCCCCCCGACCGTGCGTCGGTCGAAGGGGTCACCTCATCGTCCCGGAGCTCGATGACTCGCACGCGACCGTCCCGCGCGGACCATCTCCGCAGGATGGAGCCGGTCTCATCCTGCGACCCGTCGTTCACCGCCACTACTTCGAAATCCCGCAGCGACTGCGATCCGAGGCTCTCGATGCACTCCGGCAGCCAGGGCGCGACGTTCCGGCACGGAAGCGCCACCGAGACCGCGGGCCGCGATGCGCTCACCCCGCCCGAGCGTCCGCCCTGCCGGCGGGCGGGGGCGTTTCGCCGGAGTCCTTCTGCAGGTGCCTGGCGAGGTGACGACCGGTGTGCGATTCCGGAGTCGCCATGACATCCGCCGGAGTTCCGGCGACCACGATCCGTCCGCCGGCGTTCGCCGCTTCCGGCCCCAGGTCCACGATCCAGTCGGCCGAGGCGATCACGTCCAGGTCGTGTTCCACGAGCACGACCGTGTTCCCCGCATCCACGAGTTGCCGCAGCACGCTCAACAGGCGCCCGATCTCGCCGAGGCCGAGTCCGACCGTCGGCTCGTCCAGGATGTAGATGCGCCGCTTCCCGGCCGACCTGCGGGCCAGCTCACGGGCGATCTTGAGCCTCTGGGCCTCACCACCGGACAGAGTCGTGGCCGGTTGCCCGAGCCGCAGGTAGCCCAGCCCCACACGCTGCAGTTGCCACAGAGCCTGACCGAGGCGGTCCTGCCGGATGAAGAACCGGATCGCTTCATCCACCGTCAGGTCCAGCACATCCCGGATGCTCCGGCCTCGGTAATGCACATCCAGGATCTCCGGCTTGAACCGCCGGCCCTCGCACACCTCGCACGGCATGGAGACGTCGGCGAGGAATACCATCTCCACCGTTTCCTCCCCCGCGCCTTTGCAGGCCGGGCAGCGCCCGCCCTCGACGTTGAAGCTGAAGTGGCCGGCACCGAAGCCACGACGCTTCGCCTCGGGCAACGCCGCGAACAGACGGCGGATCTCGCCGTACGCCTTGATGTAGGTGATCGGATTCGAGCGCGGCGTCCGGCCTATCGGACTCTGGTCGACCAGCACTGCGTCCTTCACCAGCTCCGCCCCCGTCAGCGATCTCCAGGTTCCCGAGGCCTCGCCGAGATGGCGCCTGGCGGTAGAAGCGCCGTGCAGGGTCTCTTCCAGGGCCCGGTACAGGACGTCGTGCACGAGCGTGGACTTGCCGGACCCCGACACTCCGGTGATCACCGTGACACGTTCCAGAGGAATCGCCACATCCAGATCGTGCAGGTTGTGGAGGGTCGCGCCCTCGAGGCGGAGCCAGCCCCCGGGCCTCCCGGGCGACCGCCGCGGCGCCCCCGCACCCTCGCGCAGGGCCCTGCCCGTGGCTGTCTCCGCCAGGGCCAGGCCCGCATACGTTCCCTCGAACACGAGCTCTCCACCGTGCTCTCCGGCCCCCGGACCCAGCTCCAGGACACGATCGGCCTGCCGCATCACGGCGGCCTCGTGCTCGACCACGAGGACCGTGTTCCCGCGGTCCCTCAAACGGCCGAGGACGTCCAGAAAGCGGTCGACATCGCGGGCGTGCAATCCGATCGTCGGTTCGTCGAGCACGTAGAGCGTATCCACCAACCGACTTCCCAGGCTCCCGGCCAGCCTGATGCGCTGCATCTCGCCGCCCGACAGCGTCCGGGCCTGGCGTTCCGTCGTCAGGTAGCCCAGACCGACTTCCGACAGGAAGGTGAGGCGGTCCCGCAGCTCCCGCACGATCGTCTCCGAAACGCGCGCCTCGAACGATTCGAGGCCGAGGTCGGCGACCCACGAGCCCAGCTCGTCCACCGTGAGAGCGGCCGCTTCCGCGATGTCGAGTCCTCCAACCCGTACGTTGAGCGCTGCCGGCTGCAGCCGTTTTCCCTCGCAGGTCCGGCAGGTTTCAGGAAGCTGATACTGGCGGAGGAACACCCGGATGTACTGCTTGTATCGCTTCCGCTCCCGCGAGCGCAGGAACGGTATCATCCCCAGAAAATCGGATGACCCGTGCAACAGCTCGTCCCGGAACGCCTGCGGAAGGTGGCGCCACGGGATCGTCGGATCCACTCCACGGCGCGACGCCAGCTCGATCACCTCGGCGGCCTCGCGGTGGTAGCGGGGCTTCGTCCACGGATCGAGAGCGCCGTCCGCCAGTGAGCGACCGGCATCCGGCACGATCAGGGTCAGGGCATACTCCAGTGTGGCCCCGAATCCGTTGCATTCGGGACAGGCCCCGACGGGGTGGTTGAAACTGAACAGGAGTGGAACCGGGTCAGGAGACTCCCGTCCACAGTCGGAGCACCGAAACGCCTCGGCGAACTTGAGCCTCCGCTCCACCTCGACGCCCGCGCCGTCCGCCCGCCGGACCACCAGCACCTCCGCCTGGCCGTGCCCTTCCGCGAACGCGGAGGCCAGCGAGTCGGACAACCGTTCACGCTGCTCGTCCGCCACGGTCACGCGATCGACGACCACGCCGACCTGAAGCCCCGAATCGAGGCGAATGGCGGTGGGAGGTCCTGGCTGTTCCCGGTCGTCCAGGTCGTCCACGTGGTGCTCGACGCCGTCGATGACGACTCGTACGTAGCCACGCGCCCTGAGATTGTCGACGGCGGCCTGGTGTGTGAGCCCGGCGCTCCGCTCGAGCGGAAACGTGATGTAGACGGGCGTTCCACTGCCGAGATCCAGGAGCTCGTCGGTGGCCGACTGGACCGTGTCGGGTAGAACGCGAAGGCCGCAGTGCGGGCACATCGTTCGGCCCACCCTGCTCCACAGGAGACGCATGTAGTCGTACGTCTCCGTAACGGTGCCGACGGTGGAGCGGCTCGTTTGAACGGCGTTTCTCTGGTCGATCGCGACGGAAGGGGCGATACCGTCGATCCAGTCCACCGCCGGTTTCGACATCCGCTCCAGGAACTGCTTCGCGTAGGTGGAGAGAGACTCCACGTAACGCCGCTGGCCCTCCGCATAGATGGTGTCGAACGCCAGGCTCGACTTGCCCGACCCACTGGGCCCCGTGAGCACGGTCAGGGCGCGGTGCGGAATCTCGACATCCACCCCTTTGAGGTTGTTCTGCCGGGCACCCCGGACGCGAATGGCGGTGAGCATGGCGCGATGATGTATCGCGGCTGCGCAAGCGTCAAACGCCCCGGGTGGAACGGCGCCGCGACTCCGGGTATCTTCGGGGAGCACGACACTCGAGCGGTGGAGAACCGACCTGCAGACATCTCCGGAAGGGCCCGTCCACGAAGAAGAAGCGCTCGGCAAGGCGTACGACGCCCGGCTGATGCGGCGGCTGCTCGCCTATCTCAGACCGTACAGGTGGCAGGTGGCCGTGGCCGTCGGAATCCTCATCGCGGCATCAGGCCTCGCCCTCGTCGGACCCTGGCTCACCAAGGTCGCGATCGACAAGGCGTTTCCGGCCGGCGACCTCGGGCTGCTCGGATTCCTGGCGCTCGTGTACGTGAGCTCGCTTCTCCTGGCGGCCGTGCTGGAGTACGCCCAGACTCTCCTCACTACCTGGATCGGCCAGCGTGTGATGGAGGACCTTCGAGGCCAGATCTTCGGACACCTTCAGCGGCTCGAGCTGGCCTTCTTCGATCGCAATCCGGTAGGTCGCCTGATGACCAGGGTGACGAGCGACGTAGAGGCGCTGAACGAAATGTTCACGTCTGGCGTCGTGACGATCTTCGGCGACGTGTTCACGATCGGCGCCATCGTCACCGCGATGCTGATCCTCGACTGGCGGCTCGCCCTGGTGACGTTCACGGTCCTGCCGCTGGTGTTCGCGTCCGCCTGGCTGTTTCGCACGCGTGTGCGAAGGGCCTACAGGGACATCCGCCTTCGTCTCGCCCGGATCAATGCGTTCCTGCAGGAGCGCATCACGGGGATGAGCATCACCCAGCTGTTTCGGCAGGAAGAGTCGACCTTCGAGCGGTTCGACCAGATCAACCGGGACCATCTGTCCGCTCACCTCAGGTCGATCACGTACTACGCGCTCTTTTTCCCCGCCGTGGAGCTCCTGGCCGCAGTCGCGATGGCCCTGATCATCTGGTATGGGGGGACCGAGTCGCTGAGGGGGACGATGACGGTGGGGACGATCGCGGCGTTCCTTCAGTACGCCCGTCGCTTCTTCCGGCCGATCCAGGACCTGTCGGAGAAGTACAACATCCTGCAGAGCGCGATGGCGAGCTCCGAGAGAGTGTTCAAGCTGCTCGATCGGCAGCCGCACCCCGTGGAAACCGAACCGGCGGCCGGCCCCGCCGTCGGCGCGATCCAGGCTCAAGCGTCCGCCCGACCCCGGGAAGCGGCAGCGAGCTCTCGCGGCGGGCGGATCGAGTTCCGGCACGTATGGTTCCGATACGGCGAGATGGGCACCGACGCGCCAGCCCCGGACGAGGAGGGCAGCGAGTGGGTGCTCAGGGACGTGACCTTCACCGTCGAGCCCGGACAGCGCGTCGCGATCGTCGGCGCCACCGGCGCCGGAAAATCGACGCTGATCAACCTGCTGATGCGGTTCTATAAGCCGCAGCGAGGGGTCATTCTGCTCGATGGCGTGGACATCTCGGCCGTCCCGGCGCCAGTGGTGAGGAGCAGGATGGGCCTCGTGCTCCAGGACGTGTACCTGTTCTCGGACACGGTGATCCGCAACATCGACCTCGGCCGACCCGACGTGGCGGAAAGCGACGTGCTGAACGCGGCCAGGCGGGTGGGCGTCGCCGCGTACGTGGAGCGATTGCCCGGCCGTTACGACCAGCGGCTCGGGGAACGGGGAAGCAATCTGAGCGCGGGAGAGCGTCAGCTCCTCAGCTTCGCGCGGGCGCTGGCCGGAGACCCGGACCTGCTGATCCTCGACGAAGCCACCAGCGCCGTCGATTCCGAGATCGAGGCGCGCATCGAGCAGGCCCTGGAGGAGCTGATGCTGGGCCGCACGAGTCTCGTCATCGCGCACCGGCTCTCGACGATCCGCAACGCGGAACGGATCCTCGTGATGCACCACGGCGAGATCCGCGAGACCGGAACCCACGACGAGCTCCTGGAGCTCGGCGGGCTCTACTCGCGCCTCCACCGGCTGCAGTTCGCCGGATCGCCGAGCGCCGCATGAACGGGATCCTGGACCTCGTGATCTCGCTGGACTCCCGGTGGGTGCTGGCGGGCCTGCTCACCGTCCTCGACGCATGGGCGATCGGCCTCATCGTGAAGGCCCGGCCGTCACCGAAGGTCGGTATTCTGTGGGCCGCGATCATCGTCCTGTGTCCGATCATCGGGCTGCTGTTCTGGTACGCCCTGGGGCCGAAGCCGGTCCCCCGACCGATCTCCGGCCGGTAGGACGTCAGGGAAGCGAGCCGGGGTCCAGCAGCTCCATGACCAAACGAGCCGAGGCGTCGCCGGCACCGCGTCCGCTTTCCACGTAGTCTCTGCCCGCCGCGCCCATCTCCCGCCGGCGGCGCGGGTCCGCCAGCAGGGATTCCAGCAGAGCGGGAACTCCCTCGGGAGGCGCTTCCGCAGCAGCGTCGCGGCGCATCAGCTCGCGGGCCTCCCAACGGTCGTGCACGGGCCCGAACAGCACCGGCAGACTGGCCGCGGCCGGCTCGACGACCGAGTGGAGCCCTTCGCCGCCGATTCCTCCCCCTACCCAGGCGATGTCGCACTCCAGGTATAGCTCGACCAGGAAACCCACTGCATCGACGATCAAGGGGCGCCTGATCTCGCCCGTCTCCGTCACGCCCTCGCGTGTGGACCACAGGCGCGGCTCCACGCCGAGGTGCTCGAGGCACAGAGCGCGTATGCGCCGCACGGCGGCGGCATCCGGCTCGTGAGGCACGAGTATGAGCTCCAGCTCGGCGGTCGGAGCGGCATCGACTCTGGAGCCCTGCAGCCGCGCCACGGCCTCGATCAGCACCCTCTCGTCCTCCGGCCACGTGGATCCGGCGCACAGCCGCACCGTACGGGGCCCCCTGGCCGGCAGACGCGGTCCGTCCGAGGGCCCCCTGTCCCGCGCGCGCTCGATCCGGTCCAGGGCGCGCTCGAAGGAGGCATCTCCGGTAACCTGGATCGCCTCCGGCCTCGTCCCGAGAAGTTCGAGGCGGGCGATCTCGTCCTCGGACACGGCTCCCACGCTGTCGAGTCTGCGATAGCTCGGCGTCAGGAGCTGGCGCCCGGGACCTCGGAGCCGACTGCTGCTCGGCCGGACCGTCGCGTTGATCATCCCGAGGCGCACTCCGGCATCGGAGGCGACGCGAGTGAGGGCAGGCCACGCATCGAGCTTGGCGAACACCATGGCGTCCGGCCGGGAGCTATCCACCGCCTCCCTGCAGCTGGCCATCGTCTCGAGGGGCGGATACCCCGCGTAGTCCGCGACGAGCTCGTCGAGCACGCCCTCGGCGGAAGGCGATGAATACGTGACGAGGAGCTGCAGTCCGGGGCTCGTCTCGCGCAGGCGATCCACGACCGGAATCGCCCCCGCGAGCTCGCCCGCGGAGGCGCCGTGCAACCAGAGGAGAGGTCGGAACGGATCGCGCTCCCTTTCCGCCCAGCGAGCGATCGCCGCCGCGGCGGCCCGACGGCCCTCCACGGCGGCTGACACCTTCGGAGACGCCGCACCGAAGGCGGGCAGAAGCGGTCGCAGCACATTCACCGCCACGTTGTAGACGCTCTCGAGCAGGCTCACGGTCCCAAACTACGTTCCCCGATCCTTCCCGGCACCCGCGTCCGGCCCCGGGCGGCCCACGCCGGACCCTCGCTCCGTCAGCAGGACAGGGCGTATCATTCGCGACGGCTCACCGTTGATGAGGCATGCGTGCGATACATCGGAAACAAGACGAAACTCGTCCCGTTCCTCCTGCAGACTCTGGAGGAGCTCGGTCTTCAAGGCGGAGTGGCCTGCGACCCGTTCGCGGGCACGGCCAGCGTGGGACGTGCGCTCAAGTCGGCGGGCTGGCGAGTCCATTGCGGCGATCTGATGGCGGCGTCCTACGCGTACCAGGTCGCGAGGGTCGAGCTCGATCGAACGCCGGGCTACTCCGGGACCGTCCTCGGGAGCGCCGGAAGTCGTCGATCCAACAGCTACTCGGCCGTGCTCCGGGTGCTCGAAGGCCTGCCGCGCGAGCCTGGCTTCGTAGCGGAGCACTACACGCCGCATGGAGTGGACGGCCAAAAGCACGGGCGGATGTACTTCACAGCGGAGAACGGTGCCGCCATCGACACTGTGCGGGAGCGCATCTCGGCCTGGAGTCTCTCGGGCGCGATCGACCGCCGGGAGGAGCAGCTGCTGATCGCGACCCTCATCCAGGCGGCGGACCGCGTGGCGAACACGACGGGGGTGTACGCCTCGTTCGTGAAGAGCTGGCAGCCCAACGCTACGAGGCCGCTTCGCCTGAGACCCATCCGTCCGACCGTTCCGCCGACGCTCTCCGCCGTCGGCAGCTCGGCATATCGCGGCGGGGCGGAAGGGTTGCTGCGGGCCATCGGCACGGTGGACCTTCTCTACCTGGACCCTCCGTACAACGAGAGACAGTATCCGGGGTACTACCACCTTCCCGAGCTCCTGGCGCAGGGATGGAGACCGCCACCGGAGCTGCGGGGGAAGACCGGACTCATCCCGGACGACGATCTGCGCTCGGACTGGTGTCGGCGCGGTCGCTGCGAGCAGGCGCTGCGGTCCGTCCTGGACGTCGCGGACGCGGGACACGTGCTGCTGAGCTACAACGACGAGGGGCTGCTTCCCGAGGAGAAGATCGAATCGGCCCTGCGCGAGTCCGGCGATCCGGACAGCTACCGTGTCTTCACCCGGGGGTACCGGCGGTACCGGAGCGATTCGGATGGGCCCAACCGGCGTTACAGTGGGAACGCGGTCCGTGAACGGGTCTATTACGTGAGAGGGAAGTGAAGGCCGCCCGCTCGGCGGCTGTGACGAGGAGGCAGAATGAGCCGCACCGACGCCCGGTGGACATGACACGACGCACCACGCCCTGGACCGCCAGCGCCGCCGCCATGACGCTCGTTTCGGCCTGTTCGCCCGGTTACGTGATGCGCGCCGGCTGGGAGGAGGCGAAGATCCTCTCGGCCCGCCGGCCCATCCAGGAGGTCGTGCACGACACGACCACACCGGCCGATCTGCGAGACAAGCTCCGCCTCGTGCAGCACGCACGCGAATTCGCGGAGCGGAAGCTCGATCTCGAGCCGGGAGATGCGTTTACGAGCTTCGTGGAGATCGAGCGAGACACGCTCCTGATGGTGGTGAACGCGGCACCCGAGTTCGAGCTCAGGTGGAAGACCTGGTGGTTCCCGATCGTCGGACGGGTTCCCTACAAGGGCTACTTCGACTTCGGGAAGGCGCGCCGGGAAGCCGAGAAGCTGGACTCGCAGGGCTACGACACGTGGGTAAGACCATCGTCCGCTTTCAGCACTCTGGGCTGGTTCCCCGATCCGTTGATGTCGACAACACTGAGCGCCGACAGCGTCAGCATCGTGGAAACGGTCATTCACGAGATCACGCACAGCACGTTCTTTCCCGCGGGTCAGGCCAGGTTCAACGAGAGCTTCGCCAACTTCGTCGGACATCGGGGAGCGATCTCCTTCTTCTGCGATGCTGAAGCCGATGAGGGCCTGTGCGAGGAGGCCCGGGACCGCTGGTTCGACATGCGGGTGTTCGGCCGGTTCTTCCACTCGATGCTCGACCCGCTCGAAGCACTGTATCGGTCTGCGCTTCCCGCCGACGAGATGCGGGCGGAGAAACAGCGAATCCTCAGGGAGGCGGCAAACCGGTTCGAATCGGAAGTGCAGCAGCAATTCCGGTCGGGGCGATACGGCGGCCTCGATCCGGAGCGCGTCAACAACGCGTGGCTCCTGTCGCGCATGCTCTACTACACGCGCCTCGACGACATGGAGAGCCTGTACGAGAGATCGGGTGACCTGACGACTGCCGTGCGGCAGGTCATCCGGGAGACCGGGGACGGAGACGGGTGGGAGGCGCTCGACCGGCTCCTCGATCCCCGGCCCGAGCGTGCGGGCGAGACCGCGGCCCGCTAGGTTCGAGCGCCATGTATCAGAGCATCCTCGTCGGCATCGATTTCTCGGACACTTCGGTCGAGACCGTCAGGTGGGCGGTTTCCCGGTTCCCCGAAGCAGAGATAGCGCTCTTCCACTCGATCGAGCCGCTCGGGGTCCCCGGCTACCTGGTCCGGGAATTCGGCTCCAAGCTCGACATCGTGCGGGAGAGGGACCTGGACGCCCGCGCCAACCTCGAGGAAATCGCGCGGCAGTGCGGGATCGAGGCGAGGATCGAGGTCCGTGCCGGGTGGCCGCCGGAGGCACTCGCGGCGGTCAGCGAGGAGATCCGTGCGCAGCTGGTCGTGGTCGGAGCGCACCAGAAGCGGATGTGGCAGTCCGATGAGCTCGGCAACACCTGCGTCGCGATCGTCAGGAAGGCGACGGTACCGGTGCTCGTGTGGAGGCCGATCCGGCAGGAGAGGGACAAGACGATCCTCGCCGCCCTCGATCTGAGGGACGGAAGCGCGCCGATTGCAGCGACGGCCGCTCGATACGCAGCCTACTTCGATGCGCGGCTGCTGCTCCTGCACGCGATGCCGGGCACTCTTCAGGCCTATCTCCGAGCAGTCAGCTCCCCCACAAAGGTCGAGGAAACGCTCAGGCGCATCGAGCAACGTGCGCGGGCGGAGGCCTTGGACAGGATTCCCGAGGACCTGCGGGAACAGCTCGACACGCAGGTCTCGATCGTCCGCGGCCGGCCGATCGTCAACCACATCCTGACCACGGCGGAGGCCGAGGCGGTGGACCTGATCGTGATCGGCAAGTATCACGCTCCCGCGTTCACCGAGCGTGTCCTGCTCGGCGGGATCACCCGCCAGGTCATCCAGGGCGCGAACTGCTCCGTCCTCACGGTGCCGGTCTGAGCCGGATGACCGGGGAAGAACCGATCCGCCCGGACGGGATGCGGTGCGCACGGTGTGAGCGCCCGGACCGCGAGCCGCTCCCCCGACAGCCGTTTCCCAACGAGCTGGGACAGAAGCTGGCCGCCGAGATCTGCACGGAATGCTGGGACGAGTGGAAGCAGCGGCAGATGCTGCTGATCAACCACTACGGGCTCGACGTGCGCGAGCCCCGCTCACGTGAGTTCCTGCTGACCAACCTGCGGTCCTTCCTGTTCGGGGAAGGCGGGGAAGAAGCGGAGATCGACTCCTCCGAGGAAGGGACCGTCAGCTGGTAGGCCCCACCACGAGGTTCAACAGCCGATCCGGCACGTAGATCGTCTTCCGGATCGCCCCCGACCCGACGTGGCGCTGCACGGAAGGGTCCGTCAGGGCCGCGTGCCGCGCCGCATCCTCGGTCGCGCCCCGTTCCAGCGAGATCGTGGCTCGCAGCTTCCCGTTTACCTGCACGGGGATCTCGACGGTGTCCGTGGCGATCTTCCCGGGATCGAATTCCGGCCACGAGCCGTTGTCGAACAGGCTCGGCTCGCCTCCGATTCGCTCCCACAGAGTCTCCGCCAGGTGAGGCGCTATCGGGCCGAGCATGATCACCAGCGGCCGGACCTCGTCCAGCGTCGGAATTCTGCCTCCGGCCCGCAGTGAGTTGAGGAGCTCCATGAGGGCCGCGATCGCCGTGTTGAACGACAGCCTCTCGAAGTCTTCCGTGGCCTGCCGTATCGTCAGATGGATCGCGCGCTCGACGGACGGGTCGGGAAAACCGCCGGCTGCCTTCTCGACCGCGGCATCGACGGCATCGCACGTGCGTGACAGGAATCGCTGCGGTCCCGCGATCCCGCTGTCCCTGAAGTCGCCGCCTTCCTGATAGGGCCCCAGGAACATCAGGTAGGTGCGGAATGCGTCCGCCCCGTAGCGGTCGATGTACTCGTCCGGATTGACCACGTTTCCCTTCGTCTTCGACATCTTGGCGCCTTCGCGGATGATCAGCCCGTGTTTCCGAAAGCGCGTGTAGGGCTCTTCGAACGGAACGTGCCCGAGATCGTGCAGCACCATGGTGATGAACCTGGAATACAGAAGATGGAGCACGGCGTGCTCCTCCCCTCCGATGTACATGTCCACCGGCAGCCAGCGCTCCGTCCGCCCGGCATCGAGCGGGCGGTCGTCGAAGTCCGAGCTGGGATACCGGAGGAAGTACCAGGCACTGTCCAGAAACGTGTCCGACACATCGGTCTCGCGCCTGGCGAGACCGCCACACGAGGGACACTCGGCGCGATGGAACGACTCTTCCTTCGCGAGCGGCGCGATTCCATCGTCCCCCGGCTTGAAATGTTCCAGGTACGGGAGGACGACCGGGAGGTCCTCCTCAGGCACTGGCACCGTGCCGCACGAGTCGCAGTAGAGAACGGGGATCGGCGGCCCCCAGTAGCGTTGCCGCGAGATGCACCAGTCGTGCAGGCGGTAGTTCACCTTCGGCTCACCGAGGCCCTTCTCTCCCAGCCATTCCACGATCCGGTCGGCCCCTTCCGCGGCCGGCAGGCCGCTGAACCGGCCCGAGTTGATGAGCCGCTCACCCTCCGTATGCTCGACGAAGGCCTCGTCTCCGAGCTCGATGTTCACCGATGCCGGGTCGTCCATCGCATCGACGGTCGCGCCCGCTGCGACTACTGGTCGGATCTCCAGGCCGAACTGGCGTGCGAAGTCGAAGTCCCGCTGGTCGTGTCCGGGCACGGCCATGATCGCCCCCGTCCCGTATTCCATCAGCACGTAGTCCGCGATCCAGACCGGGATCTCCTCACCCGTGGCCGGATTCAGGGCGCAGCCGCCCGTGAAGACGCCCGTCTTGGTTCGCTCCTCGGTCTTCCGCCGCTCCACCAGGTCCACCGCGGCGGCCGTGGTCCGATAGGCATCGACTTCGGCGCGGCGATCGTCGCTCGTGAGACGCTCCACGAGCGGATGCTCGGGGGCGAGGACCATGAACGTCGCTCCGAAGATCGTGTCCGGCCTGGTCGTGAAGACTTCCAGCGTCGCGTCGGGGTGTCCCGCGAGTCGGAAACGGAGCAGCGCGCCCTCGGAGCGGCCGATCCAGTTGCGCTGCGCGGTGAGCGTGGACGGCGACCAGTCGATCCAGTCCAGGTTGGCGAGCAGCCGCTCGGCGTACGCGGTGATCCTGAAGAACCACTGACTGAGCAGACGCTGGCCCACCTCCGTGCCGCAGCGCTCGCACTTCCCTCCCTCGACCTGTTCGTTGGCGAGGACCGTCTTGCAGGAGGGACACCAGTTGACGGGCGCCTCCTTCTTCACCGCGAGGCCGGCGTGGTACAGTTGAAGGAAGATCCACTGCGTCCAGCGGTAATAGGCCGGATCCGTGGTGTCGACGGTGTGGGACCAGTCGTACATGATCCCCGAGCGTCTCAGCTGGCGCGTGAAGTTCGAGATGCTCCTGGGAATGAGGTCCATCGGGTGGGCGTTGACCTTCAGAGCGTAGTTCTCCGAGTGAATGCCGAACGCGTCGAAACCGATCGGCTCGAACACGTCCCTGCCCCTCAACCTCTGGAATCGACCGTGGAAATCAGCGCCGGTGAAAGCATACAGGTTCCCGACGTGCAAGCCTTCCGCCGACGGATACGGGAACATCATCAGGTTGTAGAACGGACTCGGGGCCCGATCGAGATCGGGCTCGTTCGTCCGGCGGGCGGCCCAGAAGGACTGCCATCTCTCTTCTACCGTCTGTGGATCGTACATGTCTCTTCGCAGGAAGTGGCCGGCCGTGTCGGGCTCGACTGAGGGCGTAGCCCTGCCGGGCATCGCCGGCGGCCCCGAATGCTGAGCGAGGGATTATGGGACGGCCTTCTCGCGGTCACAAGCTCGGTCGGGTCACGCCAGCGTCTTGCTCCAACGCGATGTCCGACCTAGCGTAGCTTTTCATGGAACCCCACCTGCACTTAGAGGGCCGACTGAGCCCCGGCGTCGCGATCGTGCTCCTGGAGTCTCTGCGCGACGTCGACACTCCGGCGGAAGTGCTGGAGGACGAGGCTTTCCACATCAGTCTCCCGCGGAGGCTCGGCCTGAGCGACGTGATCGACGGACAGATGAGGCGTTACGCGGACATGCGGAAGCGCCGTCGCCAGCTGGAGGCGAGCGAGTTCGTCGACCTTCTCCGGCTGATCGCCCGGCGGCCGGACGCGCGCATGGTGTTCGAGGCCGCCGGCGATCGGCTCGGGTCCGAGTACGTCTCCCGTACCCACCACGCGGGCGGTTTCGCCCGGCGTCTGGCGCCGGCGGGCATCCGCCGGCGAGCCCTGCTCCGCCACTTGCGAAGGGTGGCGGCATCTCTGAGCCCGGGCAGCTCCATCCGATCCGATCGGACGGATCCGTCCGTCTCGGTCGCCGGGTGCCTTCCGGCCGCGGCGGACGATTCCGGCGTAGCGTGCGGGATCATCACGGCAGCCTTCACGGCGTGTGCCCATGGGTTGGGAGAAGTGGCGCCGGTGAGCCATCCGACGTGCGAGAGCCGGGGGGACGAGGCGTGCCGCTGGGAAGTGGCGCCACTCGAGCACTAGCCGGACGAGCGGCTTCTCAGACTCGGTCGGAGCCGGGGCTTGCGGAAGGGCCGCTCCACGGTTCCACGTGCACCACGGCAGCCGAGAATCCCGCATTTTCGACGAGCTTTCTCTCCACGGCGTCGGCCACCCGGTGTCCCTCAACTACGGTCTGATCGCCATCCACTTCAATGGTGAGCTCGACGAACGCCTCCCCCTCGATCGCCCCCCGGCTGCGTACCTCCGTGACGCTCCGGACACCCGGCACTTCCGAGACGAATCGGTCGATCCGGGCGGCCTCGACGGCGGCCCGATCCACCAGGGCCGGCACGGCCGTGCGCAGGATCTCCCAGCCACTGCGCGCGATCAGGAGCGCCACCACGATCCCGAGCCAGGCATCCGCGGCGGGCCACCCGCGACTCGCCAGGAACAGGCCGGCGAGAACTGACGCCGTGATCAGGACATCGGCACCGGTATGCCTTGCGTCGGCCGCCAGGATGACGCTTCGCAGACGACCGGCGGCCCGGCTTTCGGTCCACGCGACGAGGATGTTGACCGTCATGGTCGCTCCGAGAAGCACGACCGTGAGCGAATCGAGTCTTGGCGGAGGCTGATCGCCCAGCAGCCTGCCGACGGCCGCACTGATCAGTTCGAAACAAGTGATCGACAGGAAGACGACCACAGCGAGAGCTCCCAGCAGCTCGAACTTGGCGTGGCCGTAAGGATGATCCTCGTCGGGAGGGACCGCGGCAGCGCCCACCGCAGCGAGCCCGACCACGTTGTTGAGGGCGTCGACTCCCGAGTGCGCCGCGTCGCCCAGAACCGCCAGCGAGCCCGAGCGGACTCCCACCCACACCTTGGCGGCGACCACGGCGAGATTGGCGAGCAGGACGGCCCACAGGACCCGGCGTACGGCGGCGTGCCGATCCGGCCTCAGCGTCGGGACCATCGACCCGTGCCGGGTGTCCGGTCCCGTCCCCTTCGTCTCGAAACGCCGAATCGGTCGAGCAGCATGCGGACCGGAGCCTTCCGCGGGGCCTTCGCTCCCGTGTCCTCGTAACGCTCGTAAAGACCGGGATATCCGAGGCCGATCCACACGCCGACGGCCAGGGCGAGCACCCCCGCCGTTATCAGAAGTACCAGGAAAGTCCCATCGCTCATCGGTACGCCTCTCGGATGCGTGACCGCGCCTCTCGAGCGGTGCAATCTCGCGCCCGCGGGAAACGACGCAACCTCGCGGCGGAGTGCGGCACCGCTCTCCCCGGATGCTTGCACATTCGACCGCGGGAAGCCAGCTTCCCGAGAAGCGTTGGCACGTCGGGCCGGCGTCGCGCATGACCCCGGCATATTCAACTTCAGGAGAGGTCACCGTGGGCTACTCCGACTTCCGTCGCGGCTCCCTTCGTCGGACCATGAGAACCAGCCTCGCAGTGCTCGCCCTGACCGCTGTCATGGGCGGCTGCGTGGACGAGGATACCGTGTACAACGACCGGCCGTTCGGCAACGACCCACCGGCGTCGGCTGGCGGCATGCTGGGATACGTGGAGGGCCAACAGGGGCAGCCGACGTGTGCCCAGTGTCACGCTACGCCGAGCGCCAGCTGGACCACCACGGCCCATGCGGGCGCTTGGGAGACCCTCCAGGGCAGCGGGCACGCCCAGGAATTCTGCGAGGCCTGCCATACCGTCAGCCAGCTCGGCAACGCCGCGACCGCGGCGGTGGGGTGGACGTCCACCGGAGATGAGCGCTATCTGGACGTCCAGTGCGAGGCCTGCCACGGAGCCGGCCAGACGCATATCGCGAATCCGCAGGCGACTCAACCGATCCCGTCGCTCGCCGTCGGGCAGGGCCTCACCAACGGGTGCGGCGAGTGCCACAACGGGACGCACCACCCGTTCGTCGAGCAATGGGAATTGTCAAAGCACTCGGAGGTCGTCACTTTCGCGGCATCGAATCCGGAGTGTGCGGGCTGCCACCGGGGTCAGGGCACGCTCCTGGCCTGGGGCGTCCGCTCGGAGTACCTGGAGAAGGACAGCGCGGACCCGCTCCCGGTGGTATGCGGCGTGTGCCACGATCCGCACGACGCCACGTTCGAGGGCCAGCTCCGATTCCCCGTCAACACGGCGGACGTGACCGCGCACCTCTGCGCGCGCTGCCACAACCGCCGCTCCAACCCGGACCCCAACGAATCACACGGTCTGGCGCCGCACGCCCCCGAAACCGAGCTCCTGGTCGGAGAGGCCGGATGGATTCCGCCGGGCGCCGACCTGGACTTCGGATCGATCGTCGCCTCGCACGGCACGGAGAACAACGAGAAGCTCTGCGCGACGTGTCACGTGGTCATGTACGAAATCGAGGATCAGGCGACGGGTGAACTCCTGCTCAACTCGGTGGGGCACACATTCGACGCGGCTGCTTGCGTGGACGCCAATGGCATCCCGACCGGCGAACACGACTGTCCCATCGACACGGCTTCGAGGTCGTTTGTCGGTTGTGTGGCTTCCGGCTGTCATTCCACGCAGGCGAACGCGGCCGCGATCATGAGCCTGCGGTCTGAGTTCGTAGCGAACCAGGCAGCCACGCTCCTGGCTTTGCTCGAGGAGGTGGATCCGAATCTGGACGAGCCCGGGGGCGAGATCGATGCGAGCGTCTCCACGTTCACGATCGCGGAGGGCGCCTTCTTCAACTACAACCTGGCGTATCACGGTGGTGACGTGCATGCCGCGACCGTGCACAACTCGCCCTGGATCCGAGCGCTGCTGGCAGCCAGCATCAGCGCGGTGGAAGCCGAGTACGGGGTGAGCGCTCCCTAGGGTAGCGCCATCCCCTGGTGTCCCCGTATCGGGCACCGGGTCTATCGGATGTGAAACGCCCGCGCCGCCGTTCTGGCGGTCGCGGGCGTTTCCTCATCCAGCCGGAGACGAAAGGTCTTCGCCGACGGCCGTGCCGCCCGGATCAGCTGCTCGGCTTGTGACACAGGGTGCAGGTATCCGTCCCGCGGCCCTCGTGGCTCGCCGGAGCTGCCGGCATGCCCTCCATCGCGCCCGAGTGGCACATCGTGCAGTTGTCCTTGCCCGCGAGATCGTGCGGGATCCCCGCGGCCGTCGCCGTCTGCATCTCGGCGTCCGGCGCGTGGCACAGGACGCAGGTGTCCACGGCACGCCCCTCGTGGTCCGCCGGCTCCGCCGGAATCCCCTCCATCGCCCCCGAGTGGCACATCGTGCAGTTTTCCTTGCCCGCCATGTCATGCGACATGACCGGCGGCTTGGTGGCGTCCTGGGCGAACGCCGACCCGGCCACGACGAACAGCAGCGCGGCCGTGGTGATTACGATGTTCCGAATCATCCTACGCTCTCCTTGCGATTGGTATCGCGCCGGTCGCGCAAACCTCAACGCACGAAGCCTCTGCCGGCGCGCGACCC
>Ga0210121_1000044_pt1 | contig 33258 bp, 20 predicted proteins | sample Joice_ThreeSqB_D_FD_184873 | JGI IMG/M metagenome (GOLD analysis project Ga0210121, IMG submission 184873) | Wetland microbial communities from San Francisco Bay, California, USA, that impact long-term carbon sequestration - Joice_ThreeSqB_D1... | ecosystem: Environmental > Aquatic > Marine >... | reverse complement strand
GCCGGCCGAGTTCCAGATCCTGGCGAACGGCACGCGCGTCGCTGACGAGGACCTGCGACTCGCGGAGCCCTATCGGTTCTTCGATGCGGCCTACCCGCTGCCCGACGAGATCGTGCGAAACACCGGTCGCGTCACGGTGCGGTTCCAGGCCGCGGAAGGGAGCCAGATCACGACCGTGTTCGGGCTCCGGATGATCCGCGGCGGCGAGGTGCCCTAGCGAATGCACGGCATGGCAGCGGGATTCCTCGCCCTGATCGCCCTGCAGAGTCCCCAGGCCGACAGCGTCCCCACGCTCGGCCTCGAACGGGGGACACTGACCTTCACGACTCCGGCCTTCGAGCTCGAGCTCGTCGAGTCGTCACAGACCGTCGCGGCTCTGAGACCCCTGGGAGCCGACGGGTTCGACTTCACTCCGGGCGACTGGCTGGAGCGGCGCGCGGCCGACGGCTACTACCACCTCGGGGACCTGTCGCTCGTCCTGCGCGCGGGCGATGGCTCGTGGCGACGCGTGTCTACGGCGGAAGATCGGAATCCGGTGACTCCGCTGCCGGCATCGCCGCCGCTGCTGGCGGCGGCCGATCTCGGACCGACGCTTCCTCCCGACTTGCCACTGTCGGTCCGGCGCTCCTGGGAGGAACGCGACGGTCACCTCGCGCTGCGATTCACACTGTCCAACACCGGAGAGCGCCCGGTGGAGATCGGCGCCCTCGGCATCCCGCTCGTGTTCGACAACATCCTGACCGGACGCTCCCTCGACGAGGCCCACGTCGTGTGCTCGTTCACCGATCCGTACATCGGGGGCGGTGCGGGCTACGTGCAGGTCACGCGCCTGAACGGAGACGGACCGGTGCTGCTGGTCGTGTCGGACGGGGACACGCCGCTCGAGGCCTGGCGACCACTGCTCGACGACCGCACGCCCCGTGGCATCACGTTCGAAGGCTTCTACGAGTGGATGGCGCACGCGGGCGCGTTCGGCGAGACGGACTGGGCGGATGCCGAGCCATGGAATCCCCTCACTGTGGCGGTGCTCGCCCCGGGCGAGAGCCGGTCGTACGGAGTCACCTTCCTCGTGGCGGATGCGATCCGTGACATCGAGTCCACGCTTCGCGCCGCCGGCCGTCCCGTCGCCGTCGGCGTGCCGGGATACGTGCTGCCGATGGACCTCAGGGCGCGTCTCTTCCTGGCGCACGACGCCGACGTGGCCTCGATCGCGGTCGAGCCGGCGGACGCCCTGGACGTCACCGGGGCCGGAACGACCGCCGACGGCCGGCGGATCTACGAGGTCCACGGCAGGCGCTGGGGACGGGCGCGGCTCACCGTGGAGTATGCGGACGGGATCCGCCAGACGGTCCACTACAAGGTGATCAAGCCGGCGGCGGAAGCAGTCGCCGATCTCGGACGATTCCTCACCACGGAGCAGTGGTTCGACCGCCCCGACGACCCCTTCGGCCGCAGCCCATCGGTCATCAGCTACGACATGGAACGCCGGGCGCCCGTCACGGAGGACGACCGGGTCTGGATCGCCGGCCTCGGGGACGAGGGCGGATCCGGCTCCTGGCTGGCGGCGATCGCCAGGCAGCTCGTCCAGCCCGACTCCGTCGAGCTGGTCCGGCTGCAGCGCTTCGTGGACGGCGTCCTGTGGGGCGGAATCCAGTACGCGGATGGAGATCTCCGGTACGCCGTGCGAAAGAGCATGTTCTACTACGAGCCGGATTCGATGCCCGCCGGCACGTACAGCGAGGATGTCCGGTACGGCGGGTGGCCGAGCTGGAGCCGCGAGCAGGCGGAGAGCGTCGGCCGTTCCTACAACTACCCGCACGTCGCCGCGGCGCACTGGGTGCTGTATCGCCTGGCGCGGAACCAGGAAGGCCTCGTCGTCAATCACGAATGGCAATGGTATCTCGAGCGCGCCCACGAGACCGTCCTGGCGATGGTGCGGCACGCCCCCGATCACGCGCAGTTCGGCCAGATGGAGGGCACGGTCTTCGTAATGATCCTGCTGGACCTGCAGCGCGAGGGCTGGGAGGACGCCGCCCGTGCGCTCGAGGATGCCATGCGGCGGCGGGCGGAGGCGTGGAGCGAGCTCGCCTACCCGTACGGCTCCGAGATGCCCTGGGACTCGACGGGGCAGGAAGAGGTCTACGCCTGGTGCCGCTACTTCGGCCTCGACGACAAGGCGGCCGTCACGCTGGCCGCGATCCTGGGGTACATGCCGACGGTGCCGCACTGGGGCTACAATGGGAGCGCCCGGCGGTACTGGGACTTCATGTACGCCGGGAAGATCAGGCGTCTGGAGCGCCAGCTCCACCACTACGGATCGGCGCTCAACGCGATTCCCGTGTTGTCCGAGTACCGTTATCATCCCGACGACCTGTACCTGCTGCGCGTCGGATACGCGGGCCTGATGGGCGCTTTGGCCAACATCACGCAGGACGGCTTCGCCCCCGCGGCGTTCCACGCCTTCCCGTCGACGCTCGCCAACGATCCGTACTCGGGCGACTACGGGCCCGGCTTCCTGGGCCACGTCCTGAACGTGGCGACGTACCTCACGCACGACCCCGTGCTCGGGTGGCTCGCGTTCGGCGGCAACGTGACCGTGGCGGAAGGCTCGGTCCGACTCGAGCCGCTGGATGCCGCGCGCTCGCGCGTCTACCTGGCGCCGCTCGGCCTGTGGCTCACGCTGGACGCCGGCACCTTCCAGACCGTCGAGATCTCGGGCACGGACGTGAGCCTCACGCTGGCTCCGTCCACCTCCCACGCGCCGGTCGCCCGGCTCCGAATCGAGCAGCCGGCCACGGTGGCGGGAGTGGGAGCGATCTCGCCCGTGGAGAGCTATCCTGTGGAGCGCGGCGCCTTCATCATTCCACTCGGACCAGGTCCGAGCCTCATTCAGCTCCGGAACCAGCCATGACACGATTCAGCGAAGACCAACTGGAGTTCGCCCGCTCGAAGAGCGGCTACATGGACCGGGATGCCTCGATCGAGTTCCTCGAGACGATGGACATCCGCATGAGCGTCGGACACTGGTCGGCCGGCGACTTCTGCGACCGTTTCGCGCCGCCCGGCTACCACTCCGATGACCCGGGATTCGCCAGCACGTTCGAGGCGCAATGCCGCCGCACGAAGGCGGCGGGGATCAGCGCGATCGAGATCCATCAGCACCTGTTCGAGAAGTCCCTGAACGGAGAGATCGACTGGCCGGCGCTGGAGCGTGCCCGCGACGGGTTGCTCTCCGAGCTCGGCCTGACCGTGACCGCCTGCAATATCAACACGTGGACCAACCCGCGATTCCGACTGGGCGGCATGTGCAATCCCGACGCGCAGCTCCGCAGGGAGGCGCTCGAGGAGGTGCGGAAGGCGATCGAGATCTCCCGGGCGCTCGGCATCTCGATCATCAGCGTGTGGCCCGGCTCGGACGGCGCGGACTATCACTTCCAGATCGACTACCTGGAATCGCTCGGCTGGTTCACGGAGGGGCTGATCACGCTGAACCGCGAGTGTGCGGAGGCCGGAATCCGGCTCAGCATCGAGCCCAAGCCGTACGAGCCGCGCGAGCTGTACATGATCGTTCCCACGGCCGGCGCCGCGATCCTCGTGGCGCAGGAGGTGAACCGGTCGTGCGGCGGGACGAACTGCGGAGTCACGATCGACTTCGGTCACCAGAAGATGGAGGCGACCACGGCATCCACCGCGTGCGACCTGGCTGCCTACGCCGGCGTGCCGGTGCACAAGTTCGACATCAACGACGCACGCCAGGGCCGCAACGACCAGGACTGCATCTTCGGGACGCTGTCCCTGCCCGAGTCGGTGGAGTACCTGTACACCACGTTCGTGCGGGACTACCGCGGCTACTACAGCCAGGATCAGTTCACGTACCGGGACGATCCCACGCGAGCCATGGAACGCAGCATGGTCAACTTCGCCAACCTGTCGCTCAAGGCGATCCGCGTGTACGAGCAGCGAGACACGCTCCAGAGCGCCCGCGAAGCGGGCACGGGGCCCGACGTCCTGGACCTGGTGAGCCCGATACTCGTCGGATGAGCGCCTCTGACGCCTGTACGATCGGCATCGACTTCGGGACGGGCTCCGTGCGGGCGGTGGTCGTGCGCTGCGCCGACGGCCGCCCGATCGGAACCTCGATCTTCTCCTACCCGACCGGCGCGGATGGCGTCCTGCTGGACCCCGGCCGGCCGCACCTCGCGAGGCAGCATCCGGGCGACTACCTGGAAGGCCTCGCCGCCTCGGTCGGCGGAGCGCTCGGCGAGGCGGAGCGCGAGCCCGGATTCTCGCGCCGCCAGGTGATCGGCATCGGGGCCGATACGACGGGCTCCACGCCGCTCCCGGTGGACGCGCGAAACCGGCCGCTGGCGCTCGACGACCGCTGGAGAGACGATCTGGCGGCGCAGGCATGGCTCTGGAAGGACCACACGGCAGCCGAGGAGGCGGCGGCGATCACGGAGACGGCGCGCCGGCTGGCCCCCGAGTATCTGGCGCCGATCGGCGGGACCTACTCGTCAGAGTGGTTCTGGTCCAAGATCTGGCACTGCCTGCGCGTGGCTCCCGACGTGTTTCACGCCGCGGCGAGCTGGATCGAGCTCGCGGACTACATCCCCGCGGTGCTGTCGGGCGTCACGTCGCCGGCCGACGCGGCCCGCTGTGTGTGCGCGGCGGGCCACAAGGCGATGTACTCGGAGTCGTGGGGCGGGCTGCCGTCCCGCGAGTTCCTCGCCGCCCTGGATCCCGCTCTGGCGGAGCTTCGCGAACGGCTCTACGAGAGGGCCGAGCCGGCCGACCGACCCGCCGGTCGGCTGGACGCCGCGTGGGCGGAGCGGTTGGGCCTGCCCGAGGGGATTCCGGTCGCCATGGGGGGCTTCGACGCCCACTACGGAGCGATCGGCGCCGGCGTCGAGACGGGCACCTTCGTGAAGATCATCGGGACCTCCACCTGCGACATCGTGGTCGCGCCGGCCGACGAAGCGATGGCGGACATTCCCGGAATCTGCGGCATCGTCCCCGGCTCCGTGCTTCCCGGCTACTACGGCCTGGAGGCCGGACAGTCGGCCGTCGGCGACATCCTGGCGTGGTGGGCCGAGGTCGTGTGCGAAGGCGACGAGAGTCTCCACGCGGAGCTGTCACGCGAGGCCGGCACCCGGAAGCCCGGCGCCTCCGGACTGCTGGCACTCGACTGGAACAACGGGAACCGCACCATCCTGGTGGACCCGCGCCTCACGGGACTCCTGGTGGGACAGACGCTGCACACGTCTCGCGCGGAGGTCTATCGCGCGCTCATCGAGGCGACGGCGTTCGGCGCCCGCGCCATCATCGAGCGCATGGCGGAGTATGGCGTCGCCATCGAGCGCGTGATCTGTTGCGGGGGGATCGCGGAGAAGAACGATGTGTTCATGCAGATCTACGCCGACGTAATCGGCATGCCGATGCTCACGGCGGGCTCGGGGCAGACGCCGGCCCTGGGCGCCGCGATCTCCGCGGCCGTCGCCGCCGGCGCCGCGGCCGGGGGGCACGACACCTTCCAGGAGGCACAGGGGGCCATGACCGCGCCGGGCGCACGCTCGTTCATTCCCGATCCGGCCGCGTGCGGCGTATACGACGAGCTGTACGGGCTCTACCGGGAGCTGCACGACACCTTCGGAGGGGTCGACGGATGCGGAGGCGACCTGGGCTCGCTCATGAAGCGACTCCTGGACATCCGCCGGCGGTCCGCCGGGGAGTCGTCCGCGTGACGCCCGCGCACGCCGGGCTTCGCGAGGAGTCGTATCGAGCCAACCTGGCGCTCGTCGAGGCGGGCCTCGTCATGGGGACGTTCGGCAACGTGTCGGTCGCCGATCGCGCCGCCGGCGTCCTGTGCATCAAGCCGAGCGGCGTGCCGTACGACCGACTTTCGCCCGACGACATGGTGACGGTGTCGATCGACACGGGTGAAGTGGTGGACGGCGAGCTCCGGCCCTCCTCCGACACGCCCACCCACGTCGAGCTGTACCGGGCGTTCCCGTGCGGCGGAATCGCGCACACGCATTCAGCGTACGCTACGGCTTTCGCGCAGGGACGCCGTTCCATCCCGTGCATGGGCACGACGCACGCCGACTACTTCCGCGGCGACGTGCCGGCCACCCGGCCCCTCACCGAGCGGGAAACGGGCGACGACTACGAGCGGAACACAGGGCTGGTGATCGTGGAGACCTTTCGCGCTCTCGGTCTCTCGGCCGAGGAGGTCCCGGCTGTGCTGGTGGCCAACCACGGTCCGTTCGCGTGGGGCCCGGACGGCCGTTCCGCGGTGGAGAACGCGGCGGTCCTGGAATACCTGGCCCGCGTGGAGCACGTTCGCCTGACCGTCGCCCCGGAAGCTCCGCGTCCCGATCAGTTCCTCATCGACCGGCACTATGACCGCAAGCACGGCTCGGGGTCGTACTACGGCCAGCCTGCCGAGGAGTCGGGCCAGTGACCCGGATCGACTGGCTGATCGTCGGAGGCTACTTCGGCGCGATCGCCCTGCTCACGTGGTGGGTGCTCAGACGTCGTCGGGACACGGCCGACGACTACTTCCTCGCCAGTCGCAACCTCGGGTGGTTCATCGTCGGAGCGTCGATCTTCGCCTCGAACATCGGCTCGGAACACCTGGTGGGTCTGGCCGGCGCCGGGGCGAAGAGCGGAGTCGCCTACGCGCACTACGAGCTCCACGCGTGGTGCCTCCTCGTGCTGGGCTGGGTGCTCGTGCCTTTCTACGCGCGAAGCCGCGTGTTCACGATGCCCGAGTTCCTGGAGCGCCGCTTTTCGCCCGCCGCACGGACGGTGCTGTCCGGTGTCTCACTGGTGGCCTACGTGCTCACCAAACTGGCGGTGGGGATCTTCGCGGGCGGCATCGTGTTCGGCACCCTGCTCCCGGAGCTGCAGGTCCGCATTCTCGGACTGACCTTCAACAGCTTCTGGGTCGGGTCGGTACTGGTGGTGCTCCTCACCGGGCTCTATACCGTGCTCGGCGGGATGCGGGCGGTCGCCTATACCGAGGCCCTGCAGACCCTCGTCCTGGTCGTCGGGTCGATCCTGCTCACCGCGTTCGGGCTCAAGGCGCTCGGAGGGTGGGGCGAGCTGCGCGCGGCCCTGGACCCGGACCTGTTCAACCTGTGGAAGCCGCTGGTGCCGGAAGGCATGACCGGAACCTGGGCGCCGGTGATCGAGCCCGACCGGATCGCGTGGTACTTCAACGGCAACTATCCGTGGCTCGGCATGCTGTTCTGCGCCCCCATCATCGGGCTGTGGTACTGGACCACCGACCAGTACATCGTGCAGCGGGCGCTGAGCGCGCGGGACGAGCGGGAGGCCAGGCGCGGCTCGATCTTCGCGGCGTTCCTCAAGCTCCTGCCGGTGTTCATCTTCATCATCCCGGGGATGATCGCGCTCGCGCTCGCCCGGACGGGCCGCGCCGCGGGCCTCGAGTCGATGGTGGACGCGACCGGCCAGGTGACCGATGCCGCGCAGGCGGCCTTCCCCCTGCTGGTGGCTTCCGTGCTGCCGGTCGGAATTCGCGGTCTCGTGGTAGCGGGACTGCTGGCGGCACTCATGAGCTCGCTCGCCGGGGTGTTCAACGCGAGCTCCACGCTGTTCACGATCGACTTCTATCAGAGGCTCCGGCCCCAGTCCTCCCAGGATCGGCTGGTATGGATCGGGCGCGTCGCCACCACGGCCATGGTGGGGATCAGCCTCCTGTGGATACCCGTCATACAGGGATCGGAGGGACTCTACGAGTACCTCCAGGGCGTCCAGGGCTACCTGGCGCCGCCGATCTTCGCCGTCTTCTTCCTGGGCGTGTTCATGAAGCGCCTCAACGCGCAGGGGGCCCTCTCGGCTCTCATCGTGGGCTTCCTGCTGGGCGCGTTCCGGCTGGCCGTGGACACGCCGGTGAGCCTGGGCCTCGGAGGCATGGAGGGCGGCTACGCCACCGGCTCGTTCCTGTGGTTCATCAACAACGTCTACTTCCAGTACTACAGCCTGTTCATCTTCGTCGTCTCGGCGGCCGTGATGATCGGCGTCAGCTATGCCACGACGCCCCCCGACGAGGCCAGGATCTCCGGGCTCACCTACGGCACCGTGACCCAGGACGACCGCGCCCTGTCGCGCTCGAGCTGGAACCGCTGGGACGTGGCGAACTCCGCGCTGGTGCTCGTCCTGATCGTCTGCGCGTACCTCTACTTCCGGGGATAGCCGGATGAGCCGAGCCGTCCTCTGGGACCTCGACGGCACCCTCGTGGATTCCGCGGAGCAGCACTATCGCTCCTGGCGGGAGACGCTCGGATCGTGCGGCGTGGCGATCACGCGGCAGGACTTCCTCGGCACGTTCGGACAGCGAAACGACTCCATTCTCGCGGGGTGGCTCGGTCCGGATGTCTCGCCCGAGCGAATCCGTGAAATCGGAGAGGTCAAGGAGGCGCTGTACCGCGAGCTCGTGACGGCCGAGGGGCCGCATCCGCGCCCCGGTGCCGCGGAATGGGTCCGGCGGCTCGATGAGTCAGGGTGGCGGCAGGCCGTGGCCTCATCGGCGCCGCGGCGGAACGTGGAGGTCGCCGTGGAGGCGCTCGGCCTCGCGCGACACTTCAGCGCGCTGGTCGCCGCCGAGGACGTGCGGAAGGGCAAGCCGGCGCCGGAGGTGTTCCTCACCGCCGCCAGCCTGCTCCGCACGCCGGAGAGGCGGGCCGTGGTCGTCGAGGACGCGGCGGTGGGGATCGAGGCCGCGAGACGGGCCGGGATGGCGAGCATCGGGGTCGGCGTCAGCGGACTCGACGCCGCGGACATCGTGATTCCGTCGCTGCTCGACCTGGCGGACGACGCCTTCGACCGACTGGTTCCCCTCTGACATCGCACCAACACTGGGAGGCCGGCGTGAGCACCTGCACGAGAAGAGAGTTCGTGACTACCACGGTGGCGGCCGGAATCGCGGTGACGGGCCCCCGCTTCGCCCGCTTCGCCGACTCGCGGATCGAGGTGCTGCTCGACGAACCGATCGGCACCATCGCGCCCGAGATCTACGGGCACTTCGTCGAGCATCTGGGCGGCGTGGTGTACGACGGCGTGTGGGTGGGCGAGGACTCCCCGATTCCCAACCTCGGGGGGGTGCGCCGCGCTCTGGTCGAGGCACTCCGTCCGATCCGGCCCGCGGTCATGCGGTGGCCCGGCGGCTGCTTCGCCGACGCGTACGACTGGAGAGACGGCGTAGGACCGAAGTCGGAGCGTCCGCGGCGGACCAACGTGTGGATCGACCAGTCTTCCCTCCAGGGACTCGGCAACGTGCCCGCGAAGTACGATCCCAACCATTTCGGTACCAACGAATTCGTGCGGTTCTGCCGCCTCATCGGTGCGGAGCCGTACCTGGCCGTCAACGTGCGCTCCCTGCCTCCCATGGCGTTCTTCGAGTGGCTCGAGTACTGCAACTCTCCGGCGGGAAGCACGTCCCTGGCGGAGCTCCGGGAATCCGGGGGCGATCGGGAGCCGTTCGGCGTCCGGTACTGGGGAATCGGCAACGAGTCGTGGGGGTGCGGCGGCAACTTCACCCCCGAGGAGTACGCTTCCGAGTATCGTCGGTTCGCCACCTGGTCCACACCCCGGTACGGCGTTGACCTGGAGTTCATCGGCGCCGGTCCGAGCGGCCGGGATCTGGACTGGACGAGGCGCTTCTTCGAGAAGATGGTGGAGCGGCGTGAGCTCGACAGGATGTGGGGGTGGGCGCTCCACCACTACTCCAGCGCGCCCGACGGCGAGGCGATCGCCTTCGACGACACCGCCTGGTACGACCTCCTGGCGAGCGCCGACCGGATGGAGGAGATCGTCGCCGCGCAGTGGCAGGTGATGGGTGAGCTGGACCAGGAGCATCGGGTCAAGATCGTGGTGGACGAATGGGGCGCCTGGCACCGGATGACGACGAACGTGGATCCGACGCACCTGTTCGGACAGCAGTCGACGATCCGCGACGCGCTGGTCGCGGGACTCACGCTCGACACTTTCAACCGTCACGCCGACAAGGTCGCGATGGCGAACATCGCACAGCTCGTCAATTGCATCCAGTCGCTCTTCCTGGCGCACGAGGACCGATTCGTGCTGACGCCGACGTACCACGTCTTCTCGATGTATGCAGCGCATCAGGGAGCGACCGCTGTGCGGGTAGTCGCGTCGGCACCTGAAGCCCATTGGGTGGACGGCGAGGATCGAGCCCGCTCCATCTGGGGGTTGAGCGGCTCGGCCTCGGTGCGGGACGGCGCACTCACTCTGACGGTGACCAATCCTCACCTCTCGGAGTCGCGAGAGGCGGAGATCGCCATTCGGGGCGGCTCGGTCCGGTCGGTCGCGGCCGTGACGCTGGTGGCGGGAGACGTGCACGACCACAACACGTTCGATGCGCCCGACATCGTGGCGCCGGTGAGAACACGGCTCCAGCCGGGCGGGTCGACGCTCGTCCACCGGTTTCCCGCCGCGTCCGTGACGAAGCTCGAGGTCACCCTCGGGGCGTAGGCACTCTCACGACGCGATTTCACTTCGGATGGCCTCGAGCAGCGGCGTCGGGTCCGGACCCTCGCCCAGGGCGTGGGATTCGCAGGCCGCGTAGGCTCGAGCCATGGTCCGGTAGATCTCGACGTGCGCGGCGATCGGTCGGACCACGTCCCCCGGGGCCGGTCGCGCGATTCCGGCCACGACCTCCTCCCAGCCGATGCCCTCACCCTCGTCCAGGAGGTCGGCGTGCCACGCGCGAAGCGCCGCGCCGAGGGCCGCCGCGTCCGCCGCGGCAACGGGACGAACCTCCGCTTCGAACACATCTGCCACGACCTGGAGTATCTCCCGGTTCCGCGCCGCGCCGCCGGTTGCGTGGATGGTACAGGCGCGCGGGCCCATCCATGCCGTGTGCCGGGCGGCCGCCAGCATCTGACCCTCGACCACGGCCCGCACGTTCGCCCGGCCGTCCCGCTCATCCAGTCCGTATCGCCGCGCTCCAGGCGCGAGCACGGGCGGAGTGATCTCCGGCTCGAACCACGGAAGCATCACCCGTCCCCCATTCCCCGCTGGCGTCTCGGCCAGGGCGCGCGAGAATCCCTCCCAGTCGAGGCCGCAGGCGTCGCGCACCCGCTCCCTCGCGAGGGATCCGTTCCGAAAGCATACCAGGGCCATCGGCTCGCCGGTGGGCGCCACGAACACGTGGCCCGCTCCCGAGGGGTCCGTGCGCGCCCCGGAGAGGAGACCGAACACGGTGTCGCTCGTTCCCAGGGAGACGGCGACCGTCGCGGCATCCACCAGCCCCACGCCGATCGCCGTCGACGGATTGTCGCCGGTCCATGCCACGACCTTCGCCGGGGGAAGTCCGTGCCTCTCGGTCCAGTAGGGGGCCAGCCTTCCGACGATCGACCACGGCGCGACGAGCTCCGGCAGCCTCCGCGCCAGCCCGGGGGCGGTGGCTCGCAAGGCCTTCTCCGACCACCGGCGGGAACCCAGGTCCATCAGGTTCATGCCCGATGCGTCACCATGGTCCAGCGCCGCGTGCCTGCCGGTGAGCAGGGAGGCCAGGAAGGAGCTGACCAGGTGGATGCGGTCCGTGGCCCGATACGCGGCGGGCTCGCGGTCGTGCATCTTCCGGATCTGCGGACCGGTGAAACGCTCGCAGGCGGACGACCCGGTCAGCTCGCGCACGGCTGCCGCTCCGCCCAGGGCCTCCGTGATCGCGGCGCATTCGGCGGTCGTGCTGGCGTCCATCCAGATCGGCGCGTCGGGCCGGCTCAGCATCGGACCCACCTGCACCGACAGGGGGCGACCGGGGTCGAGCTCGCGGAGGCGCGCCGCGGCGCCGGCGTTCAGGTACACGCTCCCGTGCTGCTGCGCCGCGCCCGAGACGGCCCGCAGCCCGGTGAGGGCGAAATCGCTCTCGGATCCGAGGATCTGCATGAACCGGTCGAGCGCTTCGGCCCACAGGATGGGAGATGATGCCGCGACCAGCGGATCGTCATGCGGCAGCACGCCGGTCCGCGTCCCGTACTGTGGAAACTCGGCATCGAACTCGATGGAGCGGCGAAAGACGACCTGCTTCGCGTTTCCCGACACCTCCAGTACGAGGCCGGTCAGGCTCTGTGTGCTCGAATCGAGTCCGAGATAGAATGCCACCCTCAGTATCCTCTGGCCTTCGCGCCGGCCGTCCGGTCTCTTCGCCAGACACGACCCACTGCACAGTGGCCGCTCCGGCCGGTCCTTTCAAGAAGCTTCAGATCCGGAATGCTCCCGATCTTCGAGCGGTGTCGCGAGCTCAAACCGGTCGCGGCGTTCGCCGCCCATAGGCCTCGCCAAATCCGTTGCCGGTCGGCATATTCAGCGAACCATTCCTACTGCACGCCCGGCCTCACACTTCCGGGCACTCGACTTGGAGATTGTCCCATGACACGAAGCCCGAGATTCCCGATGGATCTGCGTTCTCTTACGACGGGGCTCGCTGCGGCGCTGGTGTTCTGTGCGGCGGGCTGCCAGCAGCAGTCCGGCACGGCGACGGGAACCAGCGCCGGGGCGGCAAACCAGCCGCAGGTCACGGGGAAGCTGGGTTCGCCCAGCGCGACGACCACGATCGACGGCAGACAGCTGCCGGCGCCACAACCGGAATTCGGCGGGGTCATCAAGGAAGAGGCGTCACAGTCGACGGCGTGGTGGCCGCCGCGGATCGTGCCGCCCAGCGAGGCGCCGAACGTTCTTCTCATCATAACGGATGACGCCGGTTTCGGAGTGCCGAGCACGTTCGGCGGAGTGATCCCGACGCCGACGATGGATCGCGTCGGGAACAACGGTCTGCGCTACAACAACATCCACTCGACCGCGCTTTGCTCGCCGACGCGCGCCGCGCTCATCACCGGTCGGAACCATCACTCGGCGGGCTTCGGCGTGATCTCCGAGCAGTCGACGGGTTTCCCGGGCTACAACAGCATCATTCCCGAGGACAAGGCGACGATCGGTCGCATCCTGCTCGACAACGGCTACTCCACGGCCTGGTTCGGCAAGGACCACAACACGCCGGCTTTCGAAGCGAGCCAGGCTGGACCCTTCGATCTGTGGCCGACCGGCATGGGCTTCGAGTACTTCTACGGATTCGTGGGCGGCGACGCGAACCAGTGGGAGCCGAACCTGTTCCGGAATACCAGTCAGATCTACCCGTTCGCGGGCGATCCGGAGTGGAACCTGGTCACCGGCATGGCGGACGACGCGATCGACTATCTGAATCGGATGAATCAGACCGTGCCCGACAAGCCGTTCTTCGTCAAGTACGCGCCGGGCGCCACGCACGCGCCGCATCACCCGACCCAGGAATGGGTGAAGAAGATCCACGACATGCATCTGTTCGACGACGGTTACAACAAGCTGCGCGAGCGGATCTTCGAGAACCAGAAGCGCCTGGGCGTGATCCCGGAGGGTACCGAGCTGGAGCCGTGGCCGACGGACGTCCTCAAGAACTGGGATGACCTGACGCCCGTGGAGCAGAAGCTCTTCATCAAGCAGGTGGAGATCTTCGCCGCGTATGCGGCCTACAACGACTACGAGATCGGGCGGGTCATCGACGCCATCGATGACATGGGCAAGCTCGACAACACACTCATCATCTATATCAACGGCGACAACGGAACCAGCGCCGAGGGCGGCCCGCTGGGGACACCGAACGAGGTCGCGTTCTTCAACGGCATCAACATGATGCCGGCCGAGACGCAGATGAAGTGGTACGATGTGTGGGGGACCGAGCAGACCTACAATCACATGTCGGCGGGCTGGTCCTGGGCCTTCGACACTCCCTTCACCTGGTTCAAGCAGAACGCCTCGAAGCTCGGCGGCATCCGGCAGAACATGGCCGTCATGTGGCCGGAGCGTATCAAGGACAAGGGTGGTCTGCGAGAGCAGTTCATGCACGTGATCGACGTCGTGCCGACGATTCTCGAGGTGACCGGCATTCCGGCGCCCGAAACGGTAGACGGCATCAAGCAGGCGCCGATCGAGGGCACCAGCTTCGCCTACACGTTCGATGCGGAGAACGCCAAGGCGCCTTCTCGCCACACGACCCAGTATTTCGAGATGTTCGGGCAGTGGGCGCTGTATCATGAAGGCTGGCTGCTCAGCACCAAGGTGAACCGGGCGCCGTGGGAGGCCTTCGGCGCCGCCAATGAGGATCCGCTCAACAACCAGGTGCTCGAGCTCTACGACCTGACCACTGACTTCAGCCAGTCCCACAACGTAGCCGATCAGAATCCGGACAGGGTGAAGCAGATGAAGGAGCTGTTCGTCGCGGAGGCGAAGAAGTTCCAGGTCTTCCCGATGGATGCTTCGGTCGCAGGGCGCCTCGTCGCACCGCGCCCGAACATCACGGCCGGTCGCACCGAGTTCGTCTATACGTACCCGATGGTCGGCCTGCCACAGGGCGACTCACCGTCTCTGCTCAACACCTCCTACACCATTACCGCGGAAATCGAAGTGCCGCGGGGCGGGGCCGAGGGCATGATCCTGACCTCCGGCGGGCGGTTCACCGGCTACGGCTTCTACCTGCTCAAGGGCAAGCCGGTGTTCCTGTGGAATCTGCTCGACCTCGAGCGGATCAAGTGGGAAGGGCCGGACGCGCTCACGCCCGGCAAGCACACCGTCGAGTTCGACTTCAAGTACGACGGCCTCGGCGTGGGCACGCTCGCCTACAACAGCATGAGCGGCCTCGCCCGCCCCGGCACCGGCACGCTCTCGGTGGACGGCAAGGTGGTTGCCACGAAGAAGATGGAGAAGACGGTTCCCATGATCCTGCAGTGGGACGAGAGCTTCGACATCGGGTGGGACACGCTGACCGGGGTGAACGACGAGGACTACACGCCGCCGTTCAGGCTGACCGCGAAGCTCGACAAGCTGACGATCAAGGTGGACCGACCGCAGCTGTCCGATGCGGACATTCAGAAGCTCCAGGCGGCGCAACGCGACAACAAGGCGAGCGAGTAGCTGTAATTGCGCGGCTTTCCAGTTCTGCAGCGCGGGCGGATCGCATCGGCAACGGTGTGGTCCGCCTTTGCACAGGCGCAGCAAGCGCCCACGGTTTGAGAGGACTCCTCTGTCATGAAAGCGCTATCGATCGTAGCCAGTGCCGCGACGGCTCTCATCTTCGCGCAGTGCGGCCCGGAGGCGGAGCCGGCGCCGGATTTCTCGTCGGTCAGCCGGGTCGATTCCGGTGTCGCCGCCTCGGTGATGCTCACTGCCTACAGCACGACCCTCAGGGCCAATGGGGAGGACTGGACGCGGTTGAGGATCGCCGTGACGGACAGTACCGGTCACGAGATCACTTCCGCGGAGGACTCGGTTCGTATCTACGTGACGGGTGACGGGACGATCACGGCACTGGATGGCACCAGACCAGCGATGCTGACGGACACGGCAGACGCGCCGTACACCCCGGTGAAGCTGGTGAACGGGGTTGCGACTCTGGCGTTCAAGGCGGGAACGACCCCGGACCGTGTGGAAGTGGAAGCGCGTTCGGGCGCCCTCCCGGCGGGATCGCATCAGATCCACACCATTCCGGCCGATGTCGAGCTGATGAAGCCGACACCGGAGCAGCTCTCTGCTACCACGAAGTCGATCGACCGGATGATCGGTGCCGATATTTCGTTCCTGCCTCAGATCGAGAGCGGCACGGGGAGGTTCTCCCCAAGGCAAGGCCGGTTCATCGAGGACGGGCAGGAGACGGATGCGATCGAGCTGCTGAGGAACCACGGCTTCAACTACATAAGACTGCGGATCTTCGTGAACCCGGAAAACCCGGAGGGCTATTCACCGGAGCAGGGATTCTGCGACCTCGATCACACTCTCGCGATGGCCAGGCGAGTCAAAGCTGCCGGCATGGGACTCCTGCTCGACTTTCACTACAGCGACTACTGGGCGGATCCCCAGCAACAGAACAAGCCCCTGGCGTGGGCCGAGCTCGACTATGATGGGCTGAGGGATGCCGTGAGGGAGTACACCACCGCCGTTCTCACCGCGCTGCAGAATCAGGGAACGCTGCCGGACATGGTGCAGATCGGAAACGAGATCAATCACGGGCTCCTGTGGCCGGATGGTCACATCGGCAATCTGGACAATCTGGCCGGGCTCCTTCAGGCCGGTGTGGAAGGGGCTGAAGCCGTCGATCCCGAAATGCCGGTGATGATGCACATCGCCCTCGGAGGTCAGAACGACGAGGCGCGATTCTGGCTCGACAACATGATCGCCAGGGGTGTGAAGTTCGATATCATCGGCGTTTCGTACTATCCGCGCTGGCACGGTACGCTCGAGGACCTCTACGCCAACCTGCACGACCTCACCGATCGCTATGCCAAGCCGATCAACGTCGTGGAGTACTCGAACTACAAGCGTGAGGTGGCCGACATCGTGTTCGGCCTCCCCGACGACATGGGCAAGGGGACGGCGATCTGGGAGCCCCTCGGATGGAGAAGCGGCCTGTTCGACCGGGAGGGCAACGTGACCGAGCTGATCGAAGTCTACGATGGGTTGAATGCGAGGTACATTCAGGAATCGAGCTAGTCGTCTTCTGCCTCGAATGCCGGCAATGCCCGTGAGACGACTCATGTTCCCGGCGATCGTCCTGGCGGCGGCAATTCCGTCGGCCGGGCTCCGCGCGCAGGTGCTCCTCCCCTACCAGGACTCGGACCGCCCCGTGGCGGAGCGCGTGCAGGACCTGCTCGGCCGGATGACGCTCCGGGAGAAGTTCTGGCAGCTCTACATGTCGCCCGGTAGCCTGGACGATGCATCCCACGACTACTCCTCCGGCGCCTTCGGCCTTCAGGTTTCCATGCCCCCGGGCGCGCTCGCAGATTCCTCGGCCGGGGGTATGGCAGCGGCTCATGCGGCGCGGATCAACGAGATTCAGAAGTACTTCGTGGAGGAGACGCGGCTCGGCATCCCGATCATCGCCTTCGATGAGGCGCTTCACGGTCTGGTCCGAAGCGGCGCGACGTCGTTTCCCCAGGCCATCGGGCTCGCGGCGACCTGGGACACGGCCCTGGTGGGCCGGGTCGCGGGCGTCATTGCCGCGGAGAGCCGGTCGCGGGGCGTTCGGCAAGTCCTGTCGCCCGTCCTGAACCTGGCCGATGACGTGCGCTGGGGACGGGTGGAGGAGACGTACGGCGAGGATCCCTATCTGTCCTCCGTGATGGGTCGGGCCTTCATCCGTGCCTTCGAGTCCCGCGGGATCATCACGACGCCGAAACACTTCGTGGCCAACGTGGGGCAGGGCGGGCGGGACAGCTATCCGATCGACCTCAGTCTCCGGTTTCTCGAGGAATACCAGTTTCCACCGTTCAGGGTGGCCGTCCAGGAAGCCGGCGCGCGGTCCGTGATGACGGCGTACAACTCCGTCGACGGTCGCCCCGCCACACAGAACCCCTGGCTTCTGAACGGAATCCTGAAGGACGAGTGGGGATTCGGGGGTTTCGTGATCTCGGACGCCGCGGCCACCGGCGGGGCGACCGTCCTGCACCTCACCGAGCCGAACACCCCGGCCGCCGCTCAGCACGCCTGGGAAGCCGGGCTCGACGTCGTCTTTCAGTCCACGTACGGGCAGCACCGCCCCTACCTGGAGGCGGTGGAAGACGGACTGGTTTCCGAAGCCGTGATCGACGCGGCCGTATCCCGCGTGCTCGAGGCGAAGTTCGAGCTGGGGCTGTTCGACGAGCCGATGACCGACCCGTCCGAAGCGGCGCGGATCGCGAACTCGGCGGACCACCGCGCGCTGGCCCGGGAGGCCGCCCGGGCCTCACTCGTGCTCCTGAAGAATCGGGACCGGACGTTGCCGCTCTCATCGGCCGTCTCGTCCATCGCCGTGATCGGGGTGGACGTGACCGAAGCGCGTCAGGGCGGCTACAGCGCGGTCCCCGTCGCCCCGGTCACCATCCTGGACGGAATCAGAGAGCGCGCGGGCTCCACGACCGGGGTGCGCTTCGCGCCGGGACCCGGTCGTCTGGATGTGGGAACGGTGGTCGTGCCGGGGGACTACCTGCGCACCGGTCGGGACTCGCCCGCGGGTTCCGGCCTGGTGGGAAGGTACTGGGACAACATCGACCTCGAGGGTGCCCCGGCCCTCGAACGGATCGACCCGGCCATCGACTTTCTGTGGACGCTCAGCTCCCCGGGTCAGGGCATCGATTCGGACTGGTACTCCGCCCGCTGGACCGGACGACTCCGGGCGCCGGCCACGGGGGTGACACGCCTGGGCGTTGCGGGGAAAGACGGATACCGGCTGTGGCTCGATGGCGAGCTCGTGCTGGACAACTGGCGCAAGCGGTCAGCCGGAACCCGGCTGGCCGAGGTCGACCTCGCGCCGGACTCGGAGCACGACCTTCGACTGGAGTTCTTCGAATCGGTGGGCAATGCCCGGCTCGAGCTGGTGTGGGACGGGGACGTGACCGATGAAGCCGAAGAGCGGATCCAGGAAGCCGTCGAAGCCGCCAGCGGCGCCGATGTGGCGATCGTGGTCGCCGGCCTCGAGGAGGGAGAGTTCAGGGACCGGGCCTTCCTTTCGCTCCCGGGTCGGCAGGAGGAGTTGATCCGCGCCGTGGCCTCCACCGGGACCCCCGTGGTCGTGGTGATCGTGGGGGGGAGTGCGGTGACGATGGCGAGCTGGATCGACGAAGTCGGCGCGGTGCTGATGGCCTGGTATCCGGGCGAGCAGGGAGGAAACGGCATCGCCGACGTCCTGTTCGGTGATTCGGATCCCGCGGGACGCCTGCCCGTCACCTTTCCCGTTTCCGAGGGCCAGCTCCCGCTCGTGTACGATCACAAGCCCACGGGGCGGGGCGACGACTACCTGGACCTGACGGGCCAGCCTGCCTTCCCGTTCGGATACGGGCTCAGCTATGCGGAGTTCGAGTACTCGGACCTGGTGATCGATCCGGTTCCATCCACGCCCGACGGCGTCATCCGTGTCCGGGCGACGATCAGGAACGCGGGGTGGCGGACGGGCGAAGAGGTGGTCCAGCTCTACGTTCGAGATATCCTCGCGTCGGTCGCGAGGCCCGTGCTGGAGCTCAAGGACTTTCAGAAGGTCAGCCTGGAACCGGGGGCTTCGGCCACCGTCGAGTTCAACCTCCCGGCGCGGAGGCTCGCGATGCTCGATTCGGAGATGCGGTGGGTCGTGGAACCGGGCACGTTCAGGATCATGGTGGGCCGGTCATCCGCGGACATCCGCCTTCGGGGGTACGTCGTGGTCGTGGAGGGCGGTGCCTGAGGGCCATCCCGATCCGATGATCTCTTCCGGGCCCCACCGGAAGCGACTAGGTTCAGACCGGTCCCCCGCATTCCCTCAAGGAGGCGATTCATGGACCTCGAGACCCTCACGCCGTTTCTCGCTCTTCGCCTGTTCGTCTGAGATCGTGCAGGGGCCACGTCCCCGTCCCGGACACGAGTTGATGCTGCCTTGATCGAGGAACTCTACACCTCCGACCAGATGGAGCTCAGGGACCGGGCCCGGGACCTGGCCGAGACGGTCATCCGGCCAGCCGCGGCCAGGTACGACGCAGAGCAGACCTATCCGTGGGAATTCCAGACGGCCATCAAGGACGCCGGCCTGAGCGGAGTGTGGCTCCCGCAGGAATACGGGGGGCTCGGTGGGGGCGTCCTCGATCTTTGCATCGTGGTGGAGGAGTTCTCCCGGGCCTGCGGCGGCATGGGTGTGTGCTACGCGGTCAACGCCACGGGGTCCCTGCCGCTCCTGTTGGGAGGGACGGACGAGCAGAAAGAGCGATGGCTGCCGGGCATAGCGGCGGGTGAGGACCTGATCGCGTTCGGCCTGTCGGAAAAGGAATCGGGGTCAGACGCGGGCTCCATGACGACCCGGGCCGTGCGGGACGGCGACCGCTACATCCTGAACGGAGAGAAGAAGTGGAACAGCATCGGTTCGGTCGCGTCGCTGAACACGATCTTCGCCGTCACCGATCCGCTTCAGGGGTCTCGGGGCATCTCGGCTCTGGTGGTCGAGCGAGGAACGCCGGGCTACACGGTCGGAAAGCACGAGGACAAGCTGGGCATCCGATGCATGCCCGTGGTCGAAACGCATTTCGAGGACTGCCGGGTTCCGGCGGGCAACCTGCTCGGGGGATCGGAGGGTCTCGGGTTCGGCCTGGCGATGAGTACGCTCGACCGGGCGCGGCCCGGCATCGCGGCGCAGGCGGTCGGGCTGGCACAGGGGGCGCTCGACCTGACACTCGACTACACGCACGGGCGGAAGCAGTTCGGGCAGTCGATCAGCTCGTTCCAGGGAGTCCAGTGGATGCTGGCCGACATGGCCACCCGGATCGAGGGGGCGAGGCAGCTGGTGCATGCGACCGCCCGGGCGATCGACATGGGCGCCAGGGGCATCACACGCACGTCCGCCATGTGCAAGCTGCTGGCCACGGAAGTGGCGATGAAGGTGACCACGGACTGCGTCCAGCTGTTCGGCGGGTACGGCTACTGCAAGGACTACCCGATCGAGAAGTACATGCGGGATGCAAAGATCACCCAGATCTACGAGGGAACCAACCAGATCCAGCGACTGGTGATCGGACGGAGCCTCGTACGGGATACGGGAGGGCGGTAGGGCCAGGCGCGGTGAGCGCGGCCCGCGGCAACCCTGAGCGTCTCAGGCGAGAAACGCCCCGACGATCGACCCGCCGAGGGCCACGACGGCCGCACCGATGCTCGCACGGAGGAGCTGCGCGCGCCGCCGATTGAGGCGCTCCGATCCGGCCTTGTCGTGCCCGATGTGAAACTCCGCCACGGGCAGCAGGCGGTCCCGGCGAACGTTCAGAAACAGCGCAACGGCGGCCACCGTCAGGAGACCACCGGCCGCGGCGAGCCAGGCGAGCCGGCCGGGTGTCCACGCGGCGGCCAGGCTGACGGTGCCGCCCAGGGTCAGGTACAGGGCCAGGACGAGCAGCGCGAGGGCGCCTACGATGGCTGCCGTCCACAGGAAGAAACGCACCCGATCCATCACTGCCAGAGAGCTGTACCACGGAGCAAGAGAAATCACCCAGTCGTCCAGCTCTTGCGCGAGGCGGTCCACGACCCGCGAGGGACCCGAGACGTGATACCTGACCGTGTCGCAGCCCCCGTCGCGAACCGTGACGAGGGCGAGTCGCGCCGGGTTGTCCTCGCTGAACGTGAAGGCCGGGGGCGTGCTCTCCATCGTGACGGCCTGGATTCGTCGCCCCGGGACGTTGTCGATGCCCTGGAGCTCGCCCACGTTCTTGAGCTGGTAGCTGGAGCCGTCCCCCATCTCGACATTGAGACCGGTGACCAGCTCGTCGCCTCCGAGCAACTGGGCGAGTCTCTCCAGGTCCCAGGGGTCGATGCGGAAGCCGACCCTGTAATCTTTGCTCCTGCTGACATTCATTGCCCCACCTCGGCCGTTCAGCGGTCGGGCCCGGGCCAACGGAGTCGGCCCGGGCCGAGCTTCTAACCACCGCCATCGCAATGGATACATCGCCGCACCTCGTGCGGCGCGGCTGGCGCCCGGTACGGTAACGGGGCAAGAGTCGATCCTCGCCGTGGGCCGGGGCAGGGCCGGGCCGAGGCCCACTGGCTCGAATCCGGGCGTTCCCGTTCCGCATCCGCACACTCGAAGAACGTTCAATGGTCGCTTGTGACAGGATTTAACGCCAATTGTCACATGCAATTACATGGATGTGTCCACTTCGGAATGGACGTTGCAATACGAACAGCGTCCGAATCGGTCGGGAACACGTGCGCGGGAGGTGGGGTGCAGGCTCTGGTTCAGGACGTCCGCTACGCGATGAGGAGTCTTCGCAAGGCTCCCGGCTTCACCACGATCGCCGTCGTCACTCTCGGCCTCGGAATCGGCGCCAACACGACCATGTTCAGCGTCGTGAACGGAGTGCTGCTCAAACCGCTGCCGTACGAACAGCCGGATCGGCTGGTGAACATCTGGGTCGACCTCGGAGTCGGCAACCAGTCACTGCCGGCGGTGCATCCGGGTGACTACCGGGACTACCGGGAGCGGGCGGAGCTGTTCGAAGACTTCGCGGCCGCATCCGGTGGCACGTTCAGGACGGGCGCCGGGATTCTGACCGGTGACGGTAAGCCGGAGCAAGTCGATGTCTCGGTCGTCACCGCCAACTTCTTCCCACTTCTGGGCGTGAAGCCGGCCCTCGGCGAGTACTTCGACGAGGCCGACGAGGTCGTGGGGGGCGAAGAGCTGGCGGTGATTTCCCACAACCTGTGGCGGCGGAGGTTCGGGTCGGACCCGACCATCGTGGGTCGCACGGTGCCGATCGATGGCGTGGGAACCCGGATCGTGGCGGTCCTGCCGCCTCAGTTCCGCATGCATCTTCCTGCGGAGGCCTTCCTGTTCAAGGAATCGGAAATCTACAAGCCGCTCCGCACGGACTGGGAGAATCTGCCGCCGCGCAACTACACTTCCTACACCGTGTTCGGACGCCTCAAGCCGGGAGTGACCGTCGCCCAGGCGCAGGAAGAGATGAGCCGCATCCAGCGTGAGCTTCGGGCCGAATATCCGGTGCACGAGACTTCCGACATGCGGATTCGAGTGGTCCCGCTGCACCAGGATGTCGTGAAGCAGGCGCGCGGCGGGCTCCTCATCCTGCTGGGCGCGGTGGGATTCGTGCTCCTGATCGCTTGTGCCAACGTGGGCCATCTGATCCTCGCCCGGGGAATGTCGAGAGAGAGGGAGTTCGCGCTTCGGGCCTCGGTCGGCGCGACGCCGGCTCGCCTGGTCAGGCAACTGCTCACCGAGAGCGTGATCCTGGCGTTGATCGGAGGAATCCTCGGAGTAGGGATCACCATGTGGGGCCTCGCACTCCTCCCGCTGCTCAGTCCGGCCAGTCTTCCGCGACTCGATTCCGTAGCGGTCGACGGCACGGTGCTGGGCTTTGCGGGGGCGGCCGTCTTCGTCACAGCGATCCTGTTCGGGCTCTATCCGGCGATCAGGGCCTCCAGAGCGCACCTGTTCGACAGCCTGCGAGTGGGGGGCAAGACGACCGCGACCCGCGGGCAGCTCCGTCTGCGCAACCTGCTGATCGTCGGGGAAGTGGCGCTGTCGCTGGTGCTTCTCATCGGCACCGGCCTGATGCTCCGCAGCTTCATGGCGCTGCAGGACGTCCGGCCGGGGTTCGAGTCTGACGACGTCATGACGTTCTCTCTGACCCTGCCCCGATCGGAGTACGCAAATGCGAGGGAGCGCTCGGTCTTCTTCCAGGAGATCCGGACCGCGCTCATCGGACTTCCGGGTGTGGAGCAGGTCGGGATCACCTCCCAGCTCCCGCTGACCGGGACGGGTCCCCTGCTTCCGTTTGCCTACGACGAAGAGACGGCCACGAACTGGGAGAGCGCCACGGCCGACATCCGCGGGGTCAGTCCCGAATACTTCGACGCGGTCGGGACCCGGCTGCTCTCGGGACGGCAGTTCGGCTACTCCGATGGAGGGCCGAACGGCTCCGCGGTGATCATCATCGACGAGACCCTGGCCGAGCTCGCGTGGCCGGGCGAAGACGCCGCGGGAAAGCAGCTGCAGATCCAGCCCACCGGCAACGACAACCCGTACGCCGAGGTGATCGGCGTGGTCGAGCACGTCCGAATGCATGACCTGACCCGCGACGTCCGGCCTCAGTTCTATTTCCCAATGACGCAGTTCGCGCCCTTCGAGGCGAGCATCGCGGTCCGCTCGAGCGTCCAGCCGTCGAGTCTCTCGAACATGATCATCGATCAGATCGAGGCGCTGGATCCGGACCTTCCGATCAACGACGTCGTGCCGCTCGAAACCTACGTGCGAGACGGGCGGGCCCAGTCCCTGTTCAGCCTCTACATCCTGGGCGTCTTCTCCATTCTGGCGCTCGTGCTCACGTCGGTCGGGATCTATGGCGTGATTGCGTACTCCGTGAGCCAACGGACCAAGGAGATCGGGATCCGCATGGCGCTGGGGGAAGGTCCGGGTCGGATCCAGAACCTCGTCGTCGCCCGCGGCCTCAGGCTGATTCTGGCCAGCGTGGCCGTTGGGCTGATCTCGGCGGTGGCACTTTCCCGTGTCCTGTCGAATCTCCTGTTCGGCATCAGCGCCACGGATCCGCTGACCTTCGCCGCGCTGTCCGTCGTCCTGATCCTCGTGGCGCTGGCGGCGTCGTGGGTGCCGGCCCTCAAGGCGACCCGGATCGATCCCCTGGACGCGCTTCGGATCGAATAGCTGAAGCCTGCCGCGCGAGCTCAGGAGCCCGCCCCCCGTCCGACCGCAATCGATGATGATACGCTCGGAGGAGTTGGGCTCCGCAGTTTCGGAAGCCTCCTCAGACGATGCGCCGGCCTACGCCAGACCCATTCGAGCCAGCAGTGCGGGAAAGCGGGGATCGTTTCGCAGGCCGTCGTAGATAGGCATCGACGGCAGGTGCGTGACGATGGGGTTTCGCGCCGTGATCGCCCGGTCCAGGAATTCGAACACCCGATCGTCGCCGAGGCCGAGGTAGGCCAACGCGAAAGCGGAAGGGGGCACTCTGGAGCTGACCGCCATCTCCTCCAGCTCCCTTAGCAGCTCCCGGGCCTTCCCGGGCTGGTGGTACTGACCGCACACGGCCGCCATGGCGCCGACCACGATCGGTTGGCGCATCTCGTCGTACACCTGCCAAGCCTCTCGCAGGCCTTCGTCCACGTTTCCCTGCAACAGCAGGCAGGTGGCGTAAAACCAGTGCAGGTACCAGAGGGAGGGGGCGAGCTGGACCGCAGTTCGGCAGGCGTCGCAGGCTCTGTCGTAACGACGCGCGACCACCAGGACGAGACCGAGGTGCCCGTGCGCAAAGGGTGAGAGCGGGTCCAGCGCCACCGCCTGCTGCGCCTGCTCCAGCGCTTCGGCGACCTGCATTCTGGGGACGAGACAGTACCAGGCGTGCCGGTGAAGCACCGACGCCGATCCCGGGCTCAGCTCGAGCGCCTGGTGGAAGGCGGCTTCCGCGCCCGGCCAGTCATGGTCGAGCACGCCACGAAAGACGCCCAGCACGGCATGCGCCTCTCCGAACCATGCGTCGAGCTCGAGCGCCCTGGTGATCGCCTCGCGGGCTCGGGGAACGACGGCGGCCGGCTCGGCAAGCCCGAACTCGGCGCCGTAGAAGAGGAGATCGGCGAGGCCGAAGTGGGGCCTCGCAAAGCGCTCGCAGCGGGCGATCGCAGCCTCGTAGCAGACGCGCGCGTCCTCGAATGCATCGAGAGTGAATTGCTGGCTCAGCGTCCGTCCCTTCACCCACAGGTCGTAGGCGACCAGATCGGGTGTGATCGTGTTCCGCTCCCGGGGCGTGAGTGTGACCCGCAATGCCTGCGCGATGGACAGGGCAATTTCGTCCTGGATCGCAAAGATGTCTGTGATTTCTCGATCGTAGCGCTCGCTCCAGGCGTGACTGCCGTTCCGTGTGTTGACGAGCTGCGCCGACACGCGCACGCGCTGCCGGTCGCGCCGGACACTGCCCTCGAGGAGCCAGGCGGCACCGAGCTGCGCCCCGATTTCGCGAACGTCCCGCGCGCCGCCGGCGGCGAAAGAGGATGTGCGGGCGATCACCCGCAGCCCGGGAATTCGCACGAGCTCGTTGATCACGTCGTCGGCGAGGCCGTCGCCGAACAGTTGATCAGCCACATCCCCTGCGAGGTTGACGAAGGGAAGGACCGCAACGGAGACGGGTCGGGTCGGCGGCTGAAGTTCCGACGAACGAAGCCACGCGTCCAGTTCGGACGCAAACGCGAAGACCCGCGGCCGCGTGCCGCCAGGAAGGCGATGTACAGGCAGATTCCTCGCCTTGGCCCAGCGCTGGACGGTTCGAACCTCGCGCCCGAGATAGCGGGCGATCGCTTTCCAGGAATCGAGTCGCTCCCGCACGCGATCACCCTCCGCCTCAGAGCGAAGAACGCGTCGAAACTCGTCTGACACGAGGCCAACAGCCCGCCGAAACGTGACAAGACGCGACATTTGAAGCATGTCGCATCCGGTCATCTTGATGGGCGTGGTGTCGCGTCGCAAGGTGCGTCAAGGAGGGTGCACTCCGGTGCGCTCAATCGGTCCTGTCCTCCCCGCGGATGCACCTTCTCCTCCGGGGCACGGCCGGCCGGTAGGGATCTGTGCCGGAACCTTTGTGAAGAGGGAGGGAACCATGCGCAGGATCGCGAAAATGAGTCTCGCGCTGTGCATCGCGGCGGCTCTGGCCTCGTGCGACGCGTCGAATGCAACTGGACTCGAGGATCCGGATTCGTCGGCAGATGTCCAGAGTCCCACTACCGCAGCGCCGCTGGCCGCCAGGCTGAACGGACCCCGGGTCGTGAAGGGGCAGCTCGAGGGAAGTGACGAGTACGGAGACCTGTGCGGGGGAGGTGAAGGTATCGAGATCACTTCGACCGGCTACGGAACGGTTTCTCACTTCGGGAACACGGTCATGGTTTCGACCATCTGCGTCGACCTCGGCGACTTCAGTGTGATCGGGTCGGCGCCCTTCAGCCTCAAAGGCGCGAACGGGGACGAAGCGGGTGGCTTTCTCACGGGGGTCGACTACACGTCCTACGGGTTCGACCTTCTGACGACGATCACGTGGGGCACGGGCCGGTTCGAAGGGGCGACGGGGGAACTGGTGTTCCCCACGGTGAGCACGGGCACCGGGGTGTGGACCTCAGGTGTCGAGGGTTGGCTCACGTACTGAGCGGACCTCACTCCGCCCGCAGGACCTGCACCGGGTCCGTGCGGGCGGCCCGCACCGCCGGTCCCCAGCAGGCGGCGGCGGCGACGGCCAGCAGCAGGAGGGCCGTGAGCGCGTACGTGACCGGGTCGGTGGTCGAGATCCCGAACAGCAGACTGCGCAGGAGCCTCGAAAGAGCCAGCGCCACGAGCAGGCCGACGCCGATGCCGAGTCCGGCTAGCCTCAGCCCGCGACCGAGGACCGCGCGGGCCACGGGGGCGACCCGCGCCCCGAGCGCCATCCGAATGCCGATCTCGCGCCGGCGGGCCCTCACGTCGTAGAGCAGGGAGCCGTAGATCCCGGCGGCGGCGAGGAGGAAAGCGGCCACGGCGAAGGTGGAGAGCAGCACGAAGTTGAACCGCTCGTTCGCCGCCGAGGCCGATATGCGGTTCTGCATGGAGGTGATCCGGCCGACCGGCAGGTCGGGCTCGAGCTCCAGGAGGATCGATCGCGCGGCCGCGGCGACCGCGGCCCGCGGCGCCGTGTGCCGGATCGCTATGTCGAGCTGGCTGATCCACGTCCCGTACGTCTCGAAGGGCAGGTACAGGTTGAGCCCGTAGTCCCTGTCGAGCGACCAGTGACGGATGTCCTCGACCACGCCGACTACCCGGTAGTCGGTGTGGACCTTCGCCTCCTGCGAGTCGGAGCCCGGGCTTCTGAAGGTCCGATCCAGCACCTCCGCGTAGTGCCCGTTCCGGGCCTCGGGCCAGGCGAGCTCGGCCAGTGATCGCCCGATGACCACGGGCACGTCGAAGCGCGGCAGGTCGGCGACCGTTTCGTCGCCCGTACCCTCCATGGCGGCCTCGACGCGCGCGATCCGGTCCCTCTCCGCTCCCTCATCCGCGTTGCTCAGGGTACGGCCTGCCAGCACGGTCACTCCGAGGGCCCTGAAGTAGTCCGGCGTGGCGGGGTGGAAGTAGGCCACGACAGTCGTGTCCGAGCCACCCGGGATCAGTCCTCCGGACACGCAGCAGCGGCCGCGGTCGAAGGGCAGCACCCAGGAGGCTCCCACCGCCGTGACGCCCGGCACCGCCTGCAGTCGGCCGGTGAGATCGTTCAGGAAGGCCGTGTATTCACTGGACTCCCTCACCGAACGGATGTCGACCTGCAGGGTCGTCAGCTGTTCGGGCTCGAAGCCCAGGTCTACCGATCGGAGCTTCAGAAAGCTGTGAAACAGGAGCCCCGCTCCGATGAGCAGCATCACGGCCAGCGCGGTCTCGGAGGCGACGAGCAGTCCTCGGGCTCGCTGCCCCTCGGGTCCCGCGGTCACCGAATAGCCGCCTGATCGAAGCGCGATCTGCGGTGGCTTCGCTGCGAGCAGAAGGGCCGGCGCGAGACCGAACACGAGGCCCGTCAGCACGGCGAGGGCGATCGCGAATCCAAGGACGCGTCCGTCCACCGCCACCTCCGCGAGGCGGGGAATGCCGCCCGGATCGAAGAACCGGAAGGCGGACACGCCCAAGACCGCCAGGGCGATGCCGGCCAAACCTCCGAGAACCGCGAGCAGCAGGCTCTCGGTCAGCATCTGGCTCACCAGCCTCGCGCGTCCGGCTCCCAGCGCTCCGCGCACCGCGATCTCACGTGTCCGTTCGACGGTGCGGGCCAGCGTGAGGTTGGCCACGTTGGCGCAGGCGATCAGGAGCAGCAGGAAGACGGCGCCGAGGAAGGCCCGGAGCGTGGTTCCGATGCCGCCCAGAGTCGCTTCCATGAAGGGCTCGGTCCGGATCGGAATCGGGCCCACGTTGTCCCGGTGCCACGCGTCGGCGAATTCCGTCTGCAGCGCCGACTGCAGCACATCCAGCTCGGCCCGGGCCTGTTCGTAACTGACCGTCGGCTTACGCCTGGCCACCGTGCTGAGAACGAACATGCGCCGGTTCTGGACGTCGGGATCCGTGACGTCCAGCGGCGTGTAAGCGTCGGTCGCGTCCAGGTCCAGGCCCTCGGGAGCGACGAAGTCCGGAGCGAGGACCCCGACGATGGTGAACGGCTCCCCGTCCAGCCGGATCGTCCTGCCCAGCACGCCGGGATCGCTGCCCCAGCGCCGCACCCAGAGCTCGTTCGAGATCACCGCGACGGCTTCGGTGCCGCCGGTGAAGTCATCCGGGGTCAGAAGGCGACCGAGGCCCGGCCGCGCCCCGAAGATCTCGAACACGCGAGGCGTCACGCGCGCCGCTTTGACGCGGAGCGGCGTACCATCTCCGGACAGGTCCATGCTCAAGTCCCAGGACGCGCCCCACGCATCGAACGACTCCGTACGCCGCTCGAAGTCCAGGAAGTCGGGCACGGGCACGGCCGACTGGCCCTTCCAGACCGTCACGAGGCGCTCCGCGCCCGGATACGGCAGGGGACGGAGCAGGATGCCGTCCACGACGCCGAAGATGGTCGTCACGGCGCCGATCCCCAGGGCGAGGATGGCGACGACGATCACCGAATACGCGGGTCGACGGGCGAGCGAGCGAATCGCGAAGCGGACGTCCTGAGCCAGTGCGCTGAAGCCGGAGTTCATGGCAGTCTCCCGAGCCGCGGATGTGAATCGACGCCGATCACTGGCCGACGTGACATCCCTGCGACACGACTCGGGCGCTGAGCGTTGCATTTGCGGAGCCGCCTTCCTCCGGCCGTGCCACAAGGGCTATAGTAACAGAACACGGGTCGTGTCGGAGACGCTAGCGGGAGGCGAAGATGGCCGCGTACTTCATTCTGACGCAGACGGTCACTGATCAGGAGAAGTACCGGGAGGAATATGTCCCTCGCGTCCTGCCCTTCCTGGAGAAGTACGGTGCGGAGGTCATCGCGTTTTCCTTCGAGACGGAGCGGCTCGAGGGGAATCCCGCAGGCGGCGCCGTGGTGCTCCGATTCCCGTCCGCGCAGGCCGTTCGTGACTTCCTGGGCGATCCGGACTACCTGCCTCTGAAGGAGCTCCGGTTCAGCATCACCACCAATGCCAGCGCCATGATCGTGCCGGAGTTCGCGGGACTCTGAGGTCCTTCCTTCAGCTTGCCAGGCACGTCCGTCAGGAGTGACGCGAAGCGCATGCCCGAGAGCGCCACGCTCGTCCATGTCACCGGAACGTCTCCCGATCTCTCGATTTCGTCGGGCCTTCCTCCGGACCTGCTGGAGCAGGTTCGCAAGCGGGTTCGCGTCCTCGCCCTGCTACTCCTCGCCGCCTTCGGCTCGGACCTCGTCATCGCGCTCGGGATCGCTCTCTCATCGCTCTTCCGCGCAGGGTCCTTGCCCCCCGTGGCGGCCGGTGAGGGCAGCCTTCTGTTTGCCAACGTACTGGCAGTAGCCGCGTCTCTGACGCTGTGGTGGGCAGCGGGCAAGAGCCGCGTCTCGCCGTCCCGCCTGCTGACGCTGGGCCTTGGCTACGAGGTCCTGATCTGTTTCGTCATCGCGGTCGCGTTCCAATGGGGGCACTATCGCGAGTCCGGGGTCGTTCCGAGCCTGACCTGGGTCCCCGTCGTGGTGATTCTCTTTCCGACGCTGCTCCCGGGGCCTCCCCGCAAGATGCTGGCGGGCTCGATCGCGGCCGCGGCCACCGTGCCCCTTTCGCTGGCCTTTCTCGACGCGACGGGGAGGGTCGTCGCGGATGGAGATGCCTACTCGAGCGCCGTGATGGCCTCCGCGTTCGCCGTCCTGTTCGCTTACGTAAGCGCCCGGGTGGTCTACGGTCTGGGCCGCGAGGTCGTGGCCGCGCGAAGGGCAGGCGGCTATCAGCTCGAAGAGCTGGTCGGGAAGGGTGGGATGGGCGAAGTGTGGCGCGCCACGCATCGAATGCTGGCCCGTCCCGCAGCCATAAAGCTCATCCGACACGATATGACAGCAGGCGAGGACCGGCGAATCGCGACGGACGCCGTTCAACGGTTCGAACGTGAGGCCCGCACGATCGCCGGTCTCCGATCGCCCCACACCGTCGAGTTGTTCGATTTCGGCCGGGCGGATAACGGAGCGTTCTACTTCGCCATGGAGTTGCTCGACGGACTCGACGCCGACACTCTGGTGCGGCAGTTCGGTCCGGTTCCGGCAGAGCGGGCCGTTCACCTGCTGAGCCAGGTGTGTCACTCGCTGTCCGAGGCTCACTCGCGCGGACTTGTTCACCGGGACATCAAGCCCGCCAACGTGTTCGTCTGCCGGTACGGTGAAGAGGTGGACTTCGTGAAGGTCCTCGACTTCGGAATCGTCAAGGAACTGCAGGGAGAACCGGGTGAACCGGGTCTCACGAACATCGACGCGATTCAGGGCACGCCGGCCTTCCTGGCCCCGGAGCAGGCGCTGGGGACGGAGGGCCTCGACGGGCGATGCGACATCTACGCCACGGGCTGCCTGGCGTACTGGCTGTTGACCGGGGAGCACGTGTTCACCGCGGACACGCCCGTCAAGCTCCTCCTGCAGCACGTCCAGAGCGCTCCGGTCGCGCCCTCGTCCCGAACCGAGCTGACCGTTCCGGCGGCCCTGGACGAGATCGTCCTCGCCTGCCTCGCGAAAGACCCGGCTGATCGTCCGCAGACGGCCCGCGAGCTGGCGCGGCGCCTGGACGCGGTCGGACTGGAGGCGGAGTGGACCGAGGAACGGGCGCGCCAGTGGTGGGATCTGCACCAGGCGGTGCCTGAAGCCTGATGCCGCAGCGACCGCTGGTCGGCCCTTCCCACACTGCCTCTCATCCGCGATCTTGCCCCACATGCAACAGACCCCGGGCTATCAGCGGTTCTTCGCGGAGCTGAAGCGCCGCCACGTGTTCCGCGTGATGGCCGTGTACGGCATCGTCGGCTTCGTTCTCATTCAGCTCGTGGACCTCGCCGTACCCGCCTTTCTTCTCCCCGACTGGACGTACCGCCTCGTGGCGCTGTTCCTGCTGCTCGGCTTCCCGGTCGCGATCGTGCTCGCCTGGGCGCTCGAGATGACGCCGGAAGGCGTGCGCCGGACGACCGCCGCCTCGCCTGGCGAGCTGACGGAGATCATCTCGGCGCCCGCCTCGAAGCGTTGGCCCGCCGGAGTGCTGGCGCTGCTCGGCATGACGGCGCTGCTCGCAGGCGCGTGGTACGTGGGGAGACGGTCGGCTCCGGCGGCGACGGACAGGCAGGCGACGGGCAGCCAGGTGGCAGAGGCCCCGGGTGCGGCCTCCGTGGCCGTGCTTCCGTTCGAGATACGAGCGAAAGAGGGCGACGAAGACGCGGTCATCTTCTCCGAAGGCATGCACGACGACGTGCTGACGCAGCTCTCGAAGATCGAATCGCTCAAGGTGATCTCGAGAACCACCATGGCGCGCTACGCGCACACCGACCTGTCCATTCCCCAGATCGCGAGCCAGCTGGGCGTGGCCACGGTCCTCGAGGGAGGGATACAGCGTTCGGGAGCGCGGGTGCGTGTGAACGTGCAGCTCATCAAGGCGGCGACGGACGAGCACCTGTGGGCGGAGACCTACGACGAGGAGCTGTCCGCGGCGAACATCTTCGCCATCCAGAGCGACCTGGCCCGGAAGATCGCCGGGGCCCTTCAGGCGGCCCTGACGCCCGAGACGGAGGCGCGACTCGAGGTGCGCCCCACGGAGAGCCTGGCGGCCTTCGACCTCTACGCGCGCGCCCGGCACATCCTCGGGGGGGCACGCGGTAACGCCCGGGAAGGACTCCTGGAGGCGCAGGGACTGCTGGAGCAGGCGATCGAGGCCGATTCGACGTACGCGCAGGCGTGGTACCTTCTGGCAACCGCACATTTCGAACTGTGGTACCGGGCGCACGCGCCGGCCGAGGAGGCCCTGCCAGAGGCGTGGGAAGCCGTCGACCGTGCGCTGGCGCTCGACCCCGATCTGGCGGAAGCGCACGCACGCCGCGGACGATTGCTCATGGTCGACCTCCGGTACGAAGAGGCCGAGGCCGAGTACGTGCGCGCGCTCGAGTTGAACCCCAGCTCGGCCGAGGCGCTCGGAGGCTACAGCAACCTGCTGGCTGATCTGTCGCGTTACGACGAGGCCGTGGCCGCGGCGCGACGAGCGGTGGAGCTCGACCCGCTGTCGCCTGGTCGGAGGGTGGGTCTCGCGAACCGGCTGGCGTGGGCGCGGCAATGGCCCGAAGTGGTCGCGGAGTCCCGGAAGATGATCGAGATGGAGCCGGAGAACACGATGGGCTACTACCATCTCGGTCTGGGCCAGGCGATGCTGGGACAGCAAACCGAGGCGATCGCCGCGTACCGCGAAGCGTGCGCCCTGGATCCATCGGACGCCTACCTCCCGGCGGCCCTGGCGTGGGCTTACGCGCACGCGGGGATGGCCGATTCCGCGCTCGCGGTGCTCGAGGCCGTGCCCGCCCAGGGACCGATGCTCAAGGAAATCGCCATCGTGTACGGCGAGCTCGGGGACCTGGACACGGCTTACGAATACCTGGATCGCGTCGCCGCCGAGGATCCGGGAATCCTGGGAGAGCTCCGGAGCGACCCGACGGCGGACTCGTTGAGGGCCGACCCCCGCTGGAAGCCGCTGCTCGGCAAGGTGGGGCTGGAGTAGCCTCCCCCAACC
>Ga0210121_1000041_pt1 | contig 33959 bp, 41 predicted proteins | sample Joice_ThreeSqB_D_FD_184873 | JGI IMG/M metagenome (GOLD analysis project Ga0210121, IMG submission 184873) | Wetland microbial communities from San Francisco Bay, California, USA, that impact long-term carbon sequestration - Joice_ThreeSqB_D1... | ecosystem: Environmental > Aquatic > Marine >... | reverse complement strand
CCGACAACGTACAGGGCGATCAGGAACAGCCCGCCCAGAAACCCGGGGATCAGGATCTCGAGAATCGTCACGTCTCTCAGATCGAGAACGGTCAATCCTGCCGCGACCGCGATCAGCAGTCCGCCAAACACGAGAGAGATCTGCGCCGCGATCGATTCTGCCGGCCGTCTGCGCTCGTCCCAGGCAAGCAACGCGTCCAGGTATCTCTTTTCGTCCGGTGTCAGCTGGAACGTCATCACTCCTGCTCCTTCCTCGACGGGGAACTTCGATTCGCCTCGTCGGAATACAGCTCCGTGCTCAGGTATTTCATCCCCGAGTCACAGGCCACGGTGACCACGGTGTGGCCCGGTCCCAGTCGCTCCGCGATCCGCAGCGCCACCGCCACGTTCCCACCGGTGGAGGTGCCCGCGAAGATGCCCTCGTCCCGGGCGAGGCGCCGTGCGCTCGCCATCGCTTCCTCACTCGTTACCGTCTGGATTTCGTCGGCGAGATCGTCGGTCCAAAGCGGCACGACGAAACCCGCGCCGGTGCCCTCTATCTTGTGCGAGCCGCTCGCCCCGCCGGACAGAACGGCCGACTCGGCGGGCTCTACCGCCACGACATGTACCGCGCTGTCATGGGCCCTGAGACGCGTGGCGATTCCCCGGAGCGATCCGCACGTTCCGACGCTCTGGACGAAGGCGGAGACCCGGCCTTTGGACTGTTCCCAGATCTCCTCACCCATCCGGTCGTAGGCGGACAGCTGGTCGGTGTTGTTCAGCTGGTCCGTCCAGTAGCTCCCGGGTGCCGAAGCCAGGGCCCTCGCCTTCTCGATCATCTCGAGAGTCAGGGCTTTCGTCGTCCCCCCGGTCGGGCTGGGCACGAGCGTCAGCCGGGCGCCGAGGGCCGCCATGTGGCTGCGCTTTTCCCCGCTGTAGGCTTCCGAGGTCACGACCTGGAGCGGGATGCGCTTCGCGGCGCACACGAAGGCGAGCGAGACGCCGGTGCTGCCCCCCGTGTACTCGACCACCGAGCCGCCCGCCTGCAGCCGTCCGTCCGCCTCGGCCGCCGCGACCATCGCGAGCGCCATGCGGTCCTTCATGCTCCCGGTCGGATTCTCGTATTCGAGCTTGAGCAGGATCCTGGCGCTGCCCTCCGGGACGACGTGCTGCAATGCATGCAGCCTCGTTCCGCCGATCGTGTCGAGCACCGTCATGCGCCCATCCTCAGATAGAGCCACCTTCCGATCGCCCCGGCGATCAAGAGCTCCATGGCACTCCAGGCCCACATCTTGGCCGCCAGCCACCAGGAGAACAGGCCCCACTCCACCACCACGGCAAAGGGCAGCAAGGCACCCAGCAACCATGTGAAGCCGACCGCCGTCAGCATCGCCATGGTGGGAGTAGTGACCCGCAGCAGGATGGCGAACAGAGTGACCAGCGCCATCCCGATGAGAAGGCGCACGAGGGTGTGCACCACGAACGGTCCCGCTCCGACGGGGATCGGGAGTCCGAGCGCGTCGAACGCGGCTTTCATGTCACGGTAGCCGAAGGCGCCGGCCATCAGCAGGCCGCTGGCGAAGACCCAGCCGCCGGCCGCCAGACCCGCGACCAAGAGCCGCGACAGGTTGATCTCGTTCGAAGGCATGTCATCCTCCCCGACTGCCAGATTCGCTCAGCGGACCTCCATCAACCAGCGTGGCCGCGCGCCTCATAAGCACTCCAGGTGGGCTCGTCTCGAGCCGGGGCTACCGGTCCGACCAGACGGCCAGCTCGTTGCCGCTGGGGTCGGTGAAATGAAAGCGCCGCCCGCCGGGAAACTCGAACGTGTCCTTGACGATCCGGCCACCGGAATCTCTGATGCTCGCTTCGATCTCTTCCAGGTGCCTGGCGTAGAGCACGACCAGCGGGCCTCCCCCGGAAACTTCCGTCGACCGCGTGAATCCGCCGGCCAAGCGGCCGTCGTGGAAGCTCGTGTAGTCCGGGCCGTAGTCCGTGAATTCCCATCCGAAGACCGCGGCGTAGAATCTCTTGATCGCTTCGACGTCCACAGCCGGAAACTCGATGTAGTCCACCCTGCGGTCCTGATCTGCCTGGCTCATGTGTTCATCCTCGCTGTCGGCGGTTCCTCACTCGAGTGCCTGTTACGCCCTTGTCTCGGGTGAACCCGGCTTCTGGGCGACCACGCACCACACGCGGTGTGCAACCACCATCGGGTCGGGGTGCTTCTCACTCAAGAGACGACCCAGGGCCTCATCGAAGCGCAGCACTTCAGAGGGCGGAAGGCCGCCGGAGCCAACCCCGTTGCAGGTCCTGATTCTCCCCCGCCAGCGAGCGTGTGACAGTACTTCATCGTGGTCGTAGCAGAAGGCCTCTGTCAAACGGAATCCACCCCGGATCACGTCGTCGATCAGCTCGGGATGCACCCCTGTCGATCCGGCCATGCTCCAGGACGGATTGAACCGCAGAATCAGGTCTTCGGTTTCGCGAGCGGCGGCGGAATGTCCGGCCAGGTACGAATAGTGAGCGATCGCGAGCACGCCGCCCGGACGTAGAACTCGCCGCGCCTCCGCCATCGCCGCTCCGCTGTCGAACCAGTGCCAGCACTGGCCGGCCGTCACCAGGTCGAACGAATCCGAGTCCAGCCCCGTGTGCTCCGCGCTGGCGATCCGGAACCGGACCCTGTCCTCCAGGTTCCGTTCGCTCGCCAATCTGCGCGCCACCGCGATCTGTCCTTCGGACGTGTCGATCCCCACGACGGAGCCGCCGAGCGCGGCCAGCTCGAGCGCTACGGTTCCCGGTCCGGTGCCGAGATCGAGCGCTCGGGCACCCGGCACAGCGATGATCGCGTCGATTCGCCGAAAGAAGGACGCGGGGAAACCCGGGCGATGAACGGCGTAGTCTTCGCTGTGGCGTCCGAAGTCGACCTTGCTCACGCCGGGCGGACGCTACGCACCGGCGCCGAATCGCTCGACGATCGCCAGCAGCCGCCGGTCGAAGTCGTCGACGCGCCGCAGCAGAATGCCGCCGTGGCCCACGCCGGCGATGGTATCGACAGTGAACGACGGCGCATACCGCCGCATGGCCTCGACGTTGGTCGGTGGCTCCGCGGAGTTGATCGCCGCGATCGGGCTGTCGATCGCCTGGAGTGTGAGCAGGAAATCCGACTGCATCCAGTCCCGCATCGAGTGCAGCACCGTGAACCAGTACTCGTGCGGTTGTTCCGGCATTGTCTGCAGGACGTAGTCGATCAGCGAGTCCGGAGCGTCCGGCTTGAAAGCGAAAGCCCGGATGAATGCCGGATCTCTCCAGTTCGCACGCATCGCGGCCTCCAACTGCTGGGCCTCGGCGTCGCTCAACGGGATGTCCGGGTCCTTGAAGACGTCGACGAAGACGACCCCGAGCACGCGATCTCCGAGTCGCTTCGCCGCCTCGAGAACCGCAGCGCCTCCCATCGAGAAGCCGACCAGCACGACGCGCTCGAGACCCAGCTGGTCCGCGACCGCCGTGATGTCGTCGCCGAAAGCGCCCATGCTCCAGTCGCTGCGATCCGCGCCCGACTCCCCGTGTCCAGCCAGATCGAGCGCCACGACGCGGTGCGATTGCGCGAGAGTCTTCGGATGCTCGCCCCAGATGCCGCGCGTGTTCGCCCATCCGTGCACCAGCATCAGTGTCGGATCGACGGTGCCGCGTACTTCGTAGCGGATCACGACGCCGTCGGCGGAGAGTGCCTCACCGTACGTGACCGCATCTGCGGCCCTTCCGGAGACTTCCGAAGCCTGGTCTGCCGCCGCGCCGCCGTCATCCCCGCCACCCGAGTCGCACCCGGCGAAGCCGCAGATAAGAAGCAGCGCCGCGACCTGCAACGGAGCCGTGGCTCGCGCTGTCCTCAGCATTTGGCGCAAGCCCATTCCACCCTCCACTGCCGCCGCGAGCGGGAGCAGGCGAAGCCTGGTCATGATCATGGTTGATCTCCGGTGAAGGCCGGGTGGTTCCCGTCCAGCGCCACGGCCAGATGATGTCGGGGATCCTCCAGAAACTGGCGGGCGAGATCGCTCCTCACCGGAGCATCGAAGACACCCGGCGGCACACCTTGAAGCAGGTCCGTGTCGCCCGGTCCGAGAAGGGTGACGCGTGGCAAGGCCCCGTACCTCATTGAGTGTTCGCCGGTTCCAAGCTAATCAATCGTCCCGAAGGCTTGAATCCGGTTGCCCTCGGGATCGCGGAACACGAAGGTGCGAACATTGAGCGTGGAATCTTCGATCGGCTTCGGATCTGCGTTCACTCCGAGCGCCAGGAGTCGCTGATGGAAGGACTCGATGTCGGCAACGCGAATCCCCGCCTTGAACAGACCGAGATGCGGATCGGGTGCCCGACCTGCATCGGGCTGCTCGATGAGCTCGACGACCAGGCCTCCCCCTGACAGGATCCGGACAGCGTAGCGCCCATCTTCCGCATCGAGGCGGTTCGCGAGATCCAAGTCGAACACGTCTCGATACCACGCGGCTGCGGCCTCGACGTCCTCGACGCGGACCGCGAAGAACGCGAACTCCCGCAGGTTGACCGTGTCGGCCGGCGAGGACGGCCCCGGCGCCCGGGCGGGGAACGTCGCGCCGGCGCCCAGCATCACGCCGAGGATCAACATCAGAGCTCGCACGCAGGCCTCCGTTTGCAGGTCATCATCGCTCCCGATCGCTCCGATACATCACCCAGGTCGTGAACGCGGAGTCGATGGTCGCGCTCCCGACGACCTCGTAGCCGAAGTGCTCGTACAGCGAGACGTTGGACTCGACTTCCGTGCTCAGCGTGACGCCGGTTGACTCCGTGTCGGAGGCGGAAAGGTCGTGCACCGCCTCCAGCACCGACCGCCCCAGCCCCTGTCCCTGAGCGGAGGAGCGAACGCCGATCATGTTGAGGTGCATGTGCTCCGATTCCACGTTGAACTCGGCCACGGCGGCGCCGAACGACTCGTAACGCAACCGAGCCTCGGCCCCGAGCTCGGCCCACGTCCGTTCCCGGATCACACTCAGCTCGGGAGGACTCCGCCCGCGCCCCGGGTGAGAGACCAGCGCGGCCGCGGCCAGTCCGCCAGACGCGGTCACGCCGAGCAGAAACTCGTCGCGCAGCACCCGCGCAATGACGAAGAACGTGACCAGCGTCTCCAGGCGCGCCTCGAAGCCATCCTCGGGCCCCAGGACCCAGCGCATGACGGGGTAGTCGAAGAACGACTCGCACAGCACGGACACCACAGCGGGCATCTCTTCGCGCCCGAGCACACGTACGCGCATTCCGCGACTCTTCACAGCAGCCTCTCGAGCCTCATAGACGCAGCGGCTTCACCTTTCGGCCGGCGGCACAGTCTTCGATCAGGGTCTCGAGCCGTCGCCCGCGAGTCTCCTCGCGCCTGGCGCTCATGACCCAGTGAGCGACCTGCTTGCGATAGCCGGGGGGGCGTGACTGCCAGTCGGCCCAGGCCGCGTCGTTGGACTGAAGCCGGGCGAGGTAGTTACCGGAGAGGGTGACCGGCTCTTCCTGTTCGAAGGAATACCGGCCCGAATTCTCCTCCGTCCTTGCACCGAAGGCGCGGGCTCCGGCCGGCGCGATTCGACCTTCCGCCTCGAGTGCCTCGTATCGCTCGATGTTGCGCAGGCTCCAGGTGCTGCCGGATCGGCGTGGCGTGAACCGGATCGTGTAGGCCTCGTCATCAACCCGCTTCCGGATGCCGTCGATCCACCCGAAGCACAAAGCTTCATCGACCGATTCCGGCCACGTGATGCTGGGCCGCCGCGTCGACTTCTTCCAGAACCCCACCCACAGCTCATCCCGTTCGGTGTGGTGGCGCTCCAGCCAGTCGCGGAACGCGCCGCCAGATTCGAAGTGGGTAACGTGGGTCGGTTCCATGTTCCTCCAGTCGCGCCCCGGAAACATCCCACTCTAGGTCGAAGTCGCCGTACCGGTAAGGGGAGGTCTCGGGCGTGGCATCCACCTCGACTCCGCCTTACCATTAAGCTCCCCCCGATCAGCCGCCCACCCTGCACCGAAGGGGGCCGGAATGTCGCGTCGAATCATGCCGACCGCCCGCGCCATGCGCGGATGGTTCGCCCTTGCCTTGTTGGTCTCTCCGATCGCCGTTCCGTCGATCGCCGCCCAGGAGCCCGGGAGCATGCGAGCCGTGCTTGTCACGGGAACCAGCTCCGGAATCGGACTGCGCATGACCGAGGTCCTTTCCCAGAACGGGTTCTTTGTCTACGCGGGCGCCCGCAAGACCGCGGACCTCGAACGCCTGGACGCGATGGAGAACGTGAAGTCGGTCCGCCTGGACGTGACGATTCAGAGCGAGATCGATGCCGCGGTCCAGCTCGTTCGGGAGGAAGGAAGAGGGCTTTACGGGCTGATCAACAACGCCGGCGTATCGGTGATGGGGCCGCTGATCGAGGAGCCTGAGGCGGAGCTGGACTTCATCCTCGATGTCAACCTCCTCGGTCCGTACCGCGTGACCAGGGCTTTCGCGGACCTGCTCATCGAGAGTCAGGGACGGGTCCTGACCGTCAGCTCCATCGCCGGAATCCTGTCCGGACCGTTCATCGGCGCCTACGCCATGAGCAAGCACGGCGTCGAGGCTTACGTCGACGCGCTGGCCGCCGAGATGGATCGCTTCGGCGTCGCCGTCGCCGCGGTGGAGCCCGGCAATTACAAGTCCCAGATCGTCGCCTCCATGGTGCGACGTATGAACGAGGCCGGGTACTCGGCGGAAGGCTCCCGGTACGGGTCGATGCTGGACCTGATCACCGGCCCGCTCGATCGATCGCAATTCAAGGAGCCCGATGACGTGGCCCTGGCGGCCCTGGACTTCCTGACGAGTGACGCGCCGAAGCGCCGGTACATGGTCGTGCCGAACCAGCTCGAGGCGGAGATGACCATCCGCCAGGTCATCAAGGAGCTGGTCGAGCTGAACCAGGGCCAGCCGTACTCCTACAGCCGGGACCAGCTCGTCCGGATGCTCGACGATGCCCTGGGTGATCAGGAGCCGGTCAGTACCGAAGCTTCTCCGGCCATGGGACTGCATGAAGCGATCGTCCGAGGGGATCTCGAGGCCCTGCGCGCACGGATCGAGGCCGGTGCCGACCTGAACGCGAGGGAACCGTCGGGAGGATCGAGCCCGCTGATCACGGCGGCGACCTTTGGCAAGACGGAGGCCGCACGCATGCTGATCGAAGCGGGAGCGGACCTGGACCAGACCAACAACGACGGGTCCACGGCCCTGATCACGGCGGCCTTCTTCGGCCGCACCGAGATCGTCGAGGCCCTGCTGGCTGCGGGTGCGGACAGGACTCTGAGAAACAACGCCGGATCCTCGGCCCTGGATGTCGTAACCGTTCCTTTCGAAGCGATGAGGGACGTCTATGACTTCGTGGGGACCATGCTGAAGCCCTATGGGCTGGAGCTGGATTACCAGCGGATCCAGGAGGCCCGTCCCGTCATCGCGGACATGCTGCGCTAGTCGCAGCAGGACTGGCTGCGCATACAGCCATGGAGAGAGTGAGATCCACCCGGCCCGTGCGGGCTCGCGCTGCGAGCCTGCACGCCCGGGGCCTGGTTGCGGCGCTCGGCGCGCTTGCCCTCTTCTGCGTCCCCGGACCCTGCATCGGACAGGCTGACTCCCCGCGGGACATCACCGACGGCGTCTGGAGTCTGGATGCCGGGGAGGAGGAGTTCCTGTGGGACTTCACCCGGACGGCCACCGGAAGGCTGATCTGCCTGGTCCACGACGTCCGCGGCCGCCTGAAGATCAACGAGACCCCGTGTCGGAGGGTCGTGTACGAGAACGACCGGGTCGAGGTGTCGATTGACACCGGAGTCCGGCTCGTCGCGGAGGTCAGCCTCGAGGCGGGCGCCCTCGTCGGCCAGCTCCAGTATCCGGACGGGAACGCTGCCGACGTGGAGTTGCCGTTCCGCCCTCGCGATCGCTACACCGCACTGCGCGCCTCGCCGACGGGATGGCCGGAGGCAGGACCTGGCTCCGAGCCGGAGCGGTACCACTATAGGGCGCCCACCGGGGAATTCGGCGGATGGCGCGTGGCCAAGGCCGATGATGTCGGGATCGACCCGGCGGCCCTGGAGGCTGCGGTGGATGCCGTCGTCGACGGCGAGGCCGGCGTCCTGCACTCGTTCCTCGTGGCTCGAGACGGAGCGCTGGTGCTCGAGGAGTACTTTCACGGCTACCGTCCGGACGACCTCCATCCCCTGGCTTCCTGCGGGAAGAGCGTCTCCTCCCTCCTGGTGGGTCTGGCGATCGAAAGCGGCGCGATTGCCGGCGAGCGGTCGCTGCTCAAAGACTTCTTTCCGGAACCCGAGTATCGGGCCGTGCTCGGTCGAGGCTGGGACGGGCTTACCCTCAGACACCTCCTCACGATGACCATGGCCCTCGACTGGAGCCCCGGGGAAGCTGCCAACCTGCACGGGACCGGGCCCGCCTTCTTCCGGCGCGTCCTGTCGCGCTCCGTGTCCGGGACCCCCGGCGAGGACTGGGACTACGTAAGCGCCAACGTCAATCTTCTGGCGGGCGTGCTGCACCAGGCGACGGGCCTCCACGCGGAGGACTTCGCCCGCGATAGGCTGTTCGAGCCGCTCGCCATCCGGAGCTGGGACTGGGAGGGACTCAAGACCGACGGATACAACCTCATGGACGGGAGCCTCCAGCTCCGTCCGAGGGACATGGCGAAGCTGGGCCAGGTGGTCCTGACCGGGGGCACCTGGGGCGAGACCAAGCTGTTCGGGGGCGACTGGATCGAGCGGTCCACGGCGTGGTCGGTGGACACGCGCGAGCGCTTCGAAGGCTTCGGCTACCTGTGGTGGAAGACGCGGATGAAGGGTCCCGACGGAGATTCCCTGGAAGTGACCGTAGCCAACGGCTGGGGAAGCCAGTTCATCATCGTGGTTCCCGCCCTGGACCTGGTCGTCGTCACGACCGGAGGGAACGACTACAACGGGAAGCACATGGCCGTCGTGCCGCTCGTGGCGGAATTGGTCCGCTCCGGAATGAAGGATCGCTCCACCGATCGTCGCTGATCCCGGCCCTCGAAGAGAGCTTGGTCCCGTCGCGCGTCATGGGGCAGGCAGGATGCGGGTCAGCCGCACCCTCTGGACTCGACCGAAGCGAGGCTGATCGGGTCGACCGGACCGGCGCGCAATTGTCCCTTCCAGTCGCGCTCTATGGCGGCGAGCGTCCTGCCGTTGATTCTGGATTCGGGACTCGCGCCCGAGCGCCAGAAATCACGGAGGGGCTCAAGACCGTACCGCTCCAGCAGATAGTCGACGAAGACCGCTGCCTGCAGGTAGGCGCGGAGATCCGGTTGCTGGCGAAACTGCGTGAGCATCACCCCGAGCGGAATCCAACCGTTACGCTCGGCGAGAGCCATCATCATGTCTGCGTTCGGGTACCCCGCACAACGTCCGTCCGCGGCCTGCGCCAGACCCTCCTGAAGCCACGCCGTGTCCGGGCCCGGAGGACCCCACGTTTGACCCGCCACGACGTGCATGATCTCGTGCCGTTCGAAGCTCCGCCACTCGGAATGGGTCACGAGGAGCACGGTTCGCGATGATGCCTCTGCGAAACCGGTGGCGCTCATCCCCGTCAGGGCCTTCATCTGCGCGCGGTTCTCAATGAAGAACACGTCGACCGGTCCCGCGAGATCCGGAGCATCAATCAGGCGACGGGCGTTCGTCAGGGCAGCCGGAAGACGAGCGAGAAGGCTGTCCTGATGAGCCAGAGCGTACGAACCCGGTACGAAGTAGACGCGGAAACCGGGGGCTTCCCGACGAAGCCACGAGAACTGGTGTTCGAGGACCCACTCGAATACGACATCATGGGTCGTGTGCTCTCCGGCGATCGTGCCCTCGAGCACCCAATCTCCGATCAGGCGATCGAGCAGAGGGTCCTGGAGACCTGAGGTCTGTGCCGTCGCCGGAACGGTGGTCAAGACCACTGCAGCAGCAAGGAAGAGAGACGTTCTCACCAAGGGGGCTCCTTTCACTGTCGGCTGGGCGGTCTAGGTTCGTCCCAGATCGCCCAGGGCGGTGTATCCCCATTTCGGGTCGAGGCTCTCCGAGACGGCCTTGTTGAGGTGCGAGATGAACTCACGCGAGTAAGGCGAGACGCCGCTGTCCCACCACTCTCGCACTATGGCGTTGTCGAACAGTCCCAGCACCGTCCTCTCGTGCTGTTCCCAGCTGTCGTCCGACAGGAAGCCGAGCCGATACTGCTTGAACAGCCCCTCGACGAGGAAGAAGTACTCGGCGACGAGCCACACGAAGCGCTGCTGTTCCTGTTCCGTCAGGCTGGTCGGATCGCGATGCCCGTGATCCCAGATCGAGGACATATCCGCGCTGTGAGCCACTCGGGCGTGGAAGTCGGACCACATTCTCGCGGCTTCCAGTTCGGTGTCGGCCCGTGTCGCGCGAGCGCCTTCCCGCACCTGTCTGCCCAGGTAGAGCAGGGAGACGACTACCGCCAGCGCCCCGACCATCTCGCCGACGGCCCCGATGGCGTTCCAGTCCATATGACCCTCAGGTTCAGTCTGGCCGCTCTGCAAGCGACAGCCCGCGGAGATATGGCAGGACATCCCGAGTATAGTAGGGCTCCTGGGTTCCCCAGAAGATGTAGTCGAGCCGAAGCTGGTCCGCAGCGTATCGATACAGCGCGTCCACGGTGACCGGCCGACCCGTCGTCGGATCGATGTCCGCCAGGTTCCCATCCTGTACCGCCATGCCTGCGACCACCCCCGAACTCCTGGCAGCGATGAGAGGGAGGCTGTTGGCCTGCTGCCCTTCTCGGTAAGGGAGCAGGTCGGGTCCCCCGACGCCGGCGCCCATGCTGTCGGCCAGCGCGTAGATACCCCGGAGGTAGCCGCGATCGACGTTTGGGAGCGATTCCCCGGGCATGAAATTGGCGTAGACGAGCACGCAGGAGCGGCTGAACGCCAGGCGGGCATCAATCAGCATTTCGCGTATTCCCGCCGCATAAGCATCGAAGGTGAAGCCGGGAGGATGGAACTTCGGGTTCTCGAACCCGATCGCCGTCTCCGGGAGGTTCATACCCTCTATCAGACCGTCGAATTCGCGAGCCAGCGCCTGGAGAAGCAGAGAGAAGCGCTCGCGCACCGCCGGATCCCAGCGTCTCGCGACCCAGCCGTCGAACGCGCCCGCCGTTCCCTCGTACTTTCGCGCCGCGCCGCCGTGAAACGCGGAGTTCGACAGCAGGTAGTCCGGAACGAGAACCCGCTCGGTGAAGGACACGTCCGATATCTGAATGAACAGGCGCTTGCCGTGGCTCTGCAGGAACGCCAGCTGCTCGCGAATCGGTTCGAAATCATATCGGTCGCGCTCCGGTTCCAGCTCGCGCCACGTGTACTTCAGCTGCGCTCCCACGATCCGTGGAAGGGCCAGGAAGGAAGAGTCCCTCACCTGCTCATGATCGCGGCCGAAGAACACGAAGTTGCTGGGAGGCGCCGCGGCACCCGCGGATCGGGTACCGCACTGCACGGCCAGTGAAGCGATGAGGAGCGCAAATGGACTCATCAGGCGACAGCGTCAGATCGTCAGCGTGAAGCCGCCATCCGGAGTCAGCGTCGTGCCGGTGACGTAACTGGCCTCATCCGAGCACAGGAAGACGACGACCTGGGCGATTTCCTCCGGACGACCCGTGCGCCGCAGATGGACCTGGGGGAGCACACCCTTGTCGTATATCTCATCTCCGATGGTCGCTCGCGCCCTGTGATGCATGGGCGTATCGATGAATCCCGGGCATACGAGGTTCACCCTGATTCCCTGTGACGCCAGCTCGGCGGAGACGCTCGCCGTCAGTCCGATCAGGCCGTGCTTCGAGGTGACGTAGGCCGAGCCCGTCGGGAATCCGAGGAAGGAATTGACCGAGCCGATGTTGACGATGGCTTTGCCGTGCCCACCCGCGAGCATGGCCGTCGCCTCGTACTTCATGCAGAGGAACGTGCCCTTCAGGTTGATGTCCAGGACCCTGTCCCATTCATCCTCATCCAGTTCCGTGATTCCAGCCCATCGCCCCTCGATGCCGGCGTTGTTGACAGCGTAGTCGAGCCGACCGAACGCTTCGATGGCGCGAGCGACCATGCGTTTCACGTCCTCCGCCACGGCCACATCCGTCCTGATGGCGGTCGCCTGTCCGCCCCCGGCTTCGATCTCGGCCACGAGCGAATCGAGCTCGTCCTGCCGACGCGCGGCCACCACGACGCTGGCGCCCTTCTCCGCGAAGGCTGCGGCGGTGGCCCTCCCGATCCCGCTGCTCGCTCCGGTAATCAGTGCGACTCGGCCATTCATGTCGGACATTCGGCTTTCCCAGGTTTGGATTCGTTGTCGGCTCGAGCTGGCGTGTCAGCCGCCCAGGACCACGGCGTCCGGAATCTCGTATCGTTCGTCGCCGATGCGAACGACGCTCAGATCACCTTCCCGTGCGGCGCTGAACTCGCCGGGATCGGCCTCGCTCGTGTCGGCGCCGATCGGTATGCCCATGCGGAAGAAAATCGCGCGGGTGCGGCCGTCCGGCCTGTCGATCACGACGGCGGCGTAGCCTCCCCCGGCCCGGGCCACGCCGAATTCACATCGGCTCATGGGCTGGCCCGCGTGTTGCGCACAGGGAAGCGACCCGGTCGCATCGAAATCACTTCGGCCTGCACGGAGCGCCGAGTCGTCAGGGCCCATCGCGGCGCTGCCGTCGGGGGACACCGCGGGTTCGAGGTACTCCGCGGCTACGAAACCGCGTGGACCGCCACCCAACTGCTGGACATCGCACCACGTCCGGCCATCCACGGTCTCGCATCCGAGGTTGTCGAGAATCGTGCCGGGGCGATACGCGGCCACGACCCTTGCCGCGGTCGAGGGCTCCTCGCGGAGATTCAGGCCGCGGGAGACCCCGGCGACCGCCCAGTTGCGCGGCCCGCCGTCCTCGGGAGAGACGGCCACGCTCGCGGCGGCCGAATGACTGCCGGCATCCTCGCCTCCGTCTTGCGCCACCGCCGAGCCGGGACTCACCAGCGTCAGGGCGGTTGCCAGAAGCAGCGTGGTCGGTTTCATGAAGACTCGCTCACTGCGGCGTGCTCGCGTTGGCTCGGCAGTCTCAAGAGACGGGCTCGACGCCACCTTCGAGCTGACGCTGGTACTCGGACTCATCCATGTGCCCCCGTGAATCGACGATCAGCCCCTCGGGTCCGAACAGCCACTCCTCGAATCCGCTGATGTGAACGGCGTTCCCTATCCCTCCCGGCCCCGTGTTGGTCCCGGTCAGCGTCCAGTGGTACGTGACGCGATCACCGTCGTGGCCGAGCGAGTCCATGACCAGGACCATGTCGGGAAGCGCGGTCATGAAGCTCCTCGCGGTAGCCTCGATCGCGGCCCGGCCGACTGACGGGTCCCCGTCGTTGATCTGCAGGGATCCGTTCTCGGCGAAGAAGGATGCGACGCTGGCGGGATCCTGGCTGCTCCAGGCTGCCGTGTAACGGGTTGCGAACTCCGTGAGGTTGTCCGGCGCCATGCTGCGAGTCTCCCGGCCACAGGCGCCGATCGCGACCAGACACAGAAGGGACAGGATGGGCCGGTTCATCAGTTCCTCAACTCTCGATGGACATCACGATTGGCTCGATCACTCCGCGAGCCCGTTTCGCCGATCCACAGAGGATAGCGTAACCGGTGGGTCACGAAATGAGAAGCTCTGCAGCAGCGGATCAGTAGCGGCACGTCTCGGGATCGGAGGCCACGTAGTAGCGCCTGTAGTTCAGCGCTCCGGAATCCATGCACCCCTTGAGATTCAGCAGCCTGACACTTCGGAAGTCGACTTCCTGTCCCTCCGCCTGGAGCGCGATGAAGCCCTCGTCAAGCAACCGGCCATCCTGCTTCTGCGCCGGATCGTGCCCGCTCACCACCCCGCCGCCGATCTGCGGATGCGTGTATTCGAGGACCGGCTTCCCTTCGATGAAGTGGCGGACGAGCGAGTCGCCCAGCACCTCCAGCTCGGCTCGCACCCAGCGATCCTTCGGATAGGTGCCGGCGCTGGACTCGATACAGTGGCGCTCGTCCAGCTCGCCCTCGTAGACGACGGCGGTGCCGGGCGAGCACATGTTGCCGGTCGGACGAGGCTCTCCCGGTTGCTCTTCGGCCAGCAGCTGGAACTCGACGGAGATCGGCCAGTCCTGTTCAACAGGCATGGTCCGCGGGTCCTGCGAATGGAACATGACGCCGCTGTTCAGCCGGGCGTAATCAGGCGCATCCGGCATGGTCCTGCCTACGAACCGGTACTCGAAAGCGAGTCGGTAGTAGGAGAACGGCCGGTCGTAATACAGGTGGCCGAAGCGGTCACCGAATTCGTCGTAGCCGTCGTAGCGCACCTCGATGATGCCGTCCTCCGCCCGGAATGTCGCCGCGTAGTTGTCTCCGACCTCGTGGCCCTTGAGCTTCACGGTCCAGCCGTCCAGCGTCTGGCCGTCGAACAGGTCGATCCAGGCTTCCTCGTCCGGACCCGCCGCCTCGCCCCGTCGACCGCCGTCGGCGGCACAGCCGGAGGCCAGGAGCACTCCGAAGAGAAGGGCGAAACGGCTGCGGAAGGCCTGAATGGTCTTCATCGTGGCACCGTTCATGGTCACCTCTCCCCCCGGATCGGAGCAGGAGCAGAGGGCCGGTCCTCCCCTCCGGCCGCCACTTGGAGAAGCCTCGGCTTGACCCGGCGGTAGATTCTCCTGGCCAGCCACCTCGGGACCCTGTTCTCGGTCCGGATCAGCTCGATGAGCACTTCGTCTCCCTCGTTGTCTTCGAACGCCTCCATCAGGGACCCCGGGTCCTGCGCTCGTTCCAGCGCCCCGATCAGCCGGTGTGCCTTGACGGCTGCGAACAACGGCCCCGCGACACCCCAGAATCCGAAGACCCAGAACAGAGGGAACACTATCAGGAACGCGTATTCGTCCGGCTGGGCCACGAAAAGAAGGCGATAGACGGCGTAGGGAACGAGCAGGACGATCCCCAGCGCCCAGAGCATGGTGATCCTGATCACGTCCCGTGAGATCCCCTGAGCGGAGTCAGCACGGATACGGGCCCGTGATCACGACGTCGATGCACCGGCAGGCGGCGGAAAGAGACCTAGCTGCCGGAGCGCGGCGAGATTGTCCCACCCCACCCACGTTTCCGCGATCTTGCCTTCCTCGAAGCGGTGAACGATGAAGTTCTGGATTCGGACCTGGCGACCGGTCGGCGGGATTCCCCCCATCGGCCCCATGTGGGTCCCGGTGCCGGTGGTCACGTAGGCTACGAGGTCGCCTTCGGCCAAGATGACCTCGATCTCCTCCTGCCAGTCGGGAAACGCTGAGTAATTCAACCGCAGGAACTGGAGGAAGGCCTCCGCGCCCTGGATCTCTTCCATGCCGGTGGAGGCCTGGCTGTGCCTCACGTAGCTACTGGCGACAGCTTCCCGAAACACTTCCAGGTTCGCCTGGTTCACTCCCTCGCTGACGATTCTCAGGACCGTAGCCTTGTTCGAATCGGCCCGGTCTGCGTCGGTCATTTGGACCTCCGAATGCGACTCCCACGCTCGTAACCGCTCCGGTCCAGTGTAAGCGAGGGATGTCGCACTGCGAAACTCCGGCTGCGCCCCGGCGCCGAGCGTCCGGTCACCGCCGGGTGACTGCCAGCTCGACGAGGATCGGCCGGTGATCCGACGCGACGGGCTCGTCGAGCACTCGTTCCGAGAGAACCTGGAACCGACGGGAGGGGCGCAGCAGCACGTAGTCGATCTCCCGCTCCGGCCCGTAGGAAGGGAACGTGAGGGAATCCTCTCCCTTGTCCACGATGCGCCAAGCTGACGACAGGTGCTCCATCACGGCGGTTCCCGGCTCGGAGTTGAAGTCGCCCGCGAGCAGCGTCGGGATCGAATCCGAGCCGAGCTGTTCCTCCAGGCTTCGCGCCTGGCCCAGCCTCTCCGCCTCCGTGCGGTACAGGTGAATCCCGACGAAGCGAAGCCGGGCGCCCGTGCGGGGCAGCTCGACGATCCCGGAAAGGGCCGACCGTGGCTCGTCGCCGTCGGGCAGGCGGATGTTCTCGAACCGCGCGATCGGCCACCGGCTGAGGATGGCCATGCCGTACGCTCCGCCCTGATACGGCATGAAGGAACCGAAGGCGGCGTTCAGCTTCGTCAGTGAGCCGAGCTCGGCTGCCTGGTCCACGCCTCCGGTTCGCTCGACCACGCTGTCGACCTCCTGCACCGCCACGAGGTCCGGTCGAACGTCGCGAATGAGCTTCGCGATCCGCGCCAGGTCGACGACGGAGTCCATGCCCTCGCCGTGGTGGATGTTGTACGCGAGGACACGTACGGTGTCGGCGGCGGCTACGTCATGCCCTCCCGTTGCGGGACCGCAGGCCGCGAGCACTATCGGGAGCATCGCGGCGATGATCCCCGCCAGGCCGCCCGCTCGGAGACTCCGCATCACGACGATTCTCCCATCAAGGTCCGGCTCAGTGGCCCGCGTGCGCGTGGCCGGTGGCTCCGCTCTTGCGCCTCCCCATCCAGGCCAGCCACGCCCCCATTGGCAGGATCACCAGGTTGAGGAAGGTCGTGTAGTCCCACGAGAAGTAGTCCATCTGCTCGATGCCGGGTGCCGACAACGACATGGTCTCCGGCGCCAGGCCCGCCCAGCGGAAGACGTACTCGACCATGAGGGCGGTCACGACCATGGTGATCAGCAGATAGCCGGAGTAGACGAGTGCGGGGCGCCACCCGTAGTAGCGACGGTAGACCAGGATCATGGGAATGGTCACCAGGTCGGCGAAGATGAACGCCACCACGCCTCCGAAGGAGATCCCTCCGTTCCAGAGCACCGCCGCGAGCGGGATGTTGCCGACCGAACATACGAACGAGAGGATCGCGATGAGCGGACCGACAACGGCGTTCTCCACGCTCACCCAGAAGTCCGGGTGGCCCCCGCTCTGACCGGAAAAGAACAGGGTGGCCCACCATTCCCGGGGCACCAGGGCCGCCAGTGTTCCCGAGATGACCAGGCCCAGGACGATGTCCTTCCCCACCATGCGGAAGTCCATGTCGTAGTAACGGGCCATGGCCCGGACACCTTTGAAGGTGAGAATGCTCCGGAGAGGAAGGCTCTGTCCGCCGTGCTCATGGTGGTGGGCCTCGGTCTCGACCCTCTCCAGGTGACGGCGCGCCTCTGCGAACACGCGGCGTGGAGCGACCCAGTTGAGAAGCACCGTCACCACGGCAATGAGCAGGGCCCCACCGAAGAACTCCGCTGCCACAAACTGCCAGCCCAGGAGCACCCAGATCACCAACCCGATCTCCAGCACCAGGTTGGTGGACGCGAACAGAAAGGCCGTGGCCGTGACGATGTGTGCGCCCTTCCTGTACAGACTCTTGCTCATGGACGCCGCCGCGTACGAGCAGGAGGAAGACGCAGCGCCGAAGCCCGATGCCAGCAAAACCGAGCGGAGGTTCACTTCGCCAAGATGCTCGGCGATCCTGGCCTTCGAGATGAAGGCCTGGATGGCTCCCGAGATGGCAAAGCCCAGTACCAGAGCCCACCCAACCTTCCAGGCCATTCCCAGCGTGTGGTGAGCGATATCCGCAGAGACGTTCACGATCCCCATGGCGGTCAGCTCCAGAATCTGTGTCTACCTGGACCTGTGGGCCTCCAGCTCGATCTCGATCATGAACTCGGGCAGAGCCAGGCCCTTGACCTCGAGCCAGGTTCCGGTCGGAAACTGTTTCGTGTAGATCGAGCTGCGGTATGCCGCGACCTCGAGGAACTTGGCCATGTCGGTAGTGAAGACGTTCTCGACCATCACGTCGTCGAACGTATACCCGTAGTGTTTCAGGACCTTGTCCAGATCGGAATAGGCGTTCTTCATCTGCTGTTCCAGGTCGCCGACAGCGATCGGGTTGCCCTGATCGTCCATGCTCACGGCACCCGAGATCTTGATGTCGTCGCCGATCTTCACGGCATGCGTGTAGCCGTAGGCCTTCTCGACCTCCGGTCGCAGGAGGAAGTACTCCGGTGCTTCCGCCGTGGACGACCCGGCTTCCGACACCGTTGTCGTCTCATCGGATGCCGGGCGGGCGCAGCCGGACATGAAGGCCGCGAGGACCGCAGCTGTGACCAGCAGTGATTCTCTGCTCATTGGTTTCCTCCCGTAGGGTCAGCTCCCTGCTCCGGCTTCGATCCCGCAGCCATCTCGGCGGATCGCCTCGGGCTTCAGCCGATCGTGTCGTAGCTCCGGAACATCCAGGACACACTATATACCAGCACGAGGAGAGCGAAGCCGGCATGGAACCGCCGGTTCGCGGTTGCGATTCCCACCAGGGAGCCGGCGATGATGAGCGCCTGAACGATCACGTACTCCTTGCCGAGGCTGGCGAAGTAGTCAGCGCCCTTCATCCACGTATCCCAGAAGTCGATCAGGAAATACGCAGCCATTAGCCCAAAGAACCAGGCTCGACGCGACATGAAGTAGTCTTCGTACCCGGAGTAGCCCTCGAGATCCTGCGGGAAGAGGAGGGCGCAGAGCATGTAGATGATGAACGCGTAGAACAGCACAAAGAGATAGACCTGTAACGTCCATTGCTGGAGCGACTCGAGCGCGAACTCCCACCACCAGAAGAAGATGGCCTGGAAGAACATGAAGGCGACCCACACGAGGTGGATCCAGTAGGTCCGACTGCGTCCCGGATGTTGTACGATGGTCGCCACCCCCTGCAGCAGGTGTGCGACGGCGAGGCCGACGATAATGGACGTGAACACCGAAACGTATTCGAAGACGCCCATTCATCAACTCCTGTAGGTGGGTCGCGCTCACAGTCCGCCGGCTTCACGACCCGGTGAACACGTATTCGTGCTGCGCATCGCGGATCGTCAGCGTCTTCTCGGCCCCGTCGCCCACGACGAACTCGAACCCTTCGATCCCGGGGGCGATCGTGAGGAACGAGACCGAGCCGTCCGGGTTCTCTCGTGTTGCGACTTGGCTCTCGAACTCGCCGAAGTCGAACACGGTCCGTCCGCCGGCACGCCCCACGTCGAGGTCCCCGAGGGCATCGTTGTGGTAGTGCCCGGCGAGCTGCGCGGACGCGGTGGGATCTGCGGGGACCGTGAGCAGCTTCCGCTCCGCGGCGAGCCGTGCGTAGAAGTTGCTCGCCTGCGATGCCGCATCGGCATCGGCCTCCGGGTGGCCGTCGAAGAGGACTTCCAGGAGCTTGCGCTGGAAGACGTTGCGGAGCACCCAGCCGGGATCGCCGTTCGTGAGCACCACGGCGCCCACGCCGTGCTCCGGCAGCCACATCATGTCACTGTGGAAACCGATCATGTCGCCCCCGTGGTGCACTACGGGCGTACCGTACTCCGTGTCCACCATGAGGCCCATGCCGTACGTGGCATACTTCCCGATCGGCACCTGCGGCGCGCGGCGGGCGAGGAGCGTTTCCTTCCGTATGTACTGCGTGCCGTCAGGGAGCGTCCCATCGGCGAGCTCCATGGTGATGTACTTCAGCATGTCGTTCACGCTGCTCCACGCGGCGCCGGCGGGGCGCACGGGGATGACCGAGTAGTTGATGTCCATCGCGGCCACGGACGGCTCGCCGTCGATGTCGGGCGAGTGTGGCGAGGCGTGGTTGCCCGCGAGCGCTTTCGCGTAGTCGAAGGTCGTCGACGTCATGCCCAGCGGCTCGAAGACCAGGGTACGCATGGCCTCGTCGTAGGCGGCGCCCAGCTCGAGGTCGGCGTAGGCCACGTGACCGCCTGTATACCCGGCCGCGGCGGCCATCGGGTTCGAGTACTGGAACATCTCCCCGAATCCGCTCGTGGGCTGCATCGTGCCGAGGGTCCGGAGCGCGGATTCTGCAGTGGCGTCCTCGAACTCGAACAACCATTCGAGGTCCTGCCGCGGAAGCCCCGTGCAGGCGCAGATGAGATGCTTCACGAGCACCTGCCGGGTCGTCGCCGGATCACCGAGCTTGAACGAGGGCAGGAGCGAGGTGACGGGCGTGTCCCACCCGAACTTCTCCGCGTCGACCAGCTTGCCCATCATGAGCGTCGTGAGCGCCTTGGTGTTCGACGCCACCATGAACAGCGTGTTCGCGTCGGGCCTCTGCGGCCGGCCGAGCTCGCGCACGCCGAACCCGTCGGCGAAGACCACCTCGCCGTCCTGAATGATCCCCACGGCCACGCCCGGAACGCCGAGCTCCTGCATGGCCGTCTCGGTGAACCCGGCCAGCTCCGCGAGCCGAGCGGCATCGAGCTTCGCGGCCGCCATACCGGCGAACGACTCCCGCGCGTACCCGGCCGGCTGCAGTCCGTCGAACACCAGCGCCACCGCAGCGCCGCGCTTCTCACCGGTCGCATCGCTCATGTCGTAGACCGCGACCGTCCACACGTCGCCCGCGCGCTGAGCGAGCACGCCCACCCCGCGCTTCTCGTCGGGCGAGGTCTGGTACGAGTAAGTGCTCCTGTCGGACCAGCCGTCCTTGTCCGGCGCCGGCGTCACGACCCTGAGCGGCCACGGGTGGTCTGGCATGTAGGCTGCCCAGGCGAGAGCCACGGCGGAGTCGGCCGTGGGTGCGCGCACGTCGACGAGCGCGATGTGCGAGTCTCCCTCGGGCGTCTCGAGGATCGTCGCCGGACCCCGCACCGAGACGCTCCAGTCGGCCGGCGCGACGAAGGCGGTCCCCTCGACGGTCTGCATCGGAGTGTCGGCCGCGAGCTGCTCGGAGACCGGTCCGGAAGAGGCGTCAGGTGGCGGGGCGGCGCGCTCACAGGAAGTCAGTGTGACCAGCGAAGCGGCCAGGAGTACGGTATCGCGTAGGCGGGTGCGGTGTGACATGGAAGTCTCCTGGCATGGAGTGTTGTGGACGGGGGTGTCCGGGTCTCGCTTCCGCCTGATCTGACGACCAGTAGCAGATCGGCAAATCGTGGCGCATTCTGATCTACATGTGGGACCGGGCGTCGTCTCCGTGGTCACGCAGCTGGGCCTCGAACCACTGGTGGATCGCATCGACGAGGGCCGGGTCATCGGAGGCGTAACGAATCTCGGCCCCCCGCTCGATCTCTCTATAGGTGATGGTCAACCGGTCATGCCCGGTGGCGAGGGCGTGCAGCCCGGCCATGTCCTCGCCGTGGATCATGGAGGGGTCGCGAAAGTCGCCCCGGGCGAAGCGCTCAGCCTCCTCGGACAGGTGCTCCCTGATCAGGGCGACCTGCTCGACGTCATCGTCGTTCGCCGTGACCGTCTGAAGGCCACCGTCCTCGAGGGCCTCGAAGAAATGGGTGGCGCGCTTCAGGTCGAACGGCATGACGGCGCTGCCGGCCTCCGCGACCTCCGCCTGGCGCTGCTCCAGATCCGAACCGCCACAAGAGGCCAGGACGACGGCCAGGCAGGCGACGGCGGCACGTGTAGCTTTCATGTCTTGCTTCCCCGCACTCTGAAGTCCGGACCTCCGACAGCCCTGTGATCCAATCAACCGGCAGGCGGTGGCTCGGGGAAGAGCCCCAGCTGCGTCAGAATGGCTACGTTGTCCCATTCCACCCATAGCTCGGCGATCCTGTTCCCCTCGATACGGAACATCGCCAGGAACGGGCTCTCGATCGTCCTCCCGGTCGCCGGAATGTCCCCCATCGGACCGGTGTGGGTGCCCGAGTATGTGGCCAGTGCCGCCACGTAGTCACCCTCTGCAACCAGCCGTCGTACCGTGACCCGCTGATCGGGGAAGCCGACCAGGAAGGATTCCTGCAGTTGAATGAACTCGTCGCGTGACTTCACGGGAGGACCGGCCGTGGCGGCGCTGTGCCGGGTGAAATCCTCGGCGACGATCGCGGCAAGCGATTCCCAGTCCGCCGCGTTGGTCGCCTCGGTGAACCGGCGCACGAGGTCCTTGTTGGCTTCCAGGTGTGCGGACGGCGAAGGGGCGCAGCCCACGGCCAGGAACAACAGGACCATCGGGAGAGCAGTCGTGGCAGAGCGCATGATCTCCTCCAGCAGTGAGTCTGGCCTCTACCCTATTGAATCACGGAAATTGACTGCCGTCAAACTCATGGGTCTCCGGGAACAGGCAGCCCCTGCTCCCGCAGGAACGAAACCTGGTCCCAGTAGCCTCGCTGAAACCGGATCTCTCCCTCGATGACCTGGAAGAAGCCGCAACCGCGAAGTCCCCTGGGATCCCGCCACTCCAGAATGGCCCAGTCTCCGTCCTGGAACAGATTCTCGACAGCGCACGTCATGTCGGCCTCAGCGAACTCGCGCGCAAACTGCTCCCGAATCGCGTCTCGACCCGTGACTGGCAGGCGTACGACCTGGTGGTTCGTGGCGTCTTCGGCGTAAAGGGCAGCGAGGGCTTCGACATCGCCGGCGTTGAACGCTGCCACCCACGCCCGCACTACCTCCTTCGGACTCATCCTCGTCCTCCGCCCGGCTGGCGGTCAGCGGCGCGCAAAGCGAACACCCTCCGCACCAAGACCCAGGACAACCGCGTCAGGATGCTCACCTCGTCCATCGAACCGTAGCATCTCGTAGCCATAGAGCGCTGTCACCTGGTTGCGGTTCGGGTTCTCAGGACGGAACACGCGGCGCCACTCCCGTTGACGCGCATCCATGATGCGGACCGATCGCCGCGGACGCGAGCGATCATCTCCTCAGGTGCTTGCCAATACATAGAACACCTATGTATACTACCTCTATGTATGAACGAGATCCGTTCCCGATCCGCTCGCGGCGTCCGGCGTGGACATAGGCAAGGACCTTGTCGCGGCGTCCGCCACTCCCCTGGTGCTGGCCATCCTGAGCGAGGGCGAGAGCTACGGCTACGCCATCATCAAGCGCGTGGACGAGCTGTCCGGCGGGAAGCTGCAGTGGACGGACGGCATGCTCTACCCACTCCTCCACCGCCTGGAGCGCAACGGTCTGGTGAAGGCGCGCTGGGGCCGATCCGAGTCGGGCCGGCGACGGAAGTACTACGAGCTCAGCGAGGAGGGCTCCGAGGAGCTCACCAATCAGCAGCGGCAGTGGCAGGTCGTGGAGGATACGCTCCGCGGAACCCCGTTCTGGTTTTCTAAACTCGCGCCGCAGGGAATCTGACGGCGCTATCAGGAGGCGTACCGGTGCTTGAGGAACGGATTGGAGAATGGCGGTCCTACGTGCTCCGAAGGCAGGAGATTACGACTGCGGATGTGGATGAGCTCGAAGACCACCTCCGAAACCAGGTATCCGACCTCCAGGAGGCGGGTCTCGATGGGGAAGAGGCCTTCCTGATCGGCGTGAAGCGCCTCGGCGAACTCGACGCGCTGTCCCGGGAGTTCGCCCGGGAGTACTCCGAACGTCTGTGGAAGCGCCTGGTGGTGGCGGAAGCCGCGGGGAGCGGGGCCGCATGGAGCCCGGAGGCCCGCGTGGCCCTTGGGCTGGCCGTGGCCGCGGCGGTGGCCATCAAGTTGCCCGGACTTTTCGGGCTGAACCTGACGGACGGCACGCTGGCCTCTCAGTCCTTCTACATCCGGAACCTCAGCCTCTTCGTCCTCCCCTTCCTCGCCGGTTTCTTCGCGTGGAAGCGAGGACTGGACTCCGCGGGCCTGCTGAGGCTGGCGGCGCCCTTCATCGCGGGAGCCCTGGCCGTCAACCTGCTCCCCTTCACACCCATGGGGAACACGGAGGTGCTGGCGGCCCTGCACCTTCCCATCGCGCTCTGGCTCGCCGTGGGCGTCGGATACGCGGGCGGCGCCTGGCGGAGTCATGACCAGCGCATGAACTACGTCCGCTTCACCGGGGAGTGGTTCATCTACTTCGTCCTCATCGCCCTCGGCGGGGGCGTCCTGATGGGCTTCACCATGTTCGTGTTCGGCGCCATCGGCCTGGATGCGGAATCGCTCCTGAATTCCTGGATCCTGCCCTGCGGGGCCGCGGGAGCGGTCGTCATCGCCGGCTGGCTCGTGGAGGCCAAGCAGAGCGTCATCGAGAACATGGCGCCAGTGCTCACCCTGCTGTTCACGCCACTCTTCACCCTCATGCTCGTGGCGTTCCTGGTCACGATGGCGTGGACGGGGAGCGGGATCGACGTGGAGCGGGAGGTCCTCATCGGCTTCGACCTGCTCCTCGTCCTCGTGGTGGGCCTGCTCCTGTACACGATTTCGGCCAGGGACCCCCGGGCGGAGCCAGGCTTCTTCGATGTCCTGCAACTCGTGCTGGTGATCTGCGCGCTCCTTGTGGACGCCATGGCTCTCTGGGCCATCCTCATGCGCATCTCCGCGTTCGGCTTCACGCCCAACCGGGTGGCCGCCCTGGGAGAGAACCTGATCCTCGTGGTGAACCTGAGCTGGTCAGCGGTGCTCTACGCGAGATTGCTTGGGAAACGCTCCGGCTTCGCACCCCTGGAGAGGTGGCAGACAGCGTATCTGCCGGTATACGCAATCTGGGCATGGATCGTGGTGGTGATCTTCCCGCTGGCATTCAGGTTCCAGTAGGGTCGTGCGGTGCGAGCGGGCGACGGTACAGCGCTCAGGGGCTCACCGGGCGGCTACGGGCGCCGCCTACCACGATCCGAGGACGCCCACCTCGCGGAACATGTAGACCAACTGCACCGTGACGGCGGCGGTCGCGCAGGCGAGCTGGATGCTCCGCCGTGTGGAGATCATTCCTGCCACCGCCGCCGCGATGAAGACCAACCAATAGAAGAGGGAGAAAGGGCGGAGGGTCCATTCCGTGCCTTTGAGGAAGCTGTCGACCGTATCCAGGGCGATCACGAGGAGCAGCCCCCAGAAGAACCACTTCCGGCCGTCCATGAAGTAGGCGTACGAGTCGTTCACCCCGGCCATGCGGCTCGGAACCAGCACCGCCGCGAGAAGGAAGAGAGCCACGGCGTACGACACCACGAACAGGTACAGACCGAAGGACCAGTGCGATTCGATCTCCTGGAACTTGAACTCCCACCACCAGAAGGAAATCAGCCAGATGAGGACGGCTGCTACCCACAGGACGTAGACGGCCTCGAGATGCAGCGGCTCTCCGTGGCCCCGGATCCGGTGAACCGCAGTCGCGAGCGCGTTGAGCAGGTGAGTGACGGCGAGCCCGATCACGATCGATACGAGCACCATCACGTATTCGAACGAGCCCATATCTTCTCCGCCTGTCAGGGTGTAACGGCCGACCCGGTCTCGTTCGGGAAGCGCGCCCTCAGATCAGACCTTCCTGGTGCAGCGACGTCCGGAAGCGGGTGGCGCTCACGTGGTGATCCGAGAGCAGTTTGCCGTTCCATAGAAGGGCAAAGACGCGACAATAGGAAGGGGACCGAGCATCCGCGCCGTATACGCGTGTCACCAGGTCCACTGGTTCCCCGACCCACACCGGACATTCCTAAGCACAAATCAGGAGAACCGAGGAAATGACAGTGAGCAAATGGAAGAGACGCATCCGCGGTGCGATCTGCGCCGCAGGTTCGCTGGCGCTTGCCAGAATGGCGGACGACCGGGCCACCCTGGGCAGCGGACCCCGAACGGTAGGGACGCGGTCGTTGCTCGGAAGGGGGCGTGATTAGAATGCGGCTGCGGATCAGGCGGCCCTGGAGGCTCCTGGCGCTGGGAGCGGCGGCCACCCTGGTAGTTGTGCTCGGCAGCCAGTGGCGCGCGGCGATCAGGAGGAACCGCGGGACGGCCGATGAGCCGTTCCGCATCGCCGGAAACCTCTACTACGTGGGTGGCGCCGGCGTCACTTCGTTCCTGCTCACCGGACCGGAGGGACACGTATTGATCGACGGCGGCTTTCCCGAGACCGCTCCGGCGATCGTGGCGAGCATCGCCGCGCTGGGCTTCGACATCCACGACGTGAAGGTGCTGCTGAACACGCACGCGCACGCCGACCACGCCGGCGGACTCAGCGCCCTGCAGGAGACGTCGGGCGCGGAACTGTGGATCAGCGAAGGCGACGCGGATGTCATCGAGTCCGGCGGCTCCGGGGACCCCACTCTGGTCCCTCTCAAATACGTCGGGTTTCTCGGGCTCGGCAGGTTTCCAGCTCCGCGCGTCGACCACCGGTTCGAAGACGGCGATACGATCCGCCTCGGACCTCTCGCGCTCACCGCGCACGTCACCGCCGGCCACACGCCCGGCTGTACGTCGTGGTCGTTCCCGGTCCGCGACGGCGACCGCGAACTGCTTGCGGTCGACATCTGCAGTCTCACGCTGCTGCCTTTCGTATCACTCGTCGAGCCGGAGACGTATCCGGGCATCCGGTCGGATTTCGAGCGGAGCTTCAGTACACTACGGAGTCTGCCGGCCGACATCTTCCTGGCCTCGCACGCGAGCTTCTTCGACATGAAGCGCAAGCTGCTCGAGCGCCCTGACGCCGAGAACCCGGTGGATCCGTTCATCGATCGGACCGGCTACGTCAGGTTCATCGACCGGGCCGAGGAGAGATTCCACGAAGTGCTCGCGAAGCAGCGATAATGCACGCTGGAAGGCGGACGCTGATCGCGCCGACCCCTCAGCTGCTCCCGATCGGCGTCACGATCTCCTCTCAGCTCTCCGCCATGCGGCCCATTCGCATTGCGCGGATCAGCCCCTGGCTTTCCTCTTGTTCAGGCTCACGGCGGCGCGAACGAGAGCCTTGAGCGCCTCGTCGTCCACCTTCTCTCCCTCGTGGAAGTCGATGGCGCGCCTCGTGTTCCCGTGAAGACTCGAGTTGAAGAGGCCCGAAGGATCCTCGAGGGTCGCCCCCCTGGGAAACGTCATCTTCACCGCGGTCTTGTAGGTCTCGCCCGTGCAGATCAATCCGTCGTGCGACCACACCGGGACGTTCCACTTCCACTCCTCGACGACTTCGGGATCGGCCTCCCGGACGAGCGCGCGGAGCCGGCCGAGCATTTCGCCCCGCCAGTCGTCCAGTTCCTCGATTCTCTCATCGATCAGCAGCGACGGCGACTTGCCTTCCTGCGACCCGTCATTCTTCATGCCCGTTTCCTTCCGTGGTCCTACCTCTTCAGGGTCTCCAGCTCCGCCGCGATCGTCGCCTCCAGCTCTTCGGCGGAGAGGATGACACCGTCGAGCAGCTGGGCTGACAGGTGAGCCCAGTACATGCTGTCACGAAGGTAACCTTCGAAGTTCGGACGCGTTCGCATGCGATGGAGCATCCGGTCGGCGTCGGCGCGCGTCGCTCCGATCTCCGGTGCGTCGCGCCGGGTCTCGACGTAACTCGAGGGCGCGTCCTCGCCGGAAGCGCTCAGGAACCGCCGCATCAGCGCGGGGTCGAACGTGCCCGCCCGAAGTCGGAGCTCAGGGTCCATGACGAAGGCCAGCTCCCGGAAGTACGTCTCGGTGATCCCCTCGTCACCCCAGGTGCTCCACTCGTCGATCTGCAGCCCGATCTGATTGTAGTAGTCGGCGATCTGCCTCTTGAGCGCCTCGTTTCTCAACAGGCGGAGGTCCCCCGTGGACTTCAGCTCGTCGATCGTGAACTTCGAGATCGTAGGTGGAAAGAGAACGCCCGCGAAGTGCACTTTCACGACCAGCGAGTCGGGATCGGGCATGGCGTTCGGGTCGTGAAGCCAGGCATCGACCTGCCTCGTGATGGCGAGCCGGTTCCGCGCCTGATCGGCGCTGAACCGCAGGGATCTGAGATCCGCCCCGATGTCCGCGTGCAGGCGCTCCAGGTAGCCGACCTCCCTGGCGACCTCCTCTCGAGCCTGCATCCACTGGTCCGCCCACAGGGCGATCAGGACGCCGAGGGCGACGATGACGAGCTCACCGAGCGCCAGCCGCCAGCTGCCGAGAAAGCGTCCCACGAACCCCGATCCTCCGGCACGATCATGCATCATGTAGATCTCCGCTCTGACGTCCGCATGCGCTCGACACCGGACCTTTCGAGACCCCGCCGTACCGGCACGAAGACGCCAGCCGCGAGAGCTCCAGCCAGGAACGACCCCACGGTTCCCGGGAGGCCGAGTCGGTTCTCGACCCACGCAGAAAGGACGTTCTCCAGTCCGGCGAACACGGTGAGGCCGACAAAGCCGGCAATCCCGTTGATCGTGCTTCGACGAAGCGCCAGCCTCGGGTCGACCGCGCCCGAATAGAGGATCGATACCGCGATGCCGATGAGCATGAAGAGCGGTGCGAAGAACACGATCAGCGGCATGTACCGAGTCAGAAGCCCGAGGCTGACCGGGAAGGCCATGTCCGCCGCGAGCGCGACCGCCGACGTCAGCACGACAAGAGCCGATCCGACCACGCCCACGAGTAGCCAGAGCGCGGATCGGCGCGACTCGGCATCGGCCAGTCTGTAGCCCCTGATGAAGTTCGCGACGGCCAGGCCGAGCATCCCGAGAACGACACTCCCGATGATCGCCGCCACCGTGCCGAGCGCCCAGGGCAGGAGCCGCACCATCGTCTCGGGTTGGATTCCGAAGGCCGTCGCGATCTTCCCGACCAATGAGATCCCGGGCTGGATGAGGAGCGGAGCGGTCAGCGCGAGCGCCCACGGCACCCACCGCCGACCGATCAGACGCCGCCCGCCGTTACCTGAGATCAGATCCTCTGGAAAACGAAGGGACAGATCGAGGAGGGCAGCGGCCGCCAGTGCGAGTGTGAAGGTCGCGAGGAGCAGGGGCATGCCGCTGACCGTGACGTCGAGGCCGGTCACGGAGCCGTCCGGTCCGCGGTCGAGCGAGGCAAAGCGGAGCACGGACCCCCAGCAGATCGCGATCAGGACGAGGAAGAAAGCCAGTCCACGAGCTTCGTATCGGTTCCCGGCACGAACGACCAGCAGAATGGCGAGCGCGCAGGCGATCACCGCGATGACCAGGCTGACCGAGACGCCCAGGATCACCGGGCGTCCGTTCGCCGGCACCGCCTGGTACAACGCCCAGGCAGCCGGGAACAACGTTCCGACGTGCACCAGGGCCGCTACAGCGGTGAGGCCGATGAGGATCGGCGGCCCGGGCCCGAAGCGACCTGAGGGACCCGAGGCTCCGGCGCGATCATGCATCAGCATGGTGTCACACCCGCGGCGCCGAAGATCTCGCCGATTGCGGACAGCATTTCCCAGTTCACCGCGGCTCCTCGCTCATCCCTTTCGTCCCCAGAACGCGGAACGGCCTGACACGTGCGCGCGTCCGGCGCCCCGCCTCTGCACTGCCGCCAAGTACGTTGCAACATCGAGCCCTGTCAACGATGGCTCGACGCGTGGACGGAGGCAGAACCGCCAGCGTACCGGAACCGGGCCTGCCGGCCTTTTCACTCCCGCCGCGCCAACCCGGATGTGCCGCATGACTCACTGCTGTATGTTCGTCGCATGTCAGACTTACGCCGTTACGATGAGCAGGAGATCGCCGAGATCCTGCGGCGAGCTACCGAAGCCGACGGGACCACGCCGACAGCGGCGGGCTCCGGCTTGACCCTCGCGGAGATCCAGGAGATCGGCGGCGAGGTTGGCATCGCGTCCTCTCGCATCGAGCGCGCGGCCCGGTCGCTCGACTCGCCCGAAGCCTCCCCCATGATCCGCTTCTTGGGCGCCCCGCGATCCGTGACACGCACGGTCCCGCTCGAGCGGCCAATGAGTGACGACGAGTGGATGCGACTGGTCGTCATCCTGCGGGAGACGTTCGGCGCGCGGGGTACGGTGGAGTCGATCGGTCCGCTCCGGACCTGGTACAATGGGAACCTCCAGGTCCACGTCGAACCGTGGGAGGGTGCTCACCGGGTACGGATGAGCACGTTCAAGGGGAATGTCACCGAGTTGACGACGTCGGGGCTGGTCTTCCTGCTGATAGGTGTCTTCACGGCGCTCCTCATCTACGCCAAGAATGGGTTGGACGCAGGGCTGATCATGTCGGCCGCGCTCAGTGCCGTGGGCATCGGGATCATTGGCTCGACCCGGCTCTCCCTACCGTCCTGGGCCCACAGGCGAGCCGTTCAGATGGAGGACATCGCAGAACGGATTCCGCGGCTGCTGAGCGAACGGAGCGGGGCTGAGGGAGCTTCCTGACAGCTGCGGCGTGCGGGCCGGATATGCAACGATGAATCCGTCCCTACCAGCCGGCTCGTTCCAATGGCTGAGGTCATCTGATCAGCGGCCCAGGTCGCTCCTAGCTGGCAAGGTCGTAGAGCAACCTGTAGAAGCGAACCCGGTCGGAATCCAATGTCGCTCCATACTCGGCCAGGAATAGCTCTTCGAAACCGGGGCCCAGATTCCACGTGAGGCTCCAGGTCGCCACCGCCAGGTCCCACCAACGGTCCGCCACGCCCAGCTCTCCGAGATCAACGAAGCCGGTGGCGCGCCCCTCTTCGATGAGGATGTTCGGAAGGCAGTAGTCGCCATGACACACGACCAGATCCTCTGATTCCGGTTGTATCGACTCGAGAAGCTTTACCGCCGCGGTTGGCGTCAGATGGGCGAATTCCTCGTGGAAGTCACCCGGCGGGTCGATGCGTCCGGACCGGAGCCTCGCACGGACATGCCGGATCGCAGGTCGGATTCGAAAGTCGAAGGGACATGTCCGTGCCGGTGCAGTGTCATGGAACATGCGTAGCCCGCGGGCGAGAATTCGAGTCAGCTCAGCCGGGTCTTTCGTGAGGTCGGGATTGGTGGCGTCTCGACCGGGCAGCGCCGTCGTGACCAGCCAGTCGATCGAATCCCCGGTGCCCTGGTGGACGACGGTCGGCACCGGGAGGCAGGATTGAGCCCACCGCATTCGCTCCGCCTCTCCGTCCAGGGTCGGGAAGTGTCCCGTGTGGGCGAGCTTCACAAAGGACTCGGGGACCCCTCCCCGCTCCAGCCGATAGACGACGGAGTGCCCGGCATACTGATAAGCGAGCTTCCAATCGAGGTCAGCGTACGTCGCTCTGAGCATCGGAGGCGGCTTCAGCCAGACCCTGTCATCCATCGTCTCCTCGCCTCCGCGCGTCAGCTCCAGTCTCCTTGCTGCATCAGCCCGCGCCGTGGAGCTGGATCGCCTCGCGCATCGGGCGCTTCATTGACCGGCAGGTGGTTGCCACAATTCGACCTTGTTTCCCTCGGGATCGATGACCCAAGCAAACTTGCCGAATTCAGAGTCATCGATCTTGTCGAGGACGTTGCAGCCTTCCGCTTTGAGCGCCGCGACCACAGCGTGAAGATCTTCAACGCGGTAGTTGACCATGAAGGAGGCCTTGCTCGGAGCAAACTGGTCGCCTTCCTCCGGACCCACGCACCAGACGGTCGTTCCGCCTGTGGGCTTGCCATCCGCGTCGGTCCAGGCGAACGCGGTACCTCCCCACTCCTGGACATCGATCCCGAGATGGCGCTTGTACCAGGCCTGCAGCGCAGGTGCGTCCTTCGCCTTGAAGAAGATCCCGCCAATGCCAGTGACACGCTTCAATTGAACCTCCGATGTGTGGGGGGCAGCAGCAATTCCTTGTCAGACGGCACCACAGAACGAGAAGACAGCCTGGGAAGACACTGTACGGACCAGCACGGACAGGGTCATCGCCAGGTTTGCACCACCATGGATCAGCCAGGATCCCAGAATCGATCCAGATCGGATCCGGAGCCACCCCAGATACAACGAGCCACCAAAGATGAGGACCAGTAGAGGCCATTGCTCGGGCATGATGAACAACAGCAGAAGGTGGGGAGCCAGAAAGATCACCGACTGAATCAGGTTTGCCTTGAGAACGGACATGCGCCGACTCAAGCTTCCCGCGATCAGGCCCCGGAAGAGGAACTCCTCTGCGAAGCCGGTTTGAACCAGAGCGTACAGCAATGCGGCTGAGATCACATCCAGGCTCATCCCAGCACCCGCAAACGAATGTTGGGCGGCCCCCTCTCGCGTCATCACCTCCAGGTTTGGCGGGAACAGCCAGATCCACCCACAGATCGCGGCCACGGCACCGACGGCGTGCCAGACATACTTGATCTCACCCCGCTGAAGTCCGGCCCGACGCAGCACCTCAGCCAGGTTTAGATCATGGCGGCGCCGGTGATACACGTAGTATGGCAGCAGCGGGACGACAACGAGGCCGACGAGGTTGACCAACGTATCCGCGGCCCGCTGAGCGACCATGGCAGGGCACCTCCGCGAAGTCTTGAGCGACCCGGCGTCACGCCAAACGCACGTTCACTGGCTCGTAAGTCCGTCCCGCCAGGCCATCGCCTCGAGTTCGACCCGGATGGCTTCCTCGACGGGAATCACGGGGCGCGCCTGGAATTCAAACGCAGGCAGCATCGAGCAGAACTTGTGAACGGTCGCCGGATCGTCGCACTCCACCAGCATATGCCCACCCCACTCGCCCACACGTATGACGAACACCTCGATCTTGAAGTTGTCCGGCGCCTCCCACGGACGGAAGACCTCGAGGATCCGCTTCTGGGCATTCTCGTACTCCAGCGGAGACCCCTGGGAGCGTTCGAACCAGCTGATCATGTACTTCACTGACATCCTCCTCGACTCGGTTGCCGACTTCGTTTACCCTATATCGCCTGCACCGCCCTCAGCAGGAAGGCCTCTCACCCCCTGACGGTCGTGGTTTGGGTTGCCGCCGGCCGGGTCGGAACCCGCGGATACGAACTACGATACCTTGCCGAACGCGGCGATTTCGTCGACGTATGCCGAATCGAACTGCAGCGCCTCGACCAACTTTGCTAGCTCGATCGCGTACGCGGGATTTGCCCCGGCCAGGCCCAACTCGCCCGGCAGGTTGTAGCAGTACGCCTCGACAGCTTCGCTTGTGTCCAACAGCTCCACGTGCACGCGTTCTCGCATGTACTCGCGTACGCTCGGTTCCGAGTAGAGCGCGCGAGCTTCCTGGTCGGCGAGCTCCATCACGATTCCATAGGCGCGACTCGAAACGGATCGCAGCAACGTTGCTCGCTCGCCGATGTGGATGCGGTAACCGGGTAGCACTGCGGGCCCGACAATCTCCGGATGAAGACCCTTCTCCGTGAGAAGCGACCGATCCATGAACAGGCCGTAGAAGAAGATCTTGCTCATGAGCTCGGAGCTGTCCACCTGACTCTTCTTGGACGGAAACGATGGCTGATCAACGCATCCCACGATGCTGGGCTCCATCGACGCACAGGCACTCGCCGGAGATCCACGCGGCTCGGGGCGACACCAGGAACACCGCGACATCTGCGACCTCCTCCGGGGTGCCGAGCCGGCCCCACGGAATCGAAGCCCGGACGCTCTCGTATACCTCGGGCTGCTTCTCTCTGATCATGGACCAGACTCCTCCAGGGAAGTCTGTCGATCCCGGAGCGATCGCGTTCACGCGAATCCCTCGCGGGGCGTGCATCACAGCCAGCTTCTTGGCGTGCGCGATGAGCGCTGCCTTGGCAGCAGTGTACCCGAAGTCGGGTGCGGGATCGGCTTCCAATCCGGAGGTGGAAGACACGAACAGGATGGAGCCACCCCCGGATTCCTCCATCCAGGGCATGACCTGTTCTGCGGCCCGAACGCCCGCCATCAGGTCCACTTGCAGACTGGTTTCCCAGTCGGAGAGGCTCGGACCGAGGGCGAGCGCGGACGCGTTGTGCACGAGGACGTCCACACTGCCCAGGGCTCGCCGCGTTGCGTCGAGGAAGGCAGAAAGGTCCACCGCGTCACCCACGTCGCAGGGATGGGCATACACCTTCACGCCGAGCGCGGAGATTTCTGACTCCGTGGCGTGGAGAGCCTCTTCGCTTCTCGCACAGATGGAGACATTGGCACCTTCTTCGGCGAGCCCGAGGGCGATCGCGCGGCCGATCCCTCGGCTCCCCCCAAGCACGACGCAGTTCAAGTCCTTCAATCCGAGGTTCAACAGGCCCTCCAATCGTTATCGAACATGACGGCGAAGCTCTCCACTCGCTTCGCGGCGTGCAGCAACAGTTCGGTCCGTCTTACCCGTCCGGCCGTCGTGAGGTATTCCATTCGGCCAGGACCTCGAGCCAGAGCCTGGCGGTTGCAGCATCGTATCGGAACTTCCC
>Ga0210121_1000039_pt1 | contig 34498 bp, 34 predicted proteins | sample Joice_ThreeSqB_D_FD_184873 | JGI IMG/M metagenome (GOLD analysis project Ga0210121, IMG submission 184873) | Wetland microbial communities from San Francisco Bay, California, USA, that impact long-term carbon sequestration - Joice_ThreeSqB_D1... | ecosystem: Environmental > Aquatic > Marine >... | reverse complement strand
CCGAGGGCCCCATCACCTCCGCGAACTCCCCGTCCCGGATCTCCAGGTGGATGTCCGCCAGGGCGTGCGTCTCCATCTCATCGGTGAAGAAGACCTTCTGCACGCCTTGCAGCCGGATCAACGCGGTGCCGTTCTCCATCTTCCGCCCCCGTGTTCGTCGTCATCTCCATGCGGCGTCGAGATCTCCGCCGCGCGGCACTTCGGCCCACTCGAGCATTAGACGCCCCTCGACCCCAAAGGGTTGAGCGGCCGCGCCGCCGGTACGCGTTGCCCTTACGTCGGTCGGCGGCCGTCGGTTTCAGGCCGCGGCAGGCGGAGGCGAAGGAACGGTGACTGTGCACGGCCGGCCCAGCGACCTAGATTCGATTGTCGACGTCATTTCACGGAACGGAGGAGGTCGGATGCTCGCCCGACTGCTGGGACTGATCGGGTTCGTCTGCATCGCCGCACCTGCCGCGCTCCTCGCGCAGGAGGACGGGCCACTCGCGGTAGGCGTGGAGGCGCCGGACTTCGAGCTCCAGGCCGCCACCCGCTTCGGAGTGCTCCGAGACCCGGTGCGCCTGAGCGACTTCAGGGGCAAGACGGTCGTCGTCGCCTTCTTCTACAGGGTCCGGACCCCCGGGTGAACGATTCAGATGGAAGCGTACCGTGATCAGTACGCAAGTCTGTTTCGGGGTGGGCGGGACGTCGTCCTGATCGCCGTAGACTCCGACCCGGCCGAAGCCCAGGCCGCCTGGGCCCGCGACGGAGAATTCCCGTTTCTGTTCGCCAGCGACCCTGACGCCGCGGTGGCGAAGAGCTACGGCGCCGCGCGCAGCCGGAACCTGTTCGTCGTGGACCCGGAAGGCCGCATCGCCTGGCGCGCGGCCCCGTTCAGGGAGGTCGATCCGACGGCCTACGAGGAGCTGGCCGCGGCGATCGCCGAGGTCGTCCCCGACGGCAGCGGAAGCGGGCGCTAGTCGGTCGTCTCGCGCTCGAGCACACCGCGGATCGCGGCGTCGACGTCCTGGTCGCGCCCGAGGCCCGTGTAGGCGACCCTGCCGCTCGAGTCCAGGATCACGATGTAGGACGTGGCGGGTGTTTCGAAGGCACGCACCGCCCCGCCCCGTGCGTCCCACAGGGTCGGGTAGGGAACCGGGTGGTCGTCGAGGTGGGAGCGAACGCGGCGTTCCGACTGCCCGACGGCGACAGCGATCGCGAAGAACGACACCCGGCCGCCGTAACGCTCATGTGCCTCGAGCATTCGAGGGTAAAGAGCCTCGCAGTTCTCGCACCACGTGGCCCAGAACTCGAGCAGCACCGGTCCGCTTCCGAAGTACCTTCCCAGATCGACCTCGCCGCCTCTCACGTCCGCCAGAGTGATCCCGGCGGGAGTCCGGCCGACCTCGATCCCGATCCGGGTCTCCTGGGCGGAGACCGGTTGGGCGCCTGCCGACGCGGCGGCCGCCACCGCCAGGCCGGTTGCGAGGACCCTCGAGCCGAGCCTCGTCATCTCGCTCTCCTCACCAGACCAGCCAGGCCTGGTACGCGTAGTAGGCGGAGGTCCCGAGCAACAGGATGCCGGCGGTCTTCTTGATCCAACCCGTCCACGGTCCGGCGCTCGGCAGTCGGTTCACGGCCCCGGCCGAAATCCCCACGATGAACAGAAGGGCCGTCATGCCGAGCGAGAAAGTGAACAGGTACAGGAAGCCGAGACCCGGGCTGCCGGTGGTCGAAACCCAGGTCAGCACGGCCGCGAACGCGGGCGCCCCGCACGGGGCCGCGACGAGTCCGGAAGTGGCGCCGAGAACGAACACCGCCGGGTAAGAGCCGCCCTCCAGGCTCGCGGCCCAGGCGGCCAGCCGGCGCGGGGCCGCCACCCGAATCACGTCGAGCATCGCGAGCCCGAACACCGCCAGCAGCACGGCCGTGAGGAGACGCGCCCACACGCTCGTGGCGATCGTCCCGAACAGCTGCCCTGAAAGCCCGGCGATCAGCCCGGCCACCGCATACAGGAGAGCCAGTCCGGCCGCGTAGGTCGCCGTGAGCCCCACGATGCGCGAACGTGGCGCATCGTCGCCCGCGGTTCCCGATACGATCCCGGCCGTGATCGGTATCATCGGGTAGATGCACGGCGTGAGGCTCGTCAGCACCCCGGCCCCGAACAGTAACCCGAGCGCGACCGCGGGCTGCGACGCGAGCGCGTCGCCCAGGCCGGACTGCAGTGCCATGGAATTCCACGTCATTCCCGCCTCCGCGGCGCTCCGCTTCCGATCCCGCCCCCGGTCAGACTCCGGATGCGGCCGGCGTCGGTTCCGTTTCCACCGGCTCCCGCGCCGCGTCGAGCGGCTGCACGAGGATGTCACGCGCGATGTCGGTGTCTAGCGCAAGCTCGGTCTCGCCTATCCGGATCACGCAGGCCGGCTGTTGCTGCACGAGCGTGATCTCGGCGTCGGGACCGAGTCCGTACACCGTGAGGGTGCGATGCCTGTCGGTGACCGTCGATCCGAGGCATAGCACCGTGGCGCGCTGGCCTGGCTTCAGCTCCGCCGCGGTCCTCACCCCGGGAGGCAACCCGACCACGGTCGGAAGCCGGCGGCGAAGCAGCCGCTTCACGAACGACACGGTGGGCGGAGTCTCCGGGAACTCGTACTCGCACGCCGGACAGCGCACGAGATGACACAGAGATCCGAGCGGGCAACCGTGCGCGCACAGGGTGTCGGTGCGCTCGAACTCGAACCCGCACATCGGGCAGGTCAGATACTCTGGAGCCATAGTCCCACGTGGTTCAACAGGCCGCCGACGAACAGGGCGAAGGGAAAGATGAACGCGACCATGCCGAGCGCAACACGCTTGCCGTGCTCCCTCGCGATGATGAGGAGCGTCGCGAAGCACGGCATGAACAGAGTGATCGTCACCATCGCGACCAGGATCTGGTGCGGTGTGAGGAGCGGATTCGGTCCGCTGACCGCGTCGAGGACGTAGACGGCGCCGAAGTCGCGCCGCATGAAGCCGACCAGGAACGCATTGGACATCTCTGCCGGAAGGCCGAGCCAGCCGGAGACCAGAGGCTCCGCCCAGGTCGAGATCCTCGTCAGCAGGTTGAGCCCGTCCATCAGGAACAGGACTGCGGTCCCGACCACGAACACCGGAATGACCTCGCGCAGATACCAGTCCAGCCGAGTTCCGGTCTTGGCGAGCACGTTGCCGATCTGCGGACGGCGCATCGGAGGGATCTCCAGGATGAACTCGCTCGTCTCACCCGGGAACACGCGCGCGGACAGCCAACCTACGGCGAGGAGAATGCCCAGCATCAGGACGAGCCACACGAGCGCCCCGCCGGGAGAGAGGGCAGCCATCAGCGCGAGCAGGACGCCGAGCTGCGCGGAGCAGGGAACAGCGAGGGCGAGCAGGATCGTCGTGACGATCCGCTCCTTCCTGGTCTGGAGGATCCGGGTCGTCATGGTGGCCATCGTAACGCATCCCAGCCCGAGAATCATCGGCAGGACAGCCTTGCCGTTCAGTCCCATCACGCGGAAGGCACGGTTCAGCATGATCGACATCCGCGCGAAGTACCCGGAGTCCTCGAGGATGCTGAACACGAAGAAGAAGACGGTGACGATCGGCAGCACGATGGCGAAGGCGTAGCTGAGTGCCATGGTGATGAGGCCGAACGGCCCCACCAGGAAGTCGTGCGCGAGCCGCAGCAGCTTCTGCGACACGGTGAGACGGACGTCGGGCGGAATCGTGTATGGCGGGCGGATCACCTCGCGGTCCATCTCGGCGATGTCCAGTTGATGCGCCGGCGAGACGGGGAGGGACAGCTGGTACGGCACGTTCTGAACCACATGCTGGTGCGGGAAGGGAAGTACCGCATCGGTCGCGCGGATCGCCAGCGGGCTGAGCCGCTGCTCGAATCCCGCTATCTCCAGCGCATCCACCATCGTGCCGGCACCGAACAGCCCGACGAACCAGAAGACCGTGAGCAGGATCGCAGCCAGGAAGGCGAGGCCCTTCACCGGGTGCATGGCCCAGAATCCGAGCCGGACGCCGAAGGAAGCGTTCTTCGGCTGGTCGATCGCGTAGGTCTCGGAGATGATCTCGTTGACCTTCGACAGGCGGTCCTGGGCTCCGCCGAGCTGAGGCTGGGGCCCGGCCACCGTTTCGACCTGCGTGGGCGGGCCGATCTGCAGGATCTGCCGGTCCGGGATCCGCGCCCGGGCGAGCGCTTCGACCAGGTCTCCCGTACCCTCGTTCCTGGGGGCCACGGTCGCCACGACGGGGACCCCGAGGATTTCCGACAGGCGGTCCACGTCGACGCTGCCCCCACGGGCCTCGAGCTCGTCGTACATGTTGAGGACCAGTACCATCGGGCGCTGCAGCTCCACGAGCTGCAGGGTCAGGAGGAGGGCCCGACGGAGGTTCTTCGCGTCCGCCACCTGAACGACGGTCGCCATCGGGTTGTCCGCCAGGAGGCCCCGCGTGACCCTGGCCTCGTCGCTCCGCGGCGAAAGGTCATTCAGGCCGGGGGTGTCGACCACCTCCTGCTCGACGCCGTTGAACGACGCGCGGGCCCGCACGAGCTCCACCGTCGTGCCGGGATAATTCGACACGGTGACGTAGCGCCGGGTGAGGTTCCGGAAAAGCAGGCTCTTGCCGACGTTCGGGTTCCCCACCAGCACGATGGAGCACTCCGCCGCCGGGATCTCGGTCGTGGTCTGCACGTCTCCGTATCGCGGCTACAGATTAGAATGAAACTCAATCTCGTTTACGTCCGCCATGAAAGCAACACCGGGTTCCGGTATCCGATCGCGAGGCTGACGGCGCGCGCTATCATGAGGGCCGCGATCCCCCACCATACGCCCGCGAGCCCCCAGCCGAGAGGCACGACGAGCAGGAGGACGGCAGTGGCGCAAGCGGCTGAAAACGACATCTGGAGGGCGAGAAAGCGAAACCGCTCGGCCCCGATGAACACTCCATCCCAGACGAAGACGAGGGCGTTGATCGGCTGCATGGCGACGACGAACGGATAGATGCGCGCCACGGCCCGGAGGACCTCCGGTTCGTCGGTGAACAGGCGCGGCAGGACCGGACCGAGGATGAAGAACGTTCCGCCCAGCACGAATCCCCCTGCCAGACCCCACCCGAGAAGTCGATTCGCCGTTCGACGAGCCATGCCGGGATCACCCGCCCCCCGGTAACCGGCCACAAGCGTCTGTCCCGCCACGGCGAGCGAGTCGAGTACCAGCGCCAGCAGGAGCCAGATCTGGGTACCGACCTGGTGTGCCGCCACCTGAATGGTCCCGACGCGGGTCGCAACTGCGGTCGCCAGCGTCATCGTACCTATGAGAGTCAGCGTCCGGAGCGCCAGCTCTCCGCCGACCTTCAGGAACGGACGGATCTCCGCGAGCCGAGGCATCCGCGGGCGTATGCCGAGCTCGTGTCGCCTGCTTCGGAGCAGCAGGTGGACGAACCAGAGGGCTCCGACCCACTGCGCCACGAGTGTCGCGAGCGCGGCCCCCCGAAGTCCCCAGCCGAAGACGAAGATGAACAACGGATCGAGGACCAGGTTCACGGCGTTCAGCCCGAGCGTCACCACGAGCGGCGTACGCGTGTCCCGATACCCACGGAAAGCTCCGTGCCCGGCTGTCACGAACAGTACCGCGGGTCCAGCGAGTGCCCGAATCCGGAGGTAGGCCAGGGCGGGCTCGCGCAGCTCGGCGCCCGCGCCCATCACCGTAACGATCGGGACCGCGGCGGCTTCCAGGAGGATGGCCGCCATGCCGCCCACCACCGCTGCCAGCAGCAGGGCCTGCAGCACCACGTTGCCGGCTGCGACCCGGTCTCCTCTCCCGACGGCACGTGCTACCATCGGCGTGGTCCCGTAGGCCAGGAAGTTGAAGACGACGAACGAGAACGCGAAGATCGACGTGTTCACGCCGAGGGCGGCCAGCGGCAGGACGCCGAGGCGGCCCACGAAGATCGTATCCACCATTGACACGAGCGGGTCGGCGGCGAGGGCGCCGAGCGCCGGGACGGCCAGTTGCAGGATTTCCCGATCGAGCCGGGAAGAGATCTTCGAGCGCATGGCCGTGTAGATAGTCAGGGCACCTGACGGACCACAAGGAGAGCCGGTGCGGAATCCCAACCAAGCGCAGGCTCGAGGCGTCCATGAGATGGAGACGCACTCCGTCCCAAACTCAGAGAACAAGCATGGAGAGGCAGGCATGAACGACGAGGCACGGACGCTCCGCTCCAGCTCGTGGCGGGCCGTCGGCATTCTGGCCGCGGCGCTCACCGTGAGCGTCAGCCCGGTCCTGGCCCAGGACCGCACCGTGGCGGACGACGAGTGGTGTGAGGGGCACGACCGGCAGGAGGGTGTGTCGGTCTGTGAGGTGCGCGAGTGGACGTTGAGCGCACCCGGTGAGCTGTCGGTCGACGCAAGCCCGAACGGAGGGATCTCGGTCGAGGCGTGGGACCGCGGACAGATGCAGGTGCGGGCCAAGGTGCACGCCTGGGCGGAGACGGAAGCGGACGCCCGGGACATGGTCGAGAGGATCGACGTGAAGGCCGGGTCATCCGTCTCGGCCAAAGGGCCGAAGGCGGACCGGCACCACGGCTGGGCCGTGAGCTACAGGATCCTGGTACCGCGGGACACGGACCTGGACCTGTCGAGCACGAACGGCGGCATCGCGATTGGGGGAATCAGAGGCGAGCTGCGCTTCCGGACCACGAACGGCGGGATCGACCTTCAGGACGTGGCCGGCGATGTCGAGGGGCGCACGACGAACGGCGGCGTCCACGTCGCACTGTCGGGTCCTACCTGGGATGGAAAGGGCATGTCAGTGCAGACGACGAACGGCGGGGTCCGGATGTCGCTGCCGAGCGACTATTCCGCTCATCTGGAGGCCGGGACCACCAACGGTGGCCTGACCATCGACTTTCCGGTCACGGTGCAGGGGAAGATCGACCGGAAGCTGTCCGTCGATCTAGGTCACGGCGGTCCCCCGGTGAGGATCACGACCACCAACGGTGGGGTCCGTATCACCGAAGACTGACGGGCGTGGCGAAATGCCCGCAGGCTGACCAGAAAGCCCTACGGGACGGATCGTCCGGCATATGCAATGCCAGCGGCTCCCCGGTCGGATCGACGAGACCTGTCGACCGGGGGGCGCTTCCCGTCCGGCTCCATAACTTCATGATAGTGAAGCAGTTGTACTGCAGTGGGTTGACTTGACCGGGTTTCCCTCCGCCCTGTTGCCGCCCCCTCGGCCGCTCGGACTCGCCCCTGGCTCCCGCCTTGCACCTCCGATGGGCCGAGGCCGGGAGCGGCGCTACTCGGGCCGCACGCGGGAGCACTTATAAGAGAAAAGAGCCGGTCAGTGCCCCGGAAGCGCCCTCCCGGTACTCACCACTACCGCCGCCTCGTGTAGATCATCACGAATCGCATCCGGGCCACCAGCAGGCAGTCCTCGCACTCGTCCGCCAGGTCCTCGGGCTGAATCGGATCCGCACAGACCTCGTATCCCAGGCTGGCGTAGAGCTCCATCGCTTCCTCGGCCCGGTTCCCGTCCGCGACGAAGCGTCTCTCCCAGCCCGCGGCGAGTCGTTCCGGGTCGCCCTCCAACTGCGCCTCCGTGAACGCGCGCCGGGCTTCCTCCTCGACCAGCCGTCCCAGCCGCCGCGGGTCCGGCGCGTCCGCCCGCTTCTCAGGCAACCGAGGCCTCGGGCGTCAGGCCGCCATCATCCGCCGCTGTGATCTTCTCGAGCCGTCTGCGTCCGAGGAGTGCAGCTCCGAGGGCCGTCGTGAACTGCACGAGATCGCCCTCCGGCACGTTTACCGCGGCCTGCAACTGCTCGCGGATCACGCCGATCATCTTCTCGAAGCGCATGATGCCTCCGACGACCGTGAATTCCGGCTCCATCTTCACCCGTTTCATGAGTTGCACGGAACGGCCGACGAGCGAGATGACGGCGCCGTGCATGATGTCTGCAGGAGCAGTTCCCTGCGACAGGTGGTTGATCACCTCTGATTCGGCGAATACGGCGCACACGCCGGAGATCGCCACGGCTTCCTTGGACGTTGCCACCAGCGGACCGATTTCCTCGGTGCCGTAGCCCATGTACCGCGCCGTCTTTTCGAGGAACGCTCCGGTGCCGGCAGCGCACTTGTCGTTCAGGCGGAACGATCTCACCCTGGCTCGATCGTCGAGACGACTGGCCTTCATGGTCTGACCGCCGATGTCCAGCACCGTCCGCGTGCCCGGAAACAGGAACGATGCGCCGCGTGCGGCTGCCGTGAGGTCGGTCACCTGCACGTCGCCCAGTCCCGCCTGGTGGCGGCCGAAACCGGTGGCGACCACGTAATCGACGTCGTCCGTGGACAGACCCGCCGCGGCGACGGCCGTGTGCTGCGCTCGCTCCGCCACCTCTGCGAGCTTGAAGCCGGTCGGCTCCATGGCTCGGCCGACGATGCGGCGATCCTCCGACAGGACCACGGCCTTGGTATACGTGGAGCCCACGTCGATGCCGACCGTATAGCTCATTGTTCCCACCTCTCCCCCGCCGGGACGCGGCTCGCGAGGATATGATCGAGTCCGAACAGCGCGGCTCCCAGAGCGCCCATGAAGTGGGACTCCTCGCTCACGTTGACTCTCAGTCCGAGCTGCTCGTTCAGCGTCTCGATCATGGCCACGTTCCGGGCGACTCCGCCGGTGAAGGTCACCTCGTCGTGAATCCCTACCCGCCGGAGAAGGCCCGCGGAACGTCGCGCGATGGACTTGTGCACTCCGAGGAGGATGTCCTCGATCTTCTTTCCCTTGCCGAGCCACGACAGTATCTCGGTCTCTGCGAACACGGTGCACGTGGTGCTGATCTTGACCGGCCGTTGTCCCCGCAGGGCCGTCGGCCCGAGCTCCTCGAGCGGGATGTCCAGGGCGCTGGAGGCGGCTCCCAGGAAGCGTCCGGTGCCGGCAGCGCACTTGTCGTTCATGCAGAAGTCGAGGATCTCTCCATCGGGAGACACACTGATCGCCTTGGTGTCCTGTCCGCCCATGTCGACGACGGTACGCGTCGCCGGGAACATCTGCACGGCGCCACGGCCGTGGCAGCTGATCTCCGTAACCTGCGTATTGCCGAAGGTGACCTTGTAACGGCCGTAGCCCGTTCCGACCACGTACTCGACCTCCTCTTCACGGATGCCGCCGGCTCGGAGGGCCTCTTCGAACGCGGACACGGCGGCGCGCATCACATTGGCGCCCGTGTCCGTCAGGGCTCGGGCGACGATGTTCCGATCCTCGTTGATGACGACTGCCTTGGTCTGCGTGGATCCGACGTCCACGCCGGCTGCATAAGCCATGACCTTCTCCCTGTCGAGCGGGTGAGAGCTATCCGATCGCCGCCCTCTGGCGGCGGGAAGCGAGGCCTTCGAAGAAGGCGTCAACACGGTTCTTGAGCTGAGCCTCCGAAACAACCCGCCGGTCCATCATGTCCGACTCGATGAACAGCGTGGCCACGTCTCGAGACTCCATCAGGTCGCGGCGACTGTCGGCCAGACCCGTCGACACGGTGCGGCAACTCTTGATCGGGTGATACACGACACCATCAGCTTCGTAGTCCGATACCATGTCGGAGAGGATCCGGGTCTGGAAGAACATGCTGTCCATCGCGTCACGCACGCTCACCAGCAGGCCTTCCGCCAGGCTGTCGAGAGGATGCTCCAGGTCGTACTGGAATCCGAGGTTGGATCCTCCCGAGGCGAACCACAGGTAGGTCGAATTGACGAACGTGCCGCCCGGCTCGGTGAACATCTCGTTGAACCGCCGGAACAGCGGATAGCAGGGGACGCCCACGAAGATCAGCCGGTACAGTTCCTCGGAGAGCGTTCCCAGGCCGGCCGAGGCCTTGTACTCCATCTCCTCGGCCAGCTCGTCGAAGTACCTCGCGCCCTGCTCCGTGCCCCGCAGCGCGTTGGCGACGCCCAGGTAGATCGTCCCGTCGGTCAGAGCGTTGAACGCCGCGGGCCGGCTTCGATTCAGCTCCAGCACTCTCTGCCAGCCGAGGCTCATGCGGTTGGCGTAGCGCATGTTCTCGCGCAATCGATCGATATCGAACTCGACGCCGCTCACCTTCTCGCACAACTCGATCAGCTCCAACAGCTGCGCGGCGACGTACTTCCGATCGTTCTCGAACGAGGGATCGCCCGGCCAGGTCTGACCTCCAGCTTCACGGGTCCCCGGGACATCCAGCGTAAAGGTGGGCGTTCCGTACATCCGCTCCCAGATCTCAGCCCACTTGATGTAGGTGTTGCACGCGTTGGTGTTCACGGCGATCGCGGGGCGCGGGACCCGGCCCATCGGGTGGTCGCCCCGGCGAAGCTGGACCGCGACGTCGGCCTTGACGTAACCGCAAATGTCAGGGGAGTAGCCGTAGTCCTCGGCCTCGTCGAGGTACTCGTGCGCGACGCGACGCACGGCCGTCTGGAGCGAGTTGATCTCCGGAAACACGATCGGGAAGTCGAACGTACGGAGGAGTTCCGCCAGGCTTCCCATGACGAACACGTAAGCGGCCCCCCGCTCTTCGGCAGCCGCCCTGCCGAGCTCCTCGAACCACTCACGGAACAGGTCGGCGCCCTCCCGGTTTCCCCGCCCGACGATCGTCTCCGCAAATCCTGATGAACTCATCTCAGCCACCGTTTCAGTCGAACAGGATGTTCTCGAGGAAGGTCTCGAGCTGGATCTCGAGACCGTCGAAGCCCGTCATGTTCTCCTCGAACTCGCTCACGAAATACGGAATGTCCTCGCGCTCCATGGTCTGGATGTAGGCGACCTGCTCTTCCAGCCCCGGCTCGCACATCTTGGCCGCCGTGATGATCGCTGCCTTTGCATCCGACTCCCGAATGCGCTCGAGGAGCATCTTCTCCTTCGGCTTGCGGAGATCGTGCTGGACCGGACTGTAGGACGAGCTTTCCAGGTAGGCCGTCGCCAGGTTGAGCAACGGATCTCCGGCCGTCGGAACGTCCTCCAGAATCCACCGAAGCCCGATTAGCAGGTCGTCGTCGACGACGTAGCACGACCGGCCGATGGAGCGGATCAGGTCCAGCGGGGGCTGCTCGCAGAAGCCGCCCTCGTACACGACCCGGATCTTGTCCTGCCGCCGGGCCGGCCGGTCGACGATTTCCGGAAGCACGGCCCGGAGAAGCGCGTTGTGCTCCTCGCGCCGGATCATCCCGCCCACCGCCACAAGCACGTAGGCCTCGTCGGCCGATATCGTCCACGGCGTCTCCCGCTTGATCGCGTAGAGGTCCCGGAGCAGTCTCCGGTTCTCGTTGTAGACCGCCAGGGAGTCGCGGAGGTCATCATCGGATACGCGGACTCCGGCCACCTCCTCGATCTTCCGCCGCAGGCGGTCGTATTCGTCACGCAGGTAGGCGGCCGCGTGCGGCGAATTCGCGTTCTGCGGCAGGTACAGGATCTGGCAGGGGTAATCGAAGTTGCGCCCGAAGATCGCGGCGAGGTTGCGGGCGGCATCACAGATCGGGTGCGTGACGAACATGTCCAGCTCTACCCTGCCGCTGAGCGCGATCTCGAGCGACGTCTTGAGGATCGAGCACAGATACGACCCGAACCGTGAGTCCGCGTGGACGGCATCCACCGGAGCTCCCCTCACTTTGTAGGGCAGCAGTCCGGCTGCGTGCGCGATCTCCTCCGGAAAGTAGACCTGGAAGTGTCCGAGGACCCGGCCGCCGGTCTGCCGCCAGCGGCTGACCGTCGGGTATTCCTCGTCTTCGAGGAGCTCACGGCACTCGTACAGCACGCCGTCGAGCGGCTTACCGCGCCACTCGGGGAACAGGTCGATTCCACCGGTGGGCGGGTTCATCGGTGCCTCCACTCCGGTCGCCGTTTCTCGATGAAAGCCTGCAGCCCTTCCCGCGCATCCTCCGTCTCCATCAGCTCGTCCACGTACAGCGCCCCCGCGCGGTCGAGCGCACGCCTCAGAGGCCCGGGCTCGCCGGCCAGCATCCGCTTCCCGATACGGAGCGCGGCGGCGCTGTGCCGGGTCATCTTCCGCGCGATCTCGGTGGTCGCCTCGCCCAGCTCCGCCTCGGGCACGACTCGCCGCACCAGACCGATTCGCTCCGCCTCTTCGGCGGCGAACGCGTCGCCTCCGAGCACGATCTCCGCCGCCAGGCCGTGCGGCAGGCGGAGGGGCAGCATGGCGCACGCGGCCGGAGGGAGGACGCCGAGCAGTATCTCCGGCTGTCCGAAGCTGGCCCCCTCGGCCGCCACGATGATGTCGGCCGCCATCGCCAGCTCGAAACCACCGCCCAGACAACGTCCCTGGACCGCGGCGATCACCGGAAGGGGGAAGCTCGCCAGGTCATCCACCGTCTCAGTGAACTCCGGGATCAGCTCCCGGTATTCCGGCGGAAGGTGCTCGCCCACGTCGGCGCCGGCCGAGAAGTGCTTGCCCTCCGCCCGGAGGATGAGAACCCGGAGAGTCGGTTCCTGAGCCAGGCGAGCGAGCTCCCGCCGCAGTCCGGCCATCACCTCACGCGTGAGGATGTTCAGCGGCGGGTGGTCGAGGACGACCTTGCCGAGCCCGTCATCCATCGAAGCGTGAACGCTCATGTCCTCTCCCGGCGATTGCCGTCAGATGTACTGGCCGCCATCGACCTTGATGATCTCGCCCGTGATGTGGCGGGCCCGGTCCGAACACAGAAACGCCACGAGGTCCGCGCAGTCGTCCGGTTCCGCGATGCGCCCGAGAGCGGACTCCTCGATCGCCCCCTCCATGACCTCCCGCGGAAGGCCTTCCGTCATCTCCGTCCGCACCATGCCGGGCGCCACGGCATTGACGTTCACGTCGTATCTGCCGAGTTCGCGGGCGAGGGCCTTGGTCAGGGCGATCTCTCCACCCTTCGACGCACTGTAGTTGGTCTGCCCGAACTTCCCCCGCAGGCCGTTCACGGAGGATACGAGGACGATCGTCCCCCTCTTGCGCTCCCTAAAGACTCTCGCTACCGACCTGCAGTAGTTGAAACATCCCTTGAGGTTGACATCTATCACTTCATCCCAATTCTCCTCCGACATCTTCCAGATCACACCATCCCGATTGATCCCGGCGTTGCACACCAGGATGTCGAGCCGTCCGAACGCGGAGAGAGCCGAGCCGACCGCGTCGCCGGCGGCGGCGAAGTCGCGGACGTCGGCCTCGATCGCCAGTCCGGCCCGGCCCGCCGCCTCGACCTGTGCCACGACCTCGTGCGCCTGCCGGTCCACGAGGCGGTCGACGATCGCCACGTCGCAGCCTTCTTCGGCGAGCCGCCGCGCGATGGCCGCTCCGATCCCGGACCGACCCCCGGTGACGATCGCCGCCTTGCCCTCGAGTCCCAGTTCCACCTCACGCCCTCCCGGTCACTCGGAGCCGCGGTACTGGGGCGAAACGGCCCGGAGGAGATCGTCGTCCCACGGGTGTCCCTTCGCCAGGAGCTGCCGCAGGAGGATGAAGTCGACCTCGCGGTTTCCTTTCGGGCCCTCGTTGAACGCGCGGAACCCAGCGCGTCCCTCGGTCATCATGTTCAGCGCCAGCCACTCACGGTTCGTGACGCTGGTGTTGTCCCAGTGCCACTGCTTGTGCTTGCGGAGACTGTTCACGGTCTTGGAGGTGCAGTCCGGCATCAGCATCAGGAGGCGGGTGCAAAGGGCCTCGACCGCTTCGTCCAGTTTCGACAGGTCGGTCACGGCGTTCCGCAGAACGCCTTTCGCTTCTTCCCTTTCGGCCCCCGTGAGGAAGTCCCCGAACACCAGGTTGCCGAACGGGTCCAGCATGCGGCCGGTGACGACCATCGGGTTCGGGATCCAGTCGCCGTCCAGCTTCAGCACGGGAACGACCTGATTGATCAGGCCATAGAACAGGGCCTTGTGGGCGCTCCACATCTCGCACAACACGCCGCTTTCGATCGCTCGCGCGAACCCGACGTAGAGAGGCAGGAAGTCGGTCGATCCGCCGTCCGGTGCCGATCCGTGACGGGGCCCGGCCTGCCCGAACACCGCGGTGTCGACGGCGACGCTGAAGTCGCAAGCCATCCCGATCTCCTGCCCACCGGCGATCCGCATTCCGTTGACCCGGTTGATCACCGGCTTGTCGCACCTGAGTATCGAATCGATCATGTCGTTGAACAGGCGCATGTACTGCTTGTATTCCTGCGGATTTCCAGCGTAATACTCGGCGTACTCCTTCGTATTGCCCCCGGTGCAGAAGGCACGATCCCCCACCGCGGTGAACACGCAGCACACCACGCCCCGATCCATGCTCGCCTGCCGGAAGGCCAGGATCACCTCCTTCGCGGCATCGGTCGTGTAGCTGTTGTGCTGATCCGGGTTGTCGAGGATGATCCAGGCGTTGTTCAGTCCATCCACCGGGCGGCCCGCCGGATCGACGGCGGGGCGAAGCTCGTATCGGATGTGCTGGAAGTCGACGGCGGGTACGAGCGTATGGCTCTTGAGCATCGATCTGGTCTCCTCAGGTTTCCCAGTCGGGAACGAGGATCGCTCGCTCCCGGATGCCATGGTCGGCCACCTGTGCCAGTACCTCCGGTCCCTGGCTCATGGGGAAGCTCCGCACGAAGGGCTTGAGCGCGATCCGGCCTTCCGTCACCAGGCTGAGCGCGGCGGGATAGAGCTCGGGCAGGCAACCCCACGTTCCCTGGGCCGTGGCATCGAAGGCCATCAGGTTGCTCAGGCGCAACTCCGTCTTCGCCAGCGTGAAGCCCACGACCATCAGGGTAGAGGCGTGGTTGATCAGGCCGAACGCCGTTTCCTGTCCGCCCGGGTGGCCCGAGCACTCGAACACCTTTCGTCCGTGAGGCGGACAGCCCCACTCGGCCTCCCGAGCCGCGACCTCCTTGCGAAGGGAGCGAAACTCCAGCTCGCCGGAATTGAGAGTCAGCCGCGGACCGTGATCGGCGATCGCGCGGAGCCGTCCATCGTCCACATCGACCGCGATGACGTGCGCGCCGAGCGCGGCGGCGATCTGGGCGCAGAATCCACCGACCCCACCGACCCCCACGACGACCGCCAGGTCGCCGGCCGCCAGGCCGCTTCGCACGATCGCCTGGTAAGGTGTCGTCACGGCGTCGGCCAGGACCGCGACCTCGGCGAGACCACAGTCCCCGGTGTCCTCGGCTGCACACAGGCCCCTGCCGGGGACCGTCAGGTACTGCGCGAATCCGCCGTCGAGATCGTTTCCCGGCATGATCTGGTTCCGACAGGCGTTGCCGCGGCCTCGGACGCAGAGGTCGCATTCCCCGCAGGGGATCATCGCGGGGACGATCACCGGGCGGCCTTCCAGGTGGGCGTAGCGCGAGCCAGCTTCCGTCACCGTGCCGCTCACCTCGTGGCCGAGGGTGAGCGGCAGTTCCTTCCTGGTAGGCACCCCGTCCACCCAGAACCCGATGTCGGTGTGGCACACACCGCAGCCGGCCACCCGGATAGTGACCTCGTCCGGAGTGGGCTCGACTACGGGAACGTCGTGGATCTCCAGCGGGGCTCCCACCTCGACCATCCGAATCGCCTTCATGCCTCTCCTCTCGATTCGCTCACCGGGCGACCAGTCCTCCCACCAGGTGATCGGCGAAGCCGGCTCCGATCTCCGCGGCGTGCAGGGATCCCTCCGGACGGTACCAGCGTGCGATCCAGTTGATCGCTCCGAGGATCGCGAACACGGCGACCTTCGAGTTGACGGGCCGGAACTCTCCGTCGCTCGTCCCGTCCTCGATCGTGCGGCGCAGTTCCCGCTCGTAACGGTCCCGCGCCGAGATCACTTCCTGCTGGTGCTCCTCGGACAGTGCGGTCACTTCGAACGCCAGGGGGGAGCCGTCGAGCGTGTCCGTCATGACCCGGACGTGTTCCCGGATGAGGAAGGACAGGCGCTCGGCGGAACAGTCGAGTCCGCGCGCCTCCTCCATCAGCCGGTCGAGCTCGGCCAGCGACCGCTGGTGGCACTCGTAGAGGATGGATTCCTTGTCCGGGAAGTAGTGGTACAGGGCCGTGCTTCTCACCCCGAGATGGCGGGCGATGTCCTCCAGGGTAGTGGCGTGGTAGCCGTTGCGACGGAACGCCTGCAGGGCGGCGTGCAGGATCTCATCGCGCCGCTTCCGACGCTTCTCACGCACGTACGGCGATGGGCTGTTCGTGTCAGATGGCACGGGCATCGACGCGCTCCGTCAGGATGAAACGTCGAACATCTATTCAAAATTTTAGTAGACAGTCAATTCTCAGGCAAGGGCCGGCGGCCGGCAGGGAGCGGCACGCGGTCCGGGCCGGAGTCAGTCCTTGTCGGAGAGCAGCAGGCCGAGTGCGATCGCGTTGAGGCGGGCCCGGGCGCTTTCGGCCCGGGACGGTATGAGAACCGGAGCTGCGCCCCCGACGACCACGTGGCCGGGATCCTGGTGTGTCCAGTACTGGACGGCCTTCGCCGTGATGTTGGCGGCCTCGAGCGTCGGGAAGACGAGTATGTCCGCCCGGCCCGCGACCGGCGAGGCGTATTCCTTCAGGTCGGCGGCCTCGGCCGACACCGCGAGGTCCAGCGCGAGGGGTCCATCCACGACGCAGTCGCGGAACTCGCCCGCCTCGCCCATCGCCGCGAGCTTCGCGGCGTCCAGGCTGCCCTGAATACCAGGCGTCGGCTTCTCCGTGCCGGAGAGGACGGCCACGAGGGGCCGCTCGACGCCCATTCGGTGAAACACCCGGACCGCGTTGCGGATGATCTCTGCTTTCTGTCTCAGGTCCGGTGCAGGGTTGACACCCCCGTCGGTGATTCCCACCAGGCGGGTCGGTCCCGGGCCGGAGTATTCGATCACGAACACGTCGCTGAGCAACCCGCCGGTCCGCAGACCCGCCTCGCGGTCGAGCACGGCGCGAATCAGGACGGCCGTGGGAACCGCCCCCTTCAGCAACATGTCCGCCTCCCCGCCGCGCACGAGAGAGACAGCGGCCTCGGCGGCTTCCCGCTCGCCCGTGCGGTGCACGATCCGGAGTCCTGCGGTGGACAGGCCCAACGACTCGACTCGTCGCCGGATCTCGGTTTCGTCTCCCACCAGCACGGCGTCGGCCCAGCGGAGACGAACCGCTTCGGCTACCGCCCGGAGGGTGGGATCGGCCTCCGCGGCGGCCACGGCGATCGTCCTCGCCGACCGGCTCGAGGCATGCGCGCGCAGCTCGGCCAGGGATCGGATCATCGCATTGTCACTCCGCCTCGACGAAGCACTGGCCGGCGCGGAACGCGTTCAGGTTGAGGTCACGGTGCTCCGGGCGGAACGCTGCCTCGATCGTCCGCACCCAGGCCTCGATCGGGATCTCCGGGGCGAATGCCGAGAAAGCGCCTGCCATCACGACGTTGGCCGCCTTCTCGTTTCCGAGGCCTCTCGCCATCTCCAACGCGGGGACGATCACGACGGTGTCGACCGCGTTTTCGCATATCCCGCGCACTCCCTCCGGATACGGAGCTCTCTCGCGGCCGACCGGCGCCGGCGTGATGCGCTGCTCGTTGATCAGCAGGACCCCGTCCGGCTTGAGCTGCGGAAGAGCGCGCAGTCCCTCGAGAAGCTCCAGGGAGATCACCACGTCCGCCGTCCCGGCGAGAATTACGGGGGAGCGCACCCGGTTGCCGTACCGGACCTGACTGACCACGCTTCCACCGCGCTGCGACATGCCGTGAATCTCGCTCTTGCGGACATCGAATCCGGATGTGAGAGCCGCTTCGGCGAGGATCCCGCTCAACGTGAGCACACCGTGGCCACCGACGCCGGTCAGGTAGATGCTCCTCATACCGGCACCGGCTCGCGTCGGATCGAGTCCACCTTGAGACCGCAGAACGGGCAGATCTGGGCGCACAGGCCACAGCCCGTGCAGACGGTCGGATCGATCACCGATCGGCCGTCTCTCTCATCGATTGCGGGGCACCCGAGCTCCAGGCAGGCTCCACAGCCCGGGCAGTCGATCTCCATCTCCGCCGGCTGGCCGAGGGGCGTCCGCTCGACCAGGCGACAGGGTGCCCGACAGATGATCACGGACGGCTCGTCGGCCGCCAGCTCCTCGTTGAGCGCGGATTCCAGACGGTCCAGGTCGTAGGGGTCCATCTCACGCACCCGCCGCACGCCGATCGCACGGCAGAGGGCGGCGAAGTCCAGCCTGTGGGTTTTCTCTCCCGACGCCGTCACTCCGGTGCCGGGATGATCCTGGTGTCCCGTCATCGCGGTGGTGCCGTTGTCCAGGATCAGCACGGTGCCCGTCCCGCCGTTGTACACCAAATTGATGAGCCCGGTGATTCCGGAGTGGACGAAGGTCGAGTCACCGATGACCGCCACGACGCGCCGCTCGTCCTTCGCTTCGCGCAGCGCGATTTCCATCCCCTGCGCCATTCCGACGCTGGCTCCCATGCACATGCAGGTGTCCATGGCGAGCAGTGGGGGCAGCGTGCCCAGCGTGTAACAGCCGATGTCTCCCGTCACCACCAGACCCATCTTCGCCAGGGTGTAGAACGCCGCCCGGTGTCCGCAGCCGGCGCACAGCACCGGCGGGCGCAGCGGAAGGCCGGGGTCCGGCGGCGCGATACTCGGGCGGATCCTGGCAACGCCCAGTCCGGCCGCTACCCTGTCCGGGTCCAGCTCGCCCGTTACCGGGAACACCTCCTTGCCCACGGCGCTCAGCCCCAGGGAGCGGATCTCGCCCTCCAGGAACGGGTCCAGCTCCTCCACCACGTACAGGGCTTCGACCCCGGCCGCGAACTCGCGGACGAGCTCCGAGGGGAGTGGATACGTCAGCCCCAGCTTCAGCACCGAGGCATCGGGGGCCACCTCCCGCACGTACTGGTAGGCCACGCCGCTGGTGACGATGCCGATCCTCCGGTCGCCCCATTCGACCCGGTTGAGTTCACGGGCGGATTCTCCGAGCTGGACGAGCCGGAGGAGCCGCCTCTCGACGGCCGTGTGTCGGCGCCGGGCGTGTGCCGGAAGGAGCACGTTCTTCGACATGTCCCTCCGGTAGCGCCGGATCGGCTCCGGGTCCTCCTGATCCTCCTCGACGACGACCGGCGACATCGAGTGACAGATGCGTGTCGTCACCCGCAGCATCACGGGCGTGTCCAGCTGTTCGGAGATCTCGAACGCGAGGCGCGTGAAGTCTCTGGCCTCCTGGCTGTCGGATGGCTCGAGCACGGGGATCTTCGCGGCTCTCGCGAGGTGCCGGTTGTCCTGCTCGTTCTGTGAGGAGTGCATGCCCGGATCATCGGCCGACACGAGGACGAGGCCGCCGTTGACTCCCGAGTAGGACGAGCTGAACAGGGGATCGGCTGCCACGTTGACGCCCACGTGCTTCATCGACACGAGTGCCCGCCCGCCACCGAGCGCCACCCCGGCGGCCACTTCGTAGGCGACCTTCTCGTTCGGCGCCCACTGGACCCGGATGCCGCCCTGCCGGGCGATCGTCTCGAGTATCTCCGTGGAGGGTGTACCGGGGTACGCGGACGCGAACAGCACCCCGGCTTCCCTCGCGCCCTGCGCGATCGCCTCGTTGCCCGACAGCAGCTTGCGCATTTTTCTATCCCGTACCGACCCTGCATCGGGTCGTTCGATCAGTACTCGAGAACCGGCTCGTCGCCGCGCAGCGCATGGAGCGCTCCGGCCGCGAGGGCCGACATCTCCTCCCCTTCGATCACGTGCACGGGGGCAATGAACTCCACCCGCTTCGTGATCCACCGGACCAGGAGGTCAGAGCGCGAGAGACCTCCTGTGAGGAGGACGCCGTCCACGGATCCATCCAGCACGGTGGCCATCGCTCCGATCTCTTTCGCCACCTGGTAGGCCATCGCTTCGTACACGGAGCGGGCCCGGTCGTCACCGGAAGCGATCCGCGCCTCGACCTCGCGAGCATCCGATGTGCCCAGGTAGCTCTGCAGCCCGCCCCGCCGGACCGTGAGCTCCTCCAGCTCCGGTCGGGAGAGACCGCTCTCGAACACGAAGTCGAGACATTCCTGCAGCGGCAGGCCGCCGGTTCGCTGCGGCGAGAAGGGCCCCTCGCTGTTCGCGTTGTTCGCGTCCACGATCCGCCCCCGCATCACGGGACAGACCGAGATCCCTCCGCCCAGGTGCGCGACCACGACGTTCACGTCGTCGACGGCCACGCCACGTCTCCCGGCGAAGCGCCGTGCACAGGCATGCACGCTCAGGGCGTGCGACAGGGGCCGCCTCGGAACGCCGTCGAGACCGGAGTAAGTCGCGAGCTCCTCCGACTCGTCCACCGACACCGGATCGACGACGAACGCAGGGATCCCGGACAGGTCCGCTACCGCGGCCGCGAGCGCGCACCCGAGGTTCGACGGATGTGAGCCCTGGACGCCGGCCCGCGCGTCCTCGAGCATCGCCTTCGAGACCGCGTAGGTTCCGCCCGCAACCGGCCGCAGGAGTCCCCCCCTGCCGACCACGGAATCGAGGGATCCGGGGTCGACGCCGTTGCGCGCGAGGAAGTCCCGCACCGCCGCCCCACGCAACGCGAGCTGCTCCTCGAACTCCGTGCACTCGTCGATTTCCTCCGCTCGGTGGGCCGTCTCTTCCTGCATGACCAGGGCTTCGCCGCGGAAGAGCGCGATCCGGGTCGAGGTTGAGCCCGGGTTGATCACCAGGATCAGTGGATCGCCGGCTTTCACGAGGAACAGTCCGCGGTGACCGCGCCGGCGGTGAGCTGGCGATGCATGGCCTCCGCCGCCCGCATCCCGTGCTGCACGGCCGTCACGACGAGAGCGGGGCCGAGGACGGCGTCTCCTCCCGCGTACAGGCCTTCCCGGGAAGTGGCGCCCGACCTCGGATCTGTCTCGATGAGGGCCCGATCGTCCACCTCCAGACCGGGGATTCCGTGCACTGTGTCCCCGTCCGGCAGGTATCCGAGGGCCAGGATGACCGTGTCTACCTCCACCCGGAAAGCGGTCCCGGCCACCTTCACGGGCCGCCGACGGCCCGAGGAATCGGGTTCGCCCAGGCGCATCCGCACGCACTCCATCGCCGTGACACGACCGTCCGGGCCGGGCAGCAGACGGGTGGGCTGCACGAGCCACTCGAAGCGCGCTCCTTCCTGCCGGGCCAGGTCTCGGTCCCGCTCGTTGCCCGGCATTTCCCGTTCCGTGCGCCGGTACCAGCAGGTCACTTCCTCGGCGCCGAGCCGCAGCGCGGTGCGGACGCAGTCCATGGCCGTGTCGCCTCCGCCGACCACCGCTGCTCGCCGTCCGACGGACACCCCCGGCCGCAGCGCGTCCGGCCGGAGGACCCTCTCGACGTTCGCCCCCACGAGGAAGGGCGTCGCCTGGTAGACCCCCGGCAGGTCGACTCCCTCGATCTGCGCGTCGCGCTGCACCCCGGCTCCGATTCCCAGGAACACCGCTTCACAGCCATCGTCGAACAGCTGCTCCACCGTGACGTCCCGACCGACGCGAGTGCTGGGGACGAAACGGACGCCCAGCGTCTCGAGCCTCGCCGCACGCTCGTCGACCAGTCGGTGCGACATCTTGAACGTCGGGATTCCGTACCGGAGTATTCCTCCGGGTGCGGGCCACGCGTCGTACACCGTGACGGCGTGTCCTCGCACGGCCAGCTTCTCGGCTACCGTGAGGCCGGCCGGTCCCGCACCGACGACTGCGGCCCGGCGACCCGTCGGTGCCGTCAGCTCGGGGAAGGGTTCCGGGGCCCGGTCGGCGACGAACGCCTCCAACCGACCGATCGCGACCGGCGGCCGACCCTGCCTGGCGTATACACAGGCGCCTTCGCACAGCTCGGACTGCGGACATACGCGACCGCACACCTCGGGCATCGTGTTCGTGGACCGGAACACGGAAGCCGCGGCTTCAATGTCCCGGTGTTCCAGGAGCCACAGCGCATACGGGATGTCGTTGCCCAGGGGGCACGCCCTGACGCAGGGCGCGGCCGGGCACTGGATGCACCGCTCGGCCTCTGCCCGGGCGGCTTCGAGATCCCACGGCTCGCAGGCCTCGCCGAAGTCTCGAATCCGGACCTCCGGGTCGCGGATCGGGAGCCGTGTCGCGGGGAGCGCCAGGCGGCCTTTCCGATCGACCGCCTTCGAGTTCGGCCTCTCGATCATCCCGGCTCCGTCGGCTCTGGCACGCGCCAAACCGTATCGATCACCGTTCCGTCGACCCACTCGACGACCGCGACGGGTTCCTCGCCCAGCTCGGGTTTCGAGGGAGGGCCCCCGACCAGACGCTCCACCTCTGTCTTGATCTCATCGATCGGACGGATCGGGAGGTCGGAGTCCTTGAGGGCCTCGATGAGGTCCAGTCGGCGGGGGTTCACCGCGATGCCTCGTTCCGTGACGATGACGTCCACCAGCTCTCCCGGGCCGGTGAGCGTCGTCACCTCGTCCACGATCACCGGGATGCGGTCGCGGAACGACGGAACGGCCAGGATGGTGCAGCCGGCGAACAGGCAATTCTGCCAGCCACCGATCCCGTGCAGGAGCATTCCGTCCGAGTGGGTGACCACGTTCGCGTTGAAGTTCACATCCACCTCGGTCGCCCCGAGCACGACGGCGTCCACCATCGACGCGAAGTTGCCCTTGCCGTGGTAGTTGTAGGACGTGAACGGTGACGTCGGTACGTGACGGGGATCGGCTCCGATCGAGCTCACCCCGGCCAGGTCGAAGGTCTGCCCGTCCAGGATGTAGTCCGTGAGGCCCTCTCTCAGCAGGTCCACCAGGTAGCTCGTCGATCCACCCCTCACGAAGCGCGCCTTCACGCCAGCGTCGATCATCATCTGCTTGATGTACTGGACGAAGGCGAGCGCGATGCCTCCGGCGCCCGCCTGGAAGGAAAAGCCGTCCCGCAGGATCCCCGAGTCACGCATGAAGCGGGCGACGTATTCCGCGATCAGCAGGCGATCGGGGCTCTTCGTGATCACCGTCGTGCCGGACACGATCTGCTCCGCGTTCCCGATCGAGCCCACTTCGACGACGAAATCCACGTTGTTTCCCTGGATCTGCCACGGAACGCAAGGGAAGGGAACCAGGTTGTCCGTCACGACGATCACGCGGTCCGCATAGATGGAGTCGGCCAGTGCGAAGCCCAGGGAGCCGCAGGCGGAGGGTCCGTGGGAGCCGTCCGCGTTTCCGAACGGGTCCGCCGTCGGGGCCGCGATCACCGCGATGTCGACGTGCACTTCGCCGTCCTGTATCGCCTGCCAGCGACCCCCGTGCGACCGGAGGACGCCCAGCCCACGCATGTGACCGTGAGAGCAGTAGGCGCCCAGGGGGCCGTTCATCGACCCTTCGATGTGATGGACGACGCCGCTCTTCATCAGGTCCACGACCGGCTCGTGGCACGGAAACGAAGCGCTCGGGAGCCACATCAGGTCCCGGGCTCCGAGGTCGGCCGCGGCGAGCAGAGCCTCCACCGCAACCCGGTCGCCGTTCCGGAGATGGTGGTGCGTCGACAGCGTCATGCCATCCCGCAGGCCGCACAGCTGCAGGGCGGTCTTGAGGTCGGCGACACGCTTGTCTCCGCTCGCCGGGTAGGTCGCCGAGGACCGGATCGGCGGGCCGTGCTTCGCACCTTCCGGCAGCGTGGCGCCGACGCCGGCATACGGCCGGGCCCTCCGTCCGTTGACGACGGAGGGCACGCGGCGCCCGGCCGCGTTGACCACCATCTCCACCCGATCCTCCACTGTCGCACTCATGAGCCCGGCTCCCCCCCGATCAGTCCGGCCCGTCGCGCCGCTTCCACGACGCGCTGTGCGCGCAGCACGACGGGAGCGTCCACCATGCGGGTGCCGAGGCTGACGACGCCGAGGCCCATCGCCTCCGCGTGCTCGAACGCCGCCACGATCTGGAGAGCTTTTTCGATCTCCGCCGTCGAGGGTTCGAACGCCTCGTGAATGGGCCGGATCTGCCTCGGATGAACGCAGCCCATTCCCTCGAAGCCGAGCCCCCGGGATCGGCGCGCCCACTCGCGCAGACCGTCTTCGTCTCCCACGTCACCGAACACGGAATCGATCGGCTGAACTCCCGCGGCCCGCGCCGCATTGACCAGACGCCCCCGGGCGTAGAGCGACTCCGCGCCTTCCAGGGTCTTCGGCACACCGAGATCGGCCGTGTAGTCCTCCAGGCCTATGGTGAGGGCCACGACGGAGGTCGATGCGGATGCGATCTCGAAGGCGTTCTCGATTCCACGGGCCGTTTCGAGTATGGGCATGATCCACACTTCCGGCTCGCCCTGGGTTTGCCCGAGGATCTCACGGATCGTGGCGTCGAGCTCCGCCACCTGGCTCGCCGTCTCGGTCTTGGGCAGGAGCACGAGGTCGGGCCTCTCCGGCGCGACCGACTCGAGGTCCGCCAGGCCGAGCGGCAGCTGGTTGATCCGCACCATCAGCTCCGCGCTCCCGAAGTCCAGGCAACGCAGCGCGTTTCGCACCACCAGGCGGGCTTCGTCCTTTCGATCGGGGTGAACGCTGTCCTCGAGGTCCAGGATTACTCCGTCCGGTCGGTGGAGCCCGGCATTCAACTGCAGCTTCGGCTGGTCCCCCGGGAGATAGAGGCGCGATCTGCGCGGGCGGTGGCGCTCCGTGTGTGGCCGACGTTCCGCGACGCGCTCCGGCCGGGCATCGCCGTCGGCCCCCGCCCGTCGGGCTGCGGCTTCGACGCGCGCCGCGATGACGTACGGCACGGCGCCCCTGTCATCGATCCTGACCCGGGCGTGCTCGATGTGAAGTCCGGAAAGCGTGGACCTGGCGGTCTCCTCTATGGAGGCCCCGTAGAGGCCGCCCACCTTCGAGGTCACCTCGACCTCGATCCCGCCGCGGTCGGCGATCTCCACCACGGCGTGCAGGTCGGACCTGACGTCATCGCCCTTCCGGCCCGCTTCGCCCGCTCTCGCTGTCGTCACCACGACCTCCTCAAACCAGCTTTCGGATGATGGCGTCGGTGATCTGGGTCGTGGTCGCCGCGCCCTTCGACAGCACGTCGGGCCCACCCGGCAGTCGGAGCATGTCGTACGCCCGGACCTCGCCTTCCGAGACCACCGCCGCGGTCGCGTTGCGCACGGCGTCCGCCCGGTCCAGCTCGCCGACGTGGTCCAGGAGCATCGCCGCCGTCAGGATCATGGCGATTGGATTGACGATAGAAGGACTCAGGTCCGCGTACTTCGGGGCCGATCCGTGCGTCGGCTCGAACACGGCGACCTCGTCACCGATGTTGGCCGAGCAGGCGAAGCCCAGCCCGCCCACCAGCCCGGCGAAAGCGTCCGACACGATGTCGCCGAACATGTTGCCGGCCACGATCACGGAGTAATCCTCCGGGTTCTTCGTGAGCCACATCATCTGGGCATCGATGTTGGTGGACCACAGCTTGATGTCCGGGAAGTCCGCGGACGCCTTCCGGGCTTCCTCCTCCATCATTCCGGACGTTTCCCGCAGCACGTTCGGCTTCTCGCAGACGGTGACCGACGGGTAGCCGTGTCGTGCCGCGTACTCGAACGCCGCCCGCGTGATCCTGGCGCAGGCCCGGCGAGTGAAGATCCGGCTCGATATCGCGAGGTCGGGTCCGGGAGTGTCGGCGAAGCGCTTGAACTTTGGGTGCGTCTCGAACGCCGCCCGCACGTCGGGCGGCGGGTCCGTCCACTCCACTCCGCCGTACAGTCCCTCGGTGTTCTGCCGGAAAATGACGGCATCGACGATCGGCTCTTCCCATCCACCCGCCGCGTTCCGGCGAATGAAGTTCAACGGGTTGCCGGGGAGGCTGCGGCACGGACGGATGGAGATGTCGAGGTTGAAACGCTGCCGGAGCCCGACGATCGGGCTGTAGTACACGAGGCCCCTGTCGCGGAGGTGCGGTGCGAGCTCGGCGCCGGCCTCGTTCTTCGGCTTGGAGGTGATCGCGCCGAACAGCCCCAGCCCGTGCCGGGCCAGCAGGTCCACCGTCCGGTCGGGCAGTGGGTTCCCTTCCGTGATCCAGAACTCCCACCCGATGTCGGCCGGGACGTAGTCCGCCTCGAATCCCACCGCGTCCAAGACGCGGATCGCCTCCGGAAGCACGATCTTACCGATCCCATCGCCGGGCATGGAAACGACCGTTCGACGAGCCATGTATGCCTCTTAGTGTTGAATTCCGGTCCCGAGCCGGGCCCGGACCTGGTTTTCGATTCCGCCGGCGACGACGAGTGCCTGGGGCACGCTCCCGAGCGGCGCGAACGAGAACACCTCGTCCGCCAGCGACAGGGTACCGGCCGAGAAATCGATGCTCAGAGCCTCCCCGGGAATCACCGTAGCCGCCGCGGCGTCCGCGAAGCGCTCCTTGAGCCGATCGACGAGCGCCGGACACTCGATGCACACGAAGCCGTTGTTGAAGGCGTTACGCAGGTAGGTCTGCGAGAAGCTGCCCGCGACGACCAGGGCGATGCCCGCGGCCTGCAAAGCCGTGGCGGCCTGCTCGCGGCTCGACCCGGTCCCGAAGTTGTAGCCGCCGACCAGCACGTCGCCCGGTCTCACCCGCGAGGCGAACTCCGGGTCGTAGTTCCGCATCACGACGGCTGCCATCTCCTCCGGCGTCATTCCCTCGCGATAGGTGAAGTCCTTACCGTAGATCCCGTCCGTGTTCAGGTTGTCCTGGGGCACGAACAGCAGCCGGCCCCGGTGGCTGGCCGTAAACCCCGGCAGGATCGAGACCTTCTCGGGCGGAATGTCTTCCGCGTCGTTCAGGCGGAAGACGTACTCGGGCGACCCGTCGAAGGACGCCCCCGGCGCCCGGATGTAGCCGGCGGCCGCGGAGGCGGCGACCACGGCCGGACTGGCCAGGTACGCTTGCGCGTCCCGGCTTCCCATCCGGCCCTTGAAATTTCGGTTCGTCGCCGAGATCCCGATCTCGCCCGGTTCGAGGAGCCCCATTCCGAGACCGATGCATGGTCCGCAGCCCGGAGGCAGAGTCCGGGCTCCCGCGGCCACGAGCCTGCCCCAGGCCCCGGAGGCCACGGCAGCCTCCTGCACTTCACGGCTGGCCGCCGCCACGTACATCTCCACCCCGGGCGCCACGGTCCGACCGTCGAGCACGGCGGCAGCGGCCTCGAGGTCCTCAAGCCGGCTGTTGACGCACGAGACCAGGTAGGCCTTCTGGATCGCCACCTTCTCGACCTCGATGTCGGCGACGGAGCGCATCACCTGGACCGAGTCCGGCCCCGACACGTGCGGCGTGACGCGCGACAGGTCGAGCTCGATGACGCCGGCGTAGCGAGCGCTGGGCTCCGGCAGCGGCGGGTCGGTCGCCCACTCCTCGAGCTCGGAGTCGCTGAACTGGTCGAAAGCTCCCTCGCGCCCCAGGGTGTCCCGCCGGCTCTTCAGGTAGGCCAGGGTGACCTCATCTACCGGGAACCAGCCGACCAGCGCCCCCCACTCCGTGGTCATGTTGGAGATCGAGAAGCGCTCGTCCATCGAGAGTCCGGAGATCCCGGATCCGTGGAACTCCACGGCCGCGTTCAATACCTCGCCCTGGTTGTAGAGGCCGCACAACGTGATGATGACGTCCTTCCCCGTGGCCCCGTCCTGCAGCTCGCCGGTGAGGAGCACCTTCACGCTTCGCGGGATCTGCCACCAGAACTCGCCGGTGGCCCAGATCGCGGCCGCATCGGTCCGGACGACCGGCGTGCCGAGCGCTCCCAGGGCTCCGTACATGTTGGAGTGCGAGTCCGATCCCACCACGAGGGCGCCAGGCACGACGAAGCCGTGCGACACCATGATCTGGTGTCCGATTCCCGTGCCGGCGGGGTAGAACCGGATCCCCTGCGCCGCCGCGAATTCCTCGATGCGACGGTACTTGCCGAGGTTGGCTTCGGACGTGTTCTGGATGTCGTGGTCCAGAACGAAGACCGGCTGGTCGGCATCCGCGACCGCCGTGGCCCCGATGGCCGCGAACTTCTGCATCACCGCCGCGGTGTTGTCGTGCGTGAGCACGTGGCGCGGTCTCAGCGATACCACGTCCCCCGCCCGCAGCGGTCTCGCCGGGCCTTCCATCATGTGGCTCCTCGCGATCCGCTCCACGATCGTCTGGCCCATCTCTACCTCCGGTGCCGCTTCGGGTTGGTCACAGGTCCTTCCGGCACAGGTCCAGGAGCTCCGTCACCGTGTCCAGTTCCTCCACCCGCCACACGGCGTCCTTCAGGCGGCGCGCCCGCTCCTTCGAAAGCACGCCCTCGGCGAGGGCGTCGAACTTCCCTTCGATTTCCGCTTCCGTGAGCGGGTTGCGCGGATCGCCCTTCGGATAGTCGAGCTCCATCTCGAGCCGCCGCCCGTCCGCCGTCTCGATCGCCACTCCGACGCGCTGCAGGGCGGGGAAGAGCCTCTCGATCTCCGGATCCGCCACGACCTCGACCTTGGACAGCTGCTCCCGAATGCGCGGGTCCATGATCCTGTCGGGCTCGAACTGCGCCGGTGTCACCTTCCGGTCGACGACCGCGGCCGCGATCACGTAGGGCAGGCTGTGGTCCGCCGTCTCCTTGGTGCGCGGATCGTACTTCGTCGGATCGGCCAGGATATCGGCGGCCCGCGCCAGGGATCGAATCCGGATCTTCACGATGTTCTCCGGCGCGAGATCGTTCTCCTCGACCAGCTGCAGGACCGCCGAAATCGGCGCATGGGTCAGCGCTTCGGTAGGGAAGTACTTCATCCCGCAGCGCTCGATGCGCCACGAATCGCCCAGCCCCTCCGTCAGGACCTCGAGCTTCCACTCGGGTCCCATGCAGTGAGCGAGCCCTTCCTTGCCGTCGATCACGTGCTCGGGCCCCGTGTAGCCCTTTTCGGCGAGCAGGGCCGCCATGACGCCGGCCTCGGTGGCCATCGGATCCACGGTGTTCTTCATCATCGTGAGCTTGCCGGCCGTGACGGCACCGAGGGTTCCGGAGTGCGATGCCGAGATTCCGATCGCGTGCTGTATCCGGTCCCACGGAAGGTCGAGCATGCGCCCGGCGACGATGGGTGACACGAAGGCGGTAAGCGTTCCGTGGTGCCAACCGCGCTCTCTGATTCCCGGAAACGCGGCCTCGCAGAGTCGCATCTCGAACTCGTGTCCGAGGACGATACCGAGCACGAGGTCCCTGCCGCCCTTGGCCTGCCTTTCGGCGCAGGCGAGGGCAGCGGGAATGATGTCCGATGGGTGGGACGGGTCCTGCTGCCAGTAGATGTCGTTGTAGTCCATCACCCTGACCATCAGGGCATTGGCCAGGGCCGCCGACACCACATCCAGCCGGGAGCCCGACCCGATCACCGTCGCGGGTCCCGGCCCGGCGATCTCCTCGAGCACCCCCAGCGCGATCTCCACGTCCTCCTGCTGGTAGCCGCCAAGGGCGCACCCGATCGTGTCCATCAAGTATCGCCGAGCCTCGTGTACGGCGCGGTCGCCTATGTCCTCGTATCGGAGCCCCGCGGCCCACCGGGACATGGTGGCGGTGATCGTCTCCGGCATCGGGGGTACCTCCTCATCAGGTTTCGCAAACACGTCGCGTGTCCCGGTCAGCCTGCCAGGTTCTTGAACGGCAGGTAGCTCATGAAGTCGGCGTGATGGACGATCGTCGCCTCGGTCGTGCGCTTCACCAGGTCGCCTTCCCCGGCGTGGGTCGCGATGATGTGACACACCGCGTCGGGAACGCCGCACTCGAGGGCCACGGCCACACCCGTGAACGGGTGACGCAGTGCCTTGCCGCGCGCGCTCTGGCGAGCCTCGCCGTTCACCTTCTCGTACTCGAGGACCTTGCCGACGTCGGCGAGGATCGCTCCGGCGATGACGGTGTCCAAGTCGATCGGCAGCGCGTGGCCCAGGAAACCCCGCATCGCCTCGGCCGATCGCCGCGCGATGTGCACGACGCAGCGCTTGTGCTGCATGAACGTGGCCGGACAGTCGGGTACGAGGAGCGTGAACGGGATCTCCTCCAGGTCCGCGGGATCGAGCGGGCTGCGCTCCAGACTGCGGCTCCACGTCTCGGTGACCGACTCCCTCAGGTCCGGGTCCTCGATCCAGTCCAGCTCCGGCCACAGCTCCTTCACCGCCTCTCGCATGGGACGACTCCGCGTCGGTGGGGGTCCGGTGCCCGCCGGAGACTCTTCCGGCGCGACCCGCTCCAAGGGGTGCACGAAGCATACCGCTCCGGTGCGGGGCGCCCGGGGGCGCCCTGCTTCCATAAGTGTCTTGTTTGTAGTGAAATACGAGTGCGAGCATAATGCTCGACAGGTGCCGGTCGGCGGGCGGAATTCGTCCGTCTCCGTGCCGCGAGGGACAATCCGTCCCACACCGGGACGGACAGCCACGGGAGCTGCGAACGGAGCTCGACATCGAGGTCGGTCAGCCGAACGAGTCGCCTGTTCAGGGGTATCAGGAAATGCGGGAGAACGCTTGCCCGGCACGTCCCCGATCAGGGAGGCGAACCATGCTCACCAGGAGAGAGATCAGGCGCGAGGAGCGACGGCTGGAGCCGATTCACGACCGGTTCAAGCGGCACTACTCGAACGCGTTGCTGCTCGGCATGCTAGCGTCCGTCGGGGTTCACTTCGCGGTGTTCAACGAGAATCCGGCCTTCGGGATCGTCGGGTTGGAGCCGGCGGACGAGGAGCTGGCAGTCGTCCACCTGCCCCCGGAGGTGCGGATCCCGCCGCCCCCGACGGCCGTGGCTCGGCCGGCGACGCCGAGGATCTCGGACGAGCCGATCAGTCAGCAGATCACTATCGCTCCCACGACGTTCGCCGAGAACCCCGTCGACCAGCTCCCGCCGCCGCCGCGGGAGAAGGCGCCGGACGTGCGCGACCATCCCGTGTACATAGCCCGTGATGTCGAGCCCAGGCTGCTGAACGGCCCGGAGATCGGCGAGCTGCTCCGGCGGACCTACCCGCCGCAACTCAGGGACGCCGGGATCGAAGGCGAGGTCCTGCTCTGGGTGTACGTGGAGTCGGACGGTTCCCCGGGCGTGTGCCAGGTGCACCAGTCCAGTGGCTACGCTCCGCTGGACCGGGTCGCCGAGGAGGTCGCGCGGAAGATGAGATTCTCGCCGGCCACCTGCCGCGACCGGCCGGTCGGGGTGTGGATCGCGCAACCGATCCAGTTCAGGGTGCGCGGCTAGCGGAAACCGGCTCACCAGCGGGCTGAACAGGCCATCCGGCGGGGGTTGGATGCCCCGTCCCGGTGAGTGCCTATATTGTCTCCCGCTCGAGCGGCATCGATCCGAACCACCTGGGAGGCGCAATGCCGGAATCTCTCGTCGGGACACTCCGATCCGGCGCTCGTCGGGCCCTTCTTCTCTTCTCCCTGTCACTTCTCGTCCTGCCGGTTCTTCCGCTCCGCGCGCCAGCCCAGGAGGTCGACCTCGAGGCCCTGGACGCGTGGATCGGCGACCTGATGGAGGACTGGCCGACGCCTGGCCTCGCGGTCGGGATCGTGCACGGAGACAGCCTCGTGTTCGCCCGCGGGTACGGCGTACGCCGGATCGGGACCGACGAACGGGTGGACGAGCATACGCTGTTCGCCGTCGCGTCGAACTCGAAGGCATTCACCGCGGGCGCGCTGGGGATGCTGGTCGAGGAGGGAACGCTCGGCTGGGACGACCGCGTCATCGATCACATGCCGGGCTTCCAGATGTGGGACCCGTGGGTCACACGCGAGATCAGGGTGACCGACCTGCTTACGCATCGAAGCGGGCTTCCCACCTTCGGAGGAGACCACCTGTGGATCGGGGCGACGAACGGCCGGGAGGAGATCATCTCGAGGATTCGGTATCTGGAGCCGGTCGGCTCGTTCCGCGCTTCGTTTCAATACCAGAACCTGATGTTCCTAGTGGCCGGAGAGCTGATTCCGGCCACTTCGGAGCTGTCGTGGGACGAGATGATCGCGACCCGGATCTTCCAGCCCCTGGGCATGAACGAGAGCAACACGTCGGTGCGCGACCTGGCGGGACTGGAGAACGTCGCCGCTCCGCACGAGGTCGTTCAGGGCGAGCTCCGGGCGGTCGACTACGACGACGTGGACGGAGTCGCTCCCGCCGCGGGGATCAACTCGAACGTGGTCGACATGGCCCGCTGGATGCGGACCAACCTGCGGCAAGGTGAGTTCGAGGGCCGCCGGGTGTTCGCGGTGCGGACGGCGCGGGAGATGCAGCGCATTCAATACCCGCTCGGCGTCTCGGAGTGGGCGGCCGAGAACCTCGGCCGGCGGTTCAACGGCTATGGCTTCGGCTGGTTCGTCTCGGACTACGAGGGCCGCAAGGTGGTGAGCCACTCTGGAGGCCTGACGGGCATGATATCACTCCAGACGCTCGTGCCGGAGGAGGACCTCGGGGTCATCGTCCTCACGAACTATGCGCCGGACGCGCCCACCCAGGCGATCACGTACCGCATCCTCGACATGTACCTGGGCGAGCCGCAGCGTGACTGGAACCAGATCTACCTGGGATTCCGCCGCCAGGGAGAGGAACGCGCCCGACAGGAAGAGGAGAGGCTTCAGGAGTTACGGGTCGAGGGCACCGAGCCCTCGCTTCCGCTGGAAGCCTACACCGGGACCTACACGGAGCCCCTGTCAGGCGACGCCCGGGTGCGGCTCGAAGATGACCACCTCGTGTTCGACTACAATCCGAGGCACCTGGGTGACCTGGAGCACTGGCACTACGACGTGTTCCGCGTGACCTGGCGACACCCGATCTTCGACATGCCCGCGCGGTCATTCGTGAGGTTCGAGCTGGACGAGAAAGGCGAAGTCACGGGCCTGGAGGTCACGTTCTACGACCCGATCCGGTTCAAGAAGGTCGAATAGGGGGGGGGATGGGCGTGCCCGTCTTCGGCAGGCAGCCTCGGACCCTCTAGCTCGCCTCGGGAGACCGACCTCGCACTTTCGCCATGCGGCCTACTGTCGCCCCCAGCCAGCCGGTGAAGGCGGACGCCAGGGTACCGAGTGGGAGCAGTCCCCACGAGTCGCCGTTGAGGGGGATCGCCACGATCAGTCCGACAGCGGCACCCACGGCCCCGATCATGAAGCCACCGATCGAAGCCTCCTTGAGAGACAGACCTCGCCGAGCCGCGTAGAGCCACCCGACGATCAGCGGGATGCCCATCCCGAACACGCCCGACAGCTCGAGTATGGTATCCGACACCTGGCCCAGAAGGACCATCGCGACTTGTAGCGCGAGCGCGATCAGGGTGTACCTACGCTGGCGCGGCATTGGCGGCCTCCTCGAGAGGGGGTTTCGAAGAACCGCCCTAAGTTACACTGGAACAAGCTCGTCGGGGAGTGGGAGGTCCACGTTGACACGACGGTTCGTGTGTGACGAGGTTCGAAACGGGCCTGAGAGCGCCCGGCCGGGCGCGAGAAGCGGCTCGCCGGCTCGACCGGCGGGGAGGATCGAGTGACACCACGCCGGGGGCACATCACGCAGGATCTCTTCACGTTCATGTCGGACCTTGCGGAGAACAACGACCGGACCTGGTTCGAGGCCAACCGGTCCCGCTACGAGAACGATGTCCGGGAGCCGCTCCGCTCCTTCATCCGGGACATCGCCGATCCGCTCGAGTCTATCAGTCCGCACGTGGTGGCGGACGACCGGAAGTCGGGCGGATCGCTGTTCCGCATCCACCGCGACGTCCGATTCTCGAAGGACAAGAGCCCCTACAAGACGTGGGCCGCGGTCCAGTTCCGGCACGAGGCCGGGAAGGACGCGCACGCCCCGGGGTTCTACCTGCACCTTCAGCCCGGCAACGTCCTGATGGCCGCCGGTTGCTGGCACCCGGCCCGTGATGCGCTGGAGAACATCCGCGACGCGATCGCCGAGCAGCCGGATCGCTGGTTCGAGGCGCGTGACGCGGTGGTCGCCGCCGGCTTCGAGCTCCAGGGTGAGTCACTCAAGCGCCCGCCACGCGGATATCCCCCGGAGCATCCCGCGATCGAAGATCTCATGCGGAAGGACTTCATCGGCATCCGGTACCTGTCAGAGGAAACGGCCGGCCGGCCCGACTTCGTCACTGCCTATGTCCGAATGTGCGCGGATGCGGAGCCGCTGATGCGCTTCCTGACATCCGCGATCGGCGTGAGGTGGTGACGGGGATCCTCGTGCTTGTTCTCCGAAGCGACGCGTCGCGGGCTGGACACGCGGGTGAGCCGGAATCAACTTGGAAGGGTCCGAACAGGACCTGTCCGACGGGCCTTCCGAGGTGGCCCGGGCGGGCCGACCATTCACAGCACACGAGGTCGATCATGCACCGAAGATCCGGCATGGCCTTCGGCACGGTCCTGGCTTTCGCCGCCGGACTGGCAGCGGCGTGTGGAGGCGGGGACCCGGCCAATGCGAGCGCCGACAACGCACCGAGGGCATCCGCTGCCGCGGCGACGGGCCAGACCACGGCCGCGACCCTGCCGGTCGTCACCGTCTACAAGTCGCCCACCTGAGGCTGCTGCGAATCGTGGGTGGGTCACCTGCGAGACAACGGCTTCGAGGTGAAGACGGAGGACGT